>Ga0209363_1000143_pt1 | contig 24425 bp, 17 predicted proteins | sample WorMetexBAHAMAS3_FD_187385 | JGI IMG/M metagenome (GOLD analysis project Ga0209363, IMG submission 187385) | Marine gutless worms symbiont microbial communities from Max Planck institute for Marine Microbiology, Germany - Inanidrilus exumae... | ecosystem: Host-associated > Annelida > Digestive... | reverse complement strand
TACCCATTCGAAAAATATATTTCTATGTTGTTGTTGTTTGGTTCTAGTGTTGACATATGATAGTGTAAATATATATCCAGGGGATAAGGCACGGATTCGTGGGAACTCAGGGGCGAAAGGGTTAAACTAGAGCACAATATCTAAATTTTATCAGGCCGGATTTTTGATATTCGGCCTAGTTTTCGTCACATGACTTTGAAGTTGGCACAAACGTCAGTTGCGAAGAGTCGACCGTCAGTCCCCGTACGGGCTAATTTTAGCATTTGAAACCTTAGACTGTAAAGACATTCAGAGATATGATGTGTTTGACAGGCATGTGAACATTTCATTGATGACGGCGCGTGTGTCGCTGCTTGTCCACCTCCACTTATATGGGACCACAGCTCAGGCAAGCATGTACCGAATCCTGACGTCAAGTATGCACGCAGCACTCTGTGTCTTGCCAGCTGTCCAGGTGTGTCCAACTAGTCTTCTCTACTGTTTGGTAACTGTCAGATGGGTGCTGTGTAACACACAAAGTTTATTGTTTGGCTCATTTGTCTGTCATGAACCAAGGAAGCAGAAGAAGCTGCTGTTGCTGCCGCTGTTATTGTATTAACACGCGGTTTATTTCCTTCACTGTTTAGATGCTGTTGGTTGAATGTCGGTAAGGACAACCTCAAAAGCTTTGTCACCTGTTGCTAATGAGGAAAATCTAATAAATGTCCGTGAAATGACTGTTTCATGTTTGCTTTCGGAGATGATTACGTGGCATTTGAATGCAATTTAAGTAAGCTGAGTTGTATGCTTGATGTAATTGTTGCACTGTCGTTGAATTTGTCTGATGAACGAGTCGGTTTGTTGTTTGTCTTCAGAGCCTCTGTTGATTAGTTACGACACATGTGTTAGTCGTTGTCGTGTGAACACAATGCCAGTTAATGGAAGATGTGAGCCATGTAGTGGAGATTGTCCAAAAGGTTTCTTTTGTTATTCTTTGATGTTGTACTATTTATCGTCAGTGCCAGAACTATATCTAACATGGTTAATTGGAGCAGGCTGATGGATGAACCACTGGCTAAATGCAAGTCTGTTATATGGAAGACCATGTAACATGCAACTTTTAACATCGTGAAATAGACAGTCTGTAGCCTGGCTGGATGTCAGTAAGAAATAAGCAAGATATGGCCAAAAAGCTGTTAATTTTTGTGTCCTGGCTTGGTTATTTTACTGCACATTTCAAAAGTCTGGAAATAGGTTGGCTTTGTTTTTTTGACTTGATATAACATGTCTGTTGGACAATGTAGTGCACCGTCTGTCTGATTGTATCACAGAAGTGAATGTTGTTACCGTCTCTGTAATAGAACAGCCTTTTCCTGCATTACATGTCACCAGTGAAATCCTGCTTACAAACCTCAAAGGTTCACTGTTGAGAGACTCAACCTAGCATAAAGTATGTCAAAAACTAGACCATTTAAATGAAAACCAAACACATTTAAGTAGTACAATGTCTGTCACTGTTACTATCGTTATTACTGTGCATAGTTATTGATGTTGTTCATTTACTGGTGCTGTTGCTAAGTTAGAAGTGAAAAATAAAAGATATACACCGTGAGTAAAAAAACTGGACCCCTGCGACTTTCTGGCAAGGCTTCACCAAAAAGGCACAGATGTCAGTAATTATCGACAAGAGAAAATTGCACTTCATTCTTTCATCTGCATTTGCAAGTATCAAGTTTAATGCCTTTAAGAACCATCTGCAGTTTCCATGGCAATGACAGCAGACATGTGGGCGCTGCGGGCTGACTTTGAACAGGCGATTGTTGACAAAGCGATCGACCACTCGACCAGTGGAGAAAACGACTCCAGGCCTTTATGAAGGCCAAAGGAGAACACTTGCTGTGATTGGCTGTAGCCTACTGTGCGCTGCTTAGATGCATTATTTCAAACAATATTTTAATGTTTACATTATTTTCGCCAACACTGCATTTTACGAATGACACATGTTAGACAGCATTAGCGTGCCGATAGTAGCATTGTGTCTGCTAGTATTCTACAGCATCAATATTAAGACATTAACTAGACCTATGCATTACGTGTACAAAAATATCTTAGCCATGGCTCGGTCCTCCTCTTGCGGGGTGACGAAATACCAAGGCAAGCCATTTTGGATTTTTTCTTCCCAGTTGACAATGCGTTGTACAGCATAGCATTTGGGACCCATACAAAAACGGCTAAACCGATCGAGATGACGTTTGGGATGATGAGTGGGCTTGGCCCGAGGAACAGTGTTACGTGGGGGTGATGGTCCCCAAAGGGGAAGGGGAATTTTTTTGGGAAAACGTGTCCGACTATTCTAATACCCCTAATAATTGCGAATTGGACTGGTCCATGCAGCGGCAACCGACAGGGGCAGATGCTTGATTGTAAGCATTGGACGAGTCTGTTATTGGCTGCGAAGTGAGGGTATACTTCTGGTGTTGTGGATGACGTTTTTTCTAAATTGGGCCATATAGCAGCATGAATTTCACTACGAATGACCGATTTTGCTTAAATTTACATATTTACCACAACGTCGGACAGAATTCAATATCCTATTATTAAAGGTTATAATTTTGACTAGCTTTTTTGAAATTACTCGCAAATTGAAGTAAAAGAGGAACTGAGAAATTTGACAATTAATGGGAAGAATTGATTCAGCATTAATGGGACTTATGTTAAGTAAGTATATAGAGTTAACGGGACTTCACGGCAGTGCTATTGCACACCGCAGGCGAAGTCTGATATCTACGATTGCCTTGTGTATGAATTGTTTGTACAGTATTAAAATGTACTACAGTAAAGTATAAAACATAGATATGGATGTGGTCGTGATTTACAAATTTGTTTGCAGCTTGTGATGCCCCAGAACACATTAATGCGGAGAACATTGCCAACTTGACTGGCTGCACAGAGATTCGTGGAATTCTGCGAATACTGAACAGGTAAATCGCTGCACATCAACACATCTCAGATTGAAGCCACAAGATGCACCGCATTATACTAATGCAGTATATGCTCAGTCTGTCACATGCCGGTATTTTACCAAAACGGCTAAATGTAGGATCATGCAAACAATACCATACGATCGCCCAGGGACTCTAGTTTTTTATTCCAACAGTTGTTGGTGAGCGACGCCCCCATTTCCCCTGAAATTTGCGTATAAAGTGACCCAGCCCCCTTTCCAATAGAACGATTTTGACCAGTATCCGCTCATAGTGCCTCAACTGTGAAAATGTTTAACTAGCACTAATAGGAAGTCGACCACACGCTTTTCAATGAGCCATAGATGAACCGTGTACATTAACCTTAAGTCCCCTAAGGGGGAACAAAACCCGATTTTGTTTTTTTTTCCAGTAAAATTCAACTTATGTTGAAAGAATTCTGCTGCAAAATTTCTTTGTGTGAAAACTTCCAGCGGCAAAGTTGTAGCTACATCATTCTTCTATCTAACAGTTTGTAGATGGATTGCGGCTGATGTCTCCATCTACCTAAAATTTGCACTTAAAGTGACATCTTTTCAGAAAGTGCTGATTTCGACAGATTTCGCTTAATAGTGCCTCATTTGTGAGCACTAGTGAAAAAGTTTAATTGTCACTAATAGGAAGTCGACAATGTGCTTTTCATCAAGCCATTGATGAACCCTGTGCATTACCCCTAGTCCCCCAAAGAGTGGCTCAAAATGAGAATTGTTACATATTTTTGCATTGCCTTTCGTATCTTTGTTGCAGGTAATCGTAGACACTTCAAATTTGGTATGCCGATTGATCATAGCAAGTCCCAGCCTACGGATGACAAACTGTCCCTGAAATGGGCATGGTCACGTTCACGTCACGTGATCCACTTTAAATTTCAAGGCCCTAAACATACCTGAGGAATAACTGAAGCTAGAATCGTCAAATTTCTTGGACACATAGGCTATATCTGCCGTTTGCGGTGATGCAGCGCGTCGCGCGGGTTTGTTAGCGACAGCTGAGCTACTTGTAGTAGTTGCTGTGTGTTAACCTCGTCTGACTTTGCAAAAATCAGTGTTGTACAGTACGTGTTTGGTTGATCCATACATACAGACAGAGCAGTATTGTTTTGATGCTTTGATTGTTTCATGTGAAAGGTTTCTGTTAACATGAAAGTATATGGATTTGGAAAATGGTGTTGCGCTGACAGTGGAGTTGTGGGAGAAACAAGACCAGTGGAACGTCATCAGCTGGAGGTGCTTGTGTCCGTCAGAACGATCACTGGTGCTCTAGTTGTGAAAACCAATGACACCGACATCACCGATCTGTCATTCCTACGGAATCTAGAAACCATTTATGGCCGTCAGCTTGAGTGAGTTTTCCGTGCATTAACTTTGCATTCAGTTTGCTATTATCAACCACAAACTTGTTAATGACAGCGCAAATGCAACTCTAACAACCCAGGCGAATGGGTATCAGATACGTTGAAGAAACCACACGTCATCTCTCGTCATTGTTAGTTCAGTTATCCACCAATTAATGTTATCATTTGCTGTTATACACTGCGTCTGCTTCAATTGATTGCAAACTTCTCAAACCTTTTATGAACTATTTCTCACTGTTATTTTTCGGCTACCGCCAGTACTTGTAGCCAAATGAGTAAGGGTGTTTTTTTACACTGTGAAGCAGTTGAGAATTCTTATGGACTTAATTTCACTTTTAGCATCTCCGCTTGAGTGAACGCTGAAAACTATTCTGAACTAGAAAACATAGGCAATCGCATCAACAGGCAGACTCATGTCAGCAATAGCTGCAGGTAGCACAGCGGCATTTAGATATATGGAATACCGGCGATGTTCACTAGCAACCATGCGACCGTGACAATATTCATACCATGTGACCTTGACCTTTTGACCTCTGGGTCAATGCATGCCAAGCGACTGCTATATAGTATACGTGTACCAAGTTTGATGTTGATAGCTCAAGCCGTTTTTTTCCTGTTAGGTTGCGGACAAACAGACAAATGCGACTGCACGCCCTACCCATGCCGGCGGCTGTACCGGCATGGGTAATTACAAAGTTCTCATTATGTACAGCATGTATAACTTAAATGTGATGACCAGTGATACAGAGTTGTATTTGTGCTGTCATTTAACAGCTGCAATGGAATACCTTGATAATGGTGCAAATTAATTACGTGATTACTGAAGAATATTAACAGAAATAACTGATGCTGAATATTCATCTTGGGTGACCTTGCGTGTATGTTTAAGGTAGTTCAGAGATGAATAATAGTAAAATAGGACGCATGACATTGATGTAAAGTGCATGTGAAGGAGTTGTCTAAACATTATACATTGCAACATTTCCGCTATGACCTTGGGCAGCCTGCAGTTTCTCAACAAGGCAGTTGGAGACAGCGGACTTTGTCCCCACTCTGTAATAAGGCCATCCACCTTGCCACCGAATGAAATTATTTGCTGCCAGTTGTGGGTGAGTCGGTATCATTATGGCAGTGGGTGACTGACGGGTGGGTCACTTGTCGATGACCGCTGCCACCAAGCCACTTTATGTGCACCATTGTGTGAAAACATAGCATCATCCACAAAATACGTCATGTCATCAGAATAAGATCAGGCCACAGCCATGTATAGCATGTACAGACAATTAGTGAAATTATTAGGCATGTGGTTTTTACGATATGTGAGCAGACAGACAAACACGCAGATATGCTAATTGCAGTACTTCACACCATACCAGGGAAGAAGTAATGACAACTGAATGTGTCGATTTTGCAGTGATTTTCTGAACTTAAGGGTTTTTTATATGAAGTTCTAAACATTGACCTGTAATAGCTGTGCAGTTTGCTGCACAGTATGGTGTCCTGTCATGGGTGAGTTTGTAAATGACGATGGTCGTTAATGTTTTTGGTCAGGCACTCAAGATCTGCAATTGTAGTTGTTCGCACGATGCTGCAGTCACTTGGCTTGCAATCACTGCGCAGCATTCCTCACGGGAGAATTTTCATGGGTTTCAACAGTCGTCTGTGCTATGCAGACACAGTTAACTGGGAGATGATCACAGGTCGTGTGGATGTCGTAAGACTGAAGCTGAATGGTCAAGAGTGTGGTACGTCACCCAGTTGTACACTGTTGGAAATCTAGCTGTGTGTACTGTACAAGGGCAAAGTGCCGGTGTGTGATGTCCTAGGATTGAATCCCATGGTGGGCAGTTAAATTCTCAACAAATGCTGCTGTAATAAACATGCGCTGTGCACCATTCCTGGAGCTGTATTTGACTTCATATAGCATGTAATCCTTTTAGCTGAATAGTAAGAAAGACTTGTGTGCATTATTGAGCCAGCTGTGAGATTTTTGGCAATGCCCGTCTCTAGGCATTTTACAAAAAGTGGTTGGATATCTGGATAGTTGCCCTTGGAAACAAAATGATAGTTTTTGTATACCGTTTGCACTCTGCGGCATTAACTTACATTGCTGTAATACGTACATTGTGGTAATATGTGTCAGTGTGTGGAAATATACAAGAATTACAATTTTGCTACAAAATGCCATTATATGTTGTGTCTTTTGTGTTTTTGCCAGTTCTAGGGTCTCTGTCACAGATGTTGGTTATTTCTGAAGTGTAGCTTATATTTTGTTGCATACTAACTTTAACTATCATTTGCACATGTATTCACTGGATTTTAAAACTTGTTATTGGCACAAACGAGTTCTTGTTTGTTACAGGAAGCTGTTCAAGATTCTGTGATTCAAATGGCTGCTGGGGACTTGGTGACGATCAGTGTATTCAGTGTCAGGGGTACCGTCAGCAAGGGCGCTGTGTTGACCATTGTGATGTCTTTAATGGCTACTTTGAAAATGCAACAGCAAGGGAGTGCCAACCGTGCCACCCAGAATGTCTGAATACATGCACTGGCCCAGTCAGTGTGATACTGCATCATACTTGTCACTGATATACAGTCTTCTGTTACGAGATTTGTGTGACGCTAGACCAATTCTTTTGTGATTCTTGAATTGTTGTAAAAGACTGCATGCGGTGTGGTCTGCGGCTTGTTTAGTTGTAGTACATTTATTGTATCCTTCAGTGTTTTGATTTTGTTTGTTGGCTGACATGAAGGGAAGCCTGGTGTAAAAAAAGAACAGCTGCAAATATTCCAAAGATTTGCCTTCTGGGGGGACCGTTTCCTACTTGGCTCAACTCTGGAAAACTACGCCATTGAAATAGGAACAGATTGATGGTATTTATCACCAACTTCACCATTTTGATCTTGTGATAAAAGACGGAGTTTTTCACGCAGGCTTTCAGTACACTGGTGTTTGAGATGTATCGGGAGTGGAGGGGGCAGGTCTGGTACCGTGGGTGGAGGTCTCCCGGATCATTCTTTTTGGTTTTTACTTAAGAGAAGCATTCCAAAGCTAGATCCATACAGTAAAGATATTATACAATGAGAGTCGTTGATATGTTACAGGTACTGATGAACAGCAGTTAAACATAATATGACATTGAACTGATAAATAGGTCTTGTGGTGGTTGGTTAGTTTCCAGCTTGTGTAGGCGCTAGCATAATAATTTAAATGAGCCTCCCTTATCCTTTCCGTTTTAGATTGTCGCTGTACAAAAAGGCAACGAGGTTGGGAGGTTACTGTATCGTTGTCCCTTCCTTAACCTGGCGGAACTAAATCTCCACCCAAGACCTTATCCTTGATATAGCCTATTTCTGTGCTGAAAGGGAATGTTAATTTCCCATCCAACCAACTGTTCTTGACGTATGACATATCTTAACGGTAATTAGCCATTGATGTGCCTTTGTACAGGGTGATGATGAGTGTGGTGAGTGTCGACATGTTCAATATGGTGCACACTGCAAAGCGGAATGTCCCATTGAAACTTACACCATGTACGTCGGCTCTGTTCAGAGATGTCATCCGTGTCACCCCGACTGCAATCGCCCTTGTCGTCCCCACTGTCAGTCTGGCTGTACTGGTGAAACGAACAGACTGGGTCCTGGTGGTTGTAATGCCTGTGATATTGTGGTTCATGAACCTGGCAATCCACACTGCCGCCCGCCGGGCGTTGGTGGCAGATGTCCACAGAATTTCTACGCAGAGTCCAAGTATGCAAGAGGCAACTGGACTCGTGACCGCTACACAGTAAGATGATTGTTTTGCTGCCATTGGCATTTTCTTGTGTCGGAATAACTTTTTTTATTGGTGAAAACTGGTTGTGTGTACATGACAACTTCTTTCTCATCTTGTTGTCATTCATGCAGACTGTGTTCAACATTTGTAGTTTCAGAACGTTTGATATTTAAATTCCATCGACTTCTGCATCATTTCTGTAAGTGGTCAAGTGCCATTTCCTACTCACCTATTCCTTTACCCATCATTTCTTCCTCATTTGATTCACCACTCTGCTCATCCATAACTCCCTCTCTCTTTCACTCCCGGATTAAAACCTACCTGTTTCACAAATTTTAGCCCCTCCCCCGGAGTTTCACTTCTTTCTTCCGGACTGTCTTCACGGACTATTGCCCGGACCATTTCTTCTGAGCTACTCGGTTTTAGTTTTTAGTTTTCCTTATTTATTCGTTTCTGTGCAATGCGCTAGATTAGGCTAGCCATCTTGTCAGCTTTTGAGTGCACATAAAGATACTGTATCGTATCATATAGTGATAGAGGCTAACCCACAACTACCTCTTGTCTTCTAGCGTCTGGCTTAGTTGTGGAACATTAGCTGAGCAGGAAATTAATGAGTACACTGCAGTAAGAGGCTGTTTTTTGCTTATAGATGATGGTGAACGAGGTGTGATGTAGCTTAACAGAAGCTAATAATGACTGGTTGAATCCCAGAGAATGCCAACTGGGAATGTATTACTTTTTTACTAGACTGCATCCGACCAGAACGAAGATTATACATAGTGTACAAACAGACAAAACAAGTATCACAATAGCTCAACTTAACTATACTAAATCCAGATTCAGTCTTGGACCTGTTATATACTGGTCCAGTAAAACTCATACCAGTCTGACAGTAGCTTGGTATGGAAATCATTAATGTTTGACATCCAGAAGATGCTGATGTGAGCAGCCGTGGATTGATAGTGAATATGATATACTGACATGAAAAATCCGTGCTTGATTCCTGCTATCAGTCACTGCTTGGCTTACATGTAGCACACGTGTCAGAAAACTTAACCTTTGTATGTGGCACATTGGAACACTCAAATGATGCAGTGTACGACATTAAAGTGTGCCTTATATTATGCCCTTGCCGCCTGACAATGTCGGCGAAGGCATTACGTTTTCAGACTGTCCGTCCACCACGTTTGTCCGTCCGTTCGTTCGTTCTTCTGTACAGATCTGGTTACCACGATATCTCATGAACGGCGTGAGCAATTTTGATGATACTTACAGGGATTATTCACTAGCCCCTACTGATGACCTGATTGGATTCTGGAGGCCAAATGTCAAGGTCACAGTAGGTCGTCGAGGTGGCAGAGGCATCAACGTCGACGCCGGGGCATTGAAGTCCACGTTCTAGTTTTAAAAAAATGCTGTGCTTGGTGCTGTTTGTTAGTGTCGAGCATTGTCGGATGATTTATCTGCCTTTGTGTATTTGCTGTGCAGGAATGTTTTCCATGTGATCCAGTGTGTAACGGTTGCAGTGGACCATCGTCGGGGCACTGCATACAGTGCACCGGTTATCAGGAGGATGATGACTGTGTGAAATCCTGCTCTCTGGACTATTATGCTGACGAGTTGACAAAGGAATGCAAACTGTGTGATGAGCAGTGTGAGGGTTGTCGTGGCCCAACTGCAGCCGACTGTTACTATTGTCTCCACATTAAGTTGTATGACAATGTCGAAGATCACACGGCCGACACTCCCGTATGTGATACCAATCATTGCTTCGACATTGGTCGACGTGAGCATATATGTCACATAGTACACATGTTGCCAATATTGCTACAATTTTTTATCACCGTACTTACAATTGGTCACACACACAGACACCAAGCCATTTTTCGGTAAACCAAGTTATTCGTTTGCCTCGATGATTTTTATACCCTCTTTTTGCCACCCGACAGTGTCAGAGAACGCATTATGTTTTAGGCTGTCATATTTGTTCGTTTGTTCATTCGTCTGGTCGGACATTGTTACCACGATATCTCGTGAACGGCTTGAACAGTTTCGATAAAACTGACGCGGATTATTCACTAGCTAAAATCTAATCAAAATCTAATGGGCTTATCAGTAGGGACTGATGACCTTATTAGATTTTGGAGGTCAAAGGTCGTCACAGCAAGCTGTCTAGGTCAAATCTTGTGAACGCCATATCCTATGAACTACTTGAGAAATCTTGATCAAAACCTACAATGAATAACCACTAGCCGCTGCTTAAGTCTTAAACGGATTATAATTTGGAGGTCAGAGGTCAAGGTTACACCTTGGTTCAAGTATTTGCTGTCGAAGGTATCCACGTCGACGCTAGGGCATTGAAGTACATGTTTTAGTTCTTCCTTCTGTTATTTCAAAAGGTAGTCCAACTCCTTGTCCAGGCCGGATGTCGTAGGAGGCGACTAAACCTGGCTTTAGTTTTTTTGGTGTGTTGATTTTGTGTTATATGTATTTTTTAGTTAAGGATGCATGCTTGTTTTTGTCGTATTTGATTTAGTTTCGTCTTGTGGTGTGATAGTTTTCTCCCCGTTGTCGGCACTAGCGTAATAACTTAAATGAGCCTCTCGATCCCTTTCCCTTTTGGGTGGCTGCTGAACAAAAAGGCAGCCAGGATTGAGGTTTATATATTACTGGTCTTCCTCCACTGGGTAGTTATAGCTCTCAACCCCTGACCTTTTGTCTCTGATATAGCCATATTTGTGCTCAAAAGGGACATTAAACGTTTTGGGGATAAGTGGTTTTTGCATGCCAGATGCCTGAAATGGCAGCCAGTCTATATTCTGGTTAATAACCTACTTTGGTGAGTCCACTAATAAATACGCTGCTCCTGATGTGTCAGTTCTAGTTGCAAGTCACAGTTGCAGCATTGTTTACAGCTCTAAGTGATTAAATTTTCATGTAATGTTGTGCACATGATGTGTTTTTTTTGCTGTGTCCATCTTGGTATGACATGTGTTTGAACGTAACGTATATGTGATCTGTCAGTTCTCGTGCGTGGAGGTTTGCCCGGAGAGGGCACCTGCGACAGTACTGGAAGAACTTGATGATGGCATGGGTCCAGTACAAATATGTGGTACTTGGGCCATGTACAACGCACAGAAAGGACGATTGAGGTGAACTGAGCTACAGTCGCACTATGAACGATTTGCATAGTGTGTGCGGAGAGTTATTGACAGTGTTGGACATTATTTGAACTTCTCTGCATGCACGTTTGTCATTGTTTGATTCGGCAGCAACAGCATTGTAGCAGATAAGCTTGAACTGTCTGATGTTCTTATATTACGTTGGGTTCACAAAAGGTGCATTGTTGCCATGTTGTAGTAAGTCTCAGATCGGTGCAATAATTGGTGGAGTCCTCGCTGCTTTGCTTCTTATTGGCATCGTCATTGTTGCAGTTGTGTATTTCAAGCGACAGTTGGCTCGCTCCGAGGAAAACAAGGCTCGTATTAATCTTCGTCTTGCCGGCGAAGACGAAATCCTTGTAAGTTGTGTTTTACACACATGAAGTTTCATTAACAGTAACATATTTTAATATAATTGTGAGATATATTGTGGCATTGTTACAATTAGAACAGGTTCACTTTGATTGACCAGTGCTGGTGGTCACACGGACATTTTTACCAGTTCATTACTGGTAGTCGGTCAGTATTTTACAACGAATCCGTTGTTACTGCATGATGCTATGCACTAGCACAGTGTATGCTGTTGTCATGTGTCCATCTGACCGTCCGTTTGTCACAAGCATGTATTGTGCCAAAATGGCTAATTTAGCATCATGAATGCAACACTGCACAACAGCACAGAGACCTAGTTTTCTGATGCCAAAGATCTTAATGAAATAGAGATGGGGTCGACCCCATTGGGCTCGGGCTCCAAATAGAGATAAAGTAGGTTAATTTTTTTCAGTCTTTGATCAATATGTTACTACATCTCAGAAACAGCGCAAGATGGTTACTGCTGAAGGCTAGTAGGAACTCTTATGCACTGTGCTGAATATTGCTGTTTTTGCTGACCTTGAGTGACCCATAAGTATCCCGATAACCCCATTTTCTACATTTTGTGTCGCATTTTATGTATTCGTAACCAGTGGAAATAGTGACTTCAAATGGATGACAAACCACAGCTGAAAGGAGCGTGATCAAGATCACGTGATCCATGCCACATTTTTGGGACCCCAGTCATATCTGTTGAACAACTGAAGTTACAGAGCTAAATTTTTTTACACATGATACATCAACTGCTTTTATTGGGACGACAAATCACCATTGAAAGGGTGCAGTTAGAGTCATGTGACTCATTATTAAATTGTGAGTCTTGAATCATATCTTTGGAATGGATAAAGCTACGCATTTAAAATTTGGTGTGCTGATTGTACTGAAGAGTACTAGTGCTTGCACGACAGATTACCAAAGGGTGTGCTTAGGGTCACGTGACTTCTTTAAATTTTGGAAGTAACTGATATTGTCTCACAAACAGTACAAGACAGAGTTGCACTGGAAAGATGATAGGAAATCATATGTGGCATATCGAATGGCACCAATATAAATGACCTTGAGTGACCTTGAAGGTCACTTTTTGTTTGAAACCTTTCTAACTTCTATATGCCCACGGGAAATATAGCATGTGTTAACTATGATGTGTTCATAGATGAATCAGAAAGCGCACATGGGTTGTAATTTCAACTGTCTTTTTACAACCTGAGGACTTCTCAAGGTCACAGGCAGTCACATGCACTGTAGATGTGGTAGTATCTCTGAAATTATGCAAGATAGTGGCATTGTTACTACAGATGACTGATAGGAAATAATATGTGGCCCATCAAGTTTCAGCAGTTTTTATGTCTTTGTTTGACTTTCAAGGTCTTTTACCTTCACCTATTGCAAGCGTTCTTAAATGGAATTTTCGTTTAGTTATGCAGCAGTTGACAAGATTGTAAAATGATATAACTCATAGTGCAGTCTGTCTGCGATATCTGAGCTTCTTGTTTTGATATATTATTGTAATTTTATTATTGTGTAGTTCATTTTTCCTGCAGAGGTAGTGACGTCACTCAGCCACTCTTGTAAAAACTTCAGTGCTGTGCCTGTCTGTTTTGGGCCCATTACAATATTTTGCCCCTAGGTTGCAGAATCAGCTTACTTGTTGACCACTTTTCGGAAAACCTGGAAATGGTTGATTCTGGCGACCAGTCAGTTACAGCATACGCTATGAGCATTTTACCGCTAAGCCACAGGCTTACTGTCTGTTACTGTGTATATACTGTTACTATTGGTGTTTTTTGCACCATAGCCACTGGCACCAAGCGCAGCCAGACCTGACATGGCTCAGATGAGAATAATTACGGAGTCTGAACTGCTTCGTGGTGACGTCATTGGCTCCGGCGCTTTTGGAACAGTTTACAAGGTACACACACAATTTTAATGCCAGAATTTTTACGTCGATTCTTCGACAGAGTAGACCTAATAAAGCCGGTCTCAAATGTCCATCCATCCGTCTGTGCGTACAAGCTGCAGCTTTGACACAGATAAACTGCCGGGTTGTCAGTCATGGTACCACAATCTTAAACAGACCAGCTTTGCTTTGCAGGATTTTCGCCGCCAATCTTCCAACCCTTAAACAGTACAAATCAGAATCCCAGAAAGTAAACAAAAGGAATGTTGTATTTAACAATGCAACAGAAATTTCATAGTATAGTCCTAGTGATTGCACAGATGATTAATGATTGGTGTAGCCTTGAACACGTGATCGTTGACATGACCATAAATTAACTGCTTAAAGGACAGACCCAGCGTGATTGACAGCATTGCTATGCATGAAAACAATGTCAGCTGCCACGTTCTGCTGGCTATGCGTGTGAAATTTTCTGCTGTTCTGCACATATGTAATTTGCATGAGTGTCTACCAGCAGTACATGCTGACGGATTATATACATGGTCTAACTGCAGACCATGTGGTAGACATAAAATTTTGTAGTTACTGTTCCAACTCCGAGCCACAGGGTATGCAGTCCAGCATAACCCAGTGCCTGTCCTAAGCCAGGGTAAATTGTGAGGGTTGCGGCAGGAAGATCATGCAGCATAAAAATGGTGGTGCCGATGGAGGCGGAGACACTGATGACCCAGATGAGTTATCTAGTTGTGTTGTCAGTATGAATGCCTCTGTTGGCCTCACTCGATCCGAACAAAAGCTGAAATGCAGCAGTCCCCCGCACTGATCGGCAAACCGGGTCCGATCCGGAATGATGGCATGCCTTTCTGATAACAGTTGGAATCTATGGACCCAGTCTGCTCCACGCGGGCTGCGGGGCAGTAATGCACTGTGATTCATGTGTTTTATTTCGGCACTATATAAGTTGTTTGTTTGTGTGATTAACTTCCTTCATTCCTTTTTCCTTCTTTACTTCTTTCCTTATGTTTCTTTCATATGTATTTACTTCCTTGTTTACTTCCTGACTTATCAGTCTACTCCTTCCAGAATAGACGTGTTCCATTTCCAAGCCGGAGATTGTAGGAGGCGACCAAACCTGGCTTTAGTTTTTTGGGTTCATTTTGTGTTGTAGTATATTTTGTTATGGATACATGTTTGCTTTTGTTGTGTTTGTTTCCATTTTTCAGTTTTAAGCCAGAAGATTGGCTGGGAAGAACTTTTGCGAAATGAAATATTTTGTGTCGGGTGTGACGTAAAACCTTAACTCAATCACTGCATTTATGGACCCGGTTTGCGGCTCAGTGTAAGGGACTGGCTGTCACATGTGGCTCGTGGACAGAGTGGCATTGCGGTGCTTACTGCATGTTCCCGCCACCTACTTTTTGATACCATCACAGTCATGTCATTGTGGACAATAGAGCCGTTAAATGGTTGATGTTATTGCTGCCATTTTCCAAACAACTGTATGCACAGTACAGAATGGCACACAAATCCAGGTCGTTTATCACTGTAAGTCAACAAGGTGCCATTATGCTGTTGTCAGTAACTTTGACATATGCTGACAGAGCTTGTGAATTTTTCATTGTGAGACTGATCACTAAATCTGCGATAAAGTCACCATTACGTGTGCAACCACGGCCTGAAATTGTCAGTGGCTTATGATCTTTTTTTGTGCCACCCTTTATGTGGACATTGTATGCCGCTGATACAATTGCGTTGCTTTTTGTTGACTTCTATCACTGCAGGGTGTGTGGGTGCCACCAAACGAGAATGTAAAGCTGCCAGTGGCTATCAAGATTCTGAATGAAGGATCGTCAGTGCACGAGAGTCGAGAAATGCTGGATGAAGCTCGTATAATGGCGTCTGTCGTTCATCCATATTGTCTACGTGTTGTTGCCGTCTGCGTGACTGCTCGCCTAATGCTTGTTGTTCCTCTAATGCCGCTTGGATCTCTACTGGACTACGTACGCAAGAACCGAGCCAACGTTGACTCCAAGAGAATGCTCAACTGGGCCACACAGATTGCTCGCGTGGGTTTATTGTGCTGGCTGCATATGAGTTTTGATGCACTTATAACATGTACCATTGAGAATGAAGCTGTATTTATAACTATGAGTATATTCTGCGCAACAGGCGAACTGAGTGGTTAATGTAACGTAGCAGTTCATTGTTGGTTTTTGAAAGAATTGAACTGATAAGAAGTTCCCATTGTAGTGAGTTTGTCAAAATGAACATGCTGAGGCGAAGCAATGATAGTTTATGTGAGGTCAGTTTACAGCTAAATGTTTGGCGATTGAATACGATGATTACAGGCTTTCTCCTGAAACAGATCTGGTTATTCAGATAATTGGTAATTGGTACGATAAAGTGTGACATTGAGTGAAAATTAGATTTTTACCAGCAGGATGCCTGCAGGCAATACTACGGTATTTAGATTACGCTGGGACAGTTTTCAGATTTTTTGCCCCACAGGAGTGTCACTTTGCACTGACGGGGGTGAAGTTCATTGTGGAGGAGTCGACTTTGTGCTTTTTGTTCCATTCAGTGCTTTGAAACTGGTCATTGGGTGACAGAAAGGACATCTGGTCCATAAAATACACGTTCTACTAATCAATTCCTGCATGCCAAATTTCACCCCCGTTTGTCCATGGACGGGAGTGTGGGACCCAACCAGCAGTTTTAAAGCACTGAAGAGAACACAAAGCACTTACCCTAACCAGTGGCCTGGCCTCATCCTTTGTCCGTCCATTATCGGACACCTGACAGAAGGCTGTTGCTCCTTTCATACCATCTCTTCAGCGCCAGTACTATTCAAGGTTTCTTATATAATTCTAGTTAATATTTTTAATTTGTAGAAGGCTGATGACAGTGTGATTTAAGTCAACAACAATGGAAACGGATTCATTCTGTTAACGGATAGAATTTAACTACATTAACGATAACGGAAAAAATGAACACACTGAAACTGAAAAGATATCCACAACTTTAATCACACTGGCTGATTAATGCTTCCTGTCTGTTCTGTGATTATTGTGTATGGTAAACAATAGATGGTCATATTTGCTGCTGATTAAACTGCATGCTATGTGCAGGGCATGGAATATCTTGAAGGACGTGCTATCGTTCACCGTGATTTAGCTGCCAGAAACGTCCTTGGTAAGTGACTTTATTTACTGTTCTGTGAACCTGACATATAGCTACGATGTTACATTTCAGGTCACATTGCGTGCATTGCTACAGATTTCACACAGCGTGGTCTGTCTGTCTGTGTGTTTGTTACACAGATGTGCTGTGCGAAAAACGGCTGAACTGGTTGAGATGCCATTGGGGGCTGACTTGCATGGGCCCAAGGAACCGTGTATTAAATGGGGTCAAGATTCTTCATGGGAAGGGGCAATTTTGGGGGTTGTCCAGCCCATTGATAAGCATTGGGAGTCTCTGCTGCGATGTATGCAGTCATCGATAACAGCATGACGGCATAACTACTGCAGTTGACTGTAGTGGTCCCGACTGATCAGTGTCACCTTACATTGTTTTCAGTGAAAAATTTGACCTCCTGCAATGTAGCATTTCGTAAAAGTTCTTTGACCAGTTGTTCTACGAGTTATGAACGTTGCCTTTACTTATTCTTTCTGTTCTGTTTAGCATCGATGCACTTACTTGTTGTTAATAACTTCACTGGTTACCACTAAATCTTCATTCACTGCTATGTTGATGTGGCTACAGTTCAGAACCCAAACGTCGTCAAGATTACGGACTTCGGTTTGGCGAAGTTGTTGGATGCAGATCAGGATGTATTTAAAGCTGCAGGAGGCAAGGTGTGTTAAGTGATTTAAACATGGGTAATTTGTGTCAATATTAATCTTGGGGAATGTATGTTTTTTCGTAAATACATGTGTGTGGTATGTAACATTGAAATCAGTAGATCATCAGTAGAATATGCAAATATTAGTTGTATGGATAATACATGGATTCTGTAGCTATCCATATTATTGGTACCTTTGTCTGAATGCTAAAAACATGTACTTTTTTACAATTATTCAACAGAATTGTTTTCACTGCTGACATGATGATCATTAGGTACTGTTTGGATTGCACGGATGCATTGTTTACTGATCTTGTAATTGTAGTGCAGATATATAGCAGATAATGGTAAATGTTTGTGAACTGTTTGCAATGTTAGATGCCTGTTAAATGGCTGGCTTTGGAATGCATTGAACATCGCATTTTTACCCACAAAAGTGATGTATGGAGCTATGGTTAGCATATTTCTTGGTTTCATTTCTATAATACGTTTTGTGATTTTGTGTTTGACACTGTTAGTTTAGTGACCAAAGGGTCATCTGGCCTGTAAAAATATGTGTCATTTGCTCTAACCTTTTAACTTTCTGTATTTTTCCTTATGCTGGAAAACGAAACTAAAGTAGTAGTAATAGCAATAGGGTTAGTTGTATTTTGTCAGCCTGTGATTGCTCTGAAGGAGTAATTACTGCTTCAGATTGCAGCAGCTTGATTTCTACTTTCTTTTTAATACGGGATAAACTGCATTTAATGTAGATGTGTGTCACTGAAGGTGAATTGTAACTTGAGTTGTATTGAGATGACTAGATAGATTACTATTCATTGCGTTGGTTTGTTGGTTTGACATCAGAAGGGGTATTCTGCATGCAGAAAGTATATGATCTAGCAATTTTTAAGGCCGACTTTCAGAGGACTTTCAGGACCCTGGCCCAAACAGGAATAACTCCAGCAAAATATCCAGTTGAACAAGAAAACAAGTACGTCCGTCTTCGGGGACGGACGTATATCCACACATGCCGATTCTATGTCCAGACGTTGATGGCACATCTCTAGCATGTCGTTTACGTCGGCGCATCTTTACGGTGTTTACATGCGGGTGGGCGTGTCCCGCGTGCAGGCCGATTCGTTCAATTTGTGGCTTCTGGGGGAGCAGAGTTCACAAAAATGTGTGATTCTCTGCCTGGGACTCCGTTGACCCGCCGTGCAAAATTTGATGCCGCTAGCTTTATCCTCAGCGAAGAAATTTTGTAACCGTACAAAAAACACACAGACAATAACTGATATATTCACACCTTGCCTATCGGCATGTGTGGATGACAAAAGTAGTATAACAAGCGTACTAGATGTTGCTGTGTGATATTGATAGACTAGACTGTGTATTGACACTGTTGTTTGGTTATTAGGAAGGGCATCTGGACTTTAAAATCTCCAGAATTCCCAGGGCTTTAATTTTAATAGATCTAGTCTAACCGGACGGACTGTGGAAGACAAGGCTGGTAAAACAAAAACCAAAAATAACAGCTGCAGCAGTATGCTATGTAATGGTTGTTCTTGTGTGGCAGATGTGTATGTAGATTGTTTCTATGTTGCAGGTGTCACTCTGTGGGAGTTGTTTTCTTATGGCCAGCGTCCGTACGAGGATGTCCGTGCAGTGGACATCCCGAGCTATCTGGAACGTGGAACTCGTCTGGCGCAGCCGGCCGTCTGTACCATAGACGTGTACATGATTCTGATCAAATGTAATTAGTCGTCTTTGTTCTGCCTTGAATGGTTGATTGGATTGAGCAGTTTGGGTTGGTTGTGACATTGGCTACTCTAGATAGTTCAGTCATATGCCGGGAAAGAACAGAAATACCAATTGTTTACTGTAAAATGTTCTTTTGTGCACGTGGATAAGAGAGACATTGAGAAAGATGTAACATTTTCAGGGAGGATACGAAAGAGGACATTCTTAGGTAGAATTTAGTTGAATTCTAAATGTTACTGATCAGCTGCATAATGGGCTTCGTATGATCGGTCTGGAATGACCAACAACCGACAGTTGTAACATATGGTAATGTCATTATGATGATACTGTGTTGATGGATAGCATATTTTATTGAACATTTCATGTTTCATGTGGTATGTCTGTTTTTGTAATTGTCACATTGTTTACGAGCATTAATGATTGATTAGTGAATCAACTAATTAATCATTTACCATTACCACCACCATTTCGGTTTTAATTGCTGTTCTGGGTGAATCTGGGTGTGCCAGTTACCATTTGGTTTTCTTCCTCCAGTTATTTCAGAACAGAACTTTCAGGGATCAGACACATAGTAGGAGGTTTCTGTGAGTAGTTTCTGGTGTACCTGGTGAGTAGTTTCATTGTTTTAAAGTCGTGAAGGAAAGTACAAGGTGGACTTTGACGCCCGCAGCATCAACGTGGATACCTTTGCCACCACACACCTAGGCCTGCTATGACCTTGACCATTGACCTCCAGAATTCAACCAGGTCATCAGTAGGAGCTAGTCCAGATGAACGAACGTTGCAACAGGACAGCCGAAAAACAATGTCTGTGCCGATACTGTCTGTTGGCAAAGACATAAAAATAATTAATCAGTTGAAAGTACTTGACTGAAGTGTTAATGTATTTCTTGTGTTGTTGACAAAACAGGTTGGCTAGTTGATGCCGAGTGTCGTCCTACATTCTCTGAACTTGCTCAGGAATTCTCCAAGATGGCTCGCGATCCTGGACGTTACTTACTTATTGAGGTGAGGTTGATACTTCTGTATTACTAACATCATGTTTGTTGTCATGGCATCATTTGTTGCTGGTGAGTATTTAACTTAATGTAGATTGTAAATACTGTAGTGGTAGTGTAATCTGTAAGTTGTACCGTTTCCAATTAAAATTATGATGTGCATTATAATTGCAAATTTCATTTTATCATCAGTACTGTAGACAGTCTGCTTTTTCTTCTTCTACTACTACTTTTGGTATTTGCTTAAGGAGCCTGGTTTCCTGGAATTACTTCAGGCTAAGCTTATAGATGTACATAATTAACAAACCCACAAGGGGGCGATTTGTCAATTACGGCAATATAATGGCAGTATAATGATGTCCTGCCTCCGTGGGTGTGATCATTAAAGTCTTATAGCTTTCCATAGAATGTATATAAGCTATGCGTCTGATTAAGCCAGTTCTGCCAAACTGAATCTCTGCAGCTTCTGAAGCATGTACTTACAGGCTTGATTCCCTCATTGTAGCCCACTGAATGTTTTTCAAGCACCAGAGGAAACGGCATTTTGTTGAGCGCAAACGTAGTGCAGGTTATGGTGGTAAGGAGGAAGATAGTAAGGACATTTTCAAATCAGAGGAGAGAGAAATGCATCCCAGTCTGTTCACTTTATGAACTTTGCATGCATTTGTTATATAAATACGAGCATATGCGTACAAATGTAATCAGTTAGCTGTATGTAGTTGCCGTTGTTGGACATAGTGTGAATTGTGCCGAGCTGTTTGAACCAGGGAGACAACCAGATGCGGATGCCACTGCCTGATGACTACAAGGCCGAGGAGTTGCTCACAGACGTCGGCGGTAACACTGAAGGTCCGGAGAAAGCACTTACGGTAGATGAGTACTTGATGCCACAGCAGTGGACCGAGGAGGAGAAGAAGAATGATGAGGTATTCTTCAGTGATAGGACAAGCATATATTAATTGCTAGCTATAAATGTTGTAATATCTAGCGCAGAAGTACGTCCTTATTAAGTCGACTGTCGACCTAATAAAGCCGGTCTCAAATGTCCGTCCGTCCGTCTGTCCACAAAAGATTTCTTCGATTTCAATGAAATTTCGCGTGTAGGTAGAGGTCGATGAGTGATGTACGATGGTATGCAGTATGACCCGATCCAAGGTCAATGTCACGAGCCCTTCAAAGTTGGAAATCTGGCCATTTTTAAAAGTTGTCCTCTCAGCCATTTACAATGGGAGCTGGCAACTGGCCACCGATTCTTAAACTAGGGCACAATATCTTCATTTGATCAGGCCGGATTTTTTATATTTGTCCTAGTTTTTGTGTTGCGTGACTTTGAACTTGGCAGAAATGTCAGTTGTGAAGAGTAGGCCGTCAGTCCCGTATGGGGTTAATTTATGATTTATTGTCATCAATACTGATATGGTGACTTAGATAATGACTGTGTTGTGTAGCATTTACTGCTGACTGTCGTTATACCTGCTGACTTAATAACTTCTGCCTTGCAAGTAGTTACCCCATTTGTGCAGTTTATCGTTCATTCTTTTATTCTGTGATCAGGATTTCTCAAAAGGTTGTGAGTGGATTTTTCATAACATTTGGAGATGGGGTTTGCCTTGCTGGAGGAAATGATTCGTTAAACTTTCATTGGCTTCTTCAAATTGGTGGCTTTGCGTTCCCTTTTAGATTTTTTTTGCTCCCAGGCACTTCTGATGACAGGCCTGCAAAGGTCTGACATCAGTGATAGGTAGACCCCATGTCTCTGCGGCATACAGCAACACTCATAAAACAGGTGCATTGTATACTCACACTTTGTTAAGCTGATACTTGTTTTTCGCTCCAGATACCGATGTTATAATGACCGTCACATCTGTTATTCTGTTATTTTGGCTACTGCTCTTTCTTATATGTGTTACGACGTACAACTTGAAATCTTCTGCATTACTGCTTCATGTTTCTAGACTTCATTAATCTTCTTGATCTAGACAGTTTTTTTTTTGTGGCAGGATTTTGTTGATATGACAACCAGTAATGGTGTGACATATTTGACAGAAACGAGGCAGTGTTAGAAAACTGAAACCCGGTAACTCGCTGAAAATTGACAAGAAATTCAAAGATCTGGAGACAGCTTCGTCAGCATCGGCTTCTCGCAAAAGCCGCGGTAGAAAGCGTAGTGCAAGCTACACTGCAGATCCATGTACACCACCAAAAGACTCTCAGATGTCAGACCCATCAGATTCACCTTCGTACAAGAATGCAACTGAGCATGACCACATGCTGATTGCAGACAAAGACAACTATTTGAACCCACAACATGAGACTGTGCCTGCCAGCGGCAAATGTAAGAGTTCTATTATTAACACTTTTAGAAATGACTAATAATAACATGATTTTATTCACTTGGTTACTGCTAATATTTCTGTTTCAGGTGATGTAAAGTGTCATTGTAATTATTACCCGCATGACACTATTCTAGAACAGTATTTGCATGTCCGTCCGTCCGTCTGTCTGATCTGTCACAAGCCGGTATCGTATAAAAATGGCTAAACTTAGGATATCAAGAACAGCACCACACAATAGCCCAGGGACTCTAGTTTTATGATACAAAAGATCTTTACGAAATTTTAATGGGATCACCCCCAGCAGTGGCGATAAATGCAGGTGGGGTAGCTAAAAATTGTGTTTCTTGACCAGTCGAGAAGTCTTCGACTCAGACGCCTTACTGATGAAAATTTGTTTTCGTCCTGCTATGGTGGTCCGCATTCATGATAGTGCACTTGTGGAGGAATATGCGGTGTCATCAACAACAACATACACGGTTTAGTTGAAGTCAACGACATTGGTTGTTGTTTCACACGTACAGCTAACTTCAGTGTTACGTGTTTGTGACACTGTGCGTCGCATGCTCACTGTGTGATAGTTGAGTCTTTTGCAATTATCCCTGTACTGTACAAATCTATGCAGGTAGCCGAATAAAAAGTGGCAGTTGCTGAAAATGCTCCTCACGCTGACGTGCGATTGGTTTGCATTATTTGTACAACAGTGGAACAGTAGGGCAGCGGTTGCTCTGGTCTTCATTTTTAGTACATATTACCAGTTGTCATGTGTATTGTGTGTTTGTTTAATGTATACATGAATTTATGGATTACCTGTGGTTTCCTAGCATTACTGTAGTTGATGGTCATTCGGCATCTAATTTGATATCCAGTTTCATTGTATGTTGCAGAACATTATTTTTGTTTTGTTTGTATCAGTTTATGTTATTGTTGCACCCAAATTGTGTATTGTTAAATTATTTTGACAGCTGCAGAAGAGAATAGTGCGGACAATAAGAGGAAGAGCTCGTCTAAGCCAGGCAGTAGTCAGAGAGAGCGGCCACGTTCGTCTCAGAAATCTCGACGGAATGATCATGTGACTGATGCATCTGTAACGTCACCTGCTTCAGAATTTGCAAATGAGTCTCAAGTCTGAAAGTTCACAACTGCATCCGATGACTTACTGATGCGTTGTTTTTTTATCTGCTGTCATTCACATGGTGGGACATACATACTTGCATGACATGACTTTCTGAGGCATTCGTGGTGGCCACTACTAGACTTATCCCATTTAGCTCTCGCTAGGTATCGGACCTGCACAGCCTATTGCGATTTTTTGATTTGCAGTAATGTGGCCGACCGCCATCTTGAAATTTAAAAAGTAGTATTCTGAAGGACGTGCGTCATCACATCAAATTTTATGGTGATTGGATACCGTGTTGCTGAGATATGGCGGTTTGTCAATTTTCAAATTGGCGACCATCCGCCATCTTGGTTTGTAAAACATCCTAAATTTTGACAGCTGATAGGGTACAGAAGATAAAAATGTATCGTCATGCTATATTGTGTGGCGATCAGCCAAACCATTACTGAGATATGGCCATTGCCTTAATCACTGGGCTGCAGCTCATTGCAGTGCTCAAGAACCGTGGAATCTCATGGTCTTGGAGAGTGCTAATCTTGCCTGTCTTGATACTGCAGCACTGCAGAACTCTGCAGTATTTAAAAGATTGCATGGTTCAAAATTGTGCAGGTTGCAGACATTACAAATGTTGTACAAGTGCCTGTCTGTGTGTATAGTGTTCACAGGTATTACAAAGTATATGTCTATTTGCTGTAGAAATACCATATTTTATCGTGCCATATTTTGCTGGTACCACCCCGCGTGGGGCCGGGGTACCCCCTTCCGCCGTTGCTGCTCCCTTATCCATTCACTTCCTCATCTTTTGCTCTTTATTACTTCTTCCCTTTTTCCT
>Ga0209363_1000142_pt1 | contig 24440 bp, 27 predicted proteins | sample WorMetexBAHAMAS3_FD_187385 | JGI IMG/M metagenome (GOLD analysis project Ga0209363, IMG submission 187385) | Marine gutless worms symbiont microbial communities from Max Planck institute for Marine Microbiology, Germany - Inanidrilus exumae... | ecosystem: Host-associated > Annelida > Digestive... | reverse complement strand
GCGACAGACCTCGAGAACCGTCTGCCCCTGCGCAAGAAGCACGTCCGCTTCACGCATCAGGTTGATGATCTGCTCGACCGAAAACCGCTTCCTCGGCATCTCAATGCCCCCTCTCCTCAGGACCCAGATGCCAAGCTTCCCTGCCAATTCATCTGGATCGGGTTAAGGGGGGCGGGCCACCGGTCGGCCGGATTCTCTACAAGGAGCGCCACCTGGTCGAGAACTTCTCAAATCGGATCAAACGGTTCCGCCCAATCGCCTCGCGGTCCGAGAAGGCCCTCTCCTCATTCAGAACTCCGTCGATCCCGCAAGAGCCTTGGCGTGGCCCGTGGCGCCATCATAGATTGTAATTGGCCGCGGCGTCGGGTGACTGACCCGATGGCCCCGCATCGCGCGGCGCCGGGCGGCTGCCGCATCGCTCTGCCACGGCACCATCAGAACGTTTCGAGTTACCTTGAATGGTGTCCAAACGCAGAAGCCGTCTAGAACCGGTTTTTCTTCGATTCGGTCGGAACTGGAAACTCGTGGACGTGGACGTCATCGCCTGCATGCCGCTCAAGGATCTCTAAGGCGAGCCTTTCGTATTCTGCGTCGCGCACTCGTACCCACAGAAGCAGCCCGCCGCCGGCGAGCTGTTCCTCAACCGACAAGGCGTTGTCCTTGCCGACGCGGCGGTTGAGCCAAGCCCCGACGGCAACGCCGCCACCGCCGAATACAACAGCACCGAAGATCGCCCAGCCGAGTGCTGCGCCCGAGGCGACGATTCCACCCATCGCGGCCAGCGCACCGACGTAGGCGAAGCCGCCGACCGTGCCAGTGCGCGCCTCGTCCGCCGAATCCTTCTCGACGTAGGCGGCGCGCGGCGCCTGGGGGTCGTCCTCCAGTTGGCTGACGTTGTCGTAAAGGTGGCCCAGCTTTTCCTCGACCGCCTTGTGGCCGGCGAGCACGCTGAGTTCCGAGCGGTCGAAGCCATTCGCCAACAGGTCATCCGCAGCCGCTTCGAATTCCTCTTGCGTGTGAAAGACGCCGACGACCTCGCGAAAGGTGACGGCAGACGGTGCATGATCGGTCATGGCTCACACCCTGCATGCTGAGAGGCGCGATTCCACAGGGATCCGCACCCGCGGTCACATCAAAACAGGCCGGACGTCCAAGTCGCCCCTTGGTTCATCATGACCAATCACTCCGCGCTTTTCCAGCGGCTTAGGCTTGACACGCTGGCCGGGAAAAAACACGACGATATCTAGATGTGAGCTTTCAACAGGTTGTCCATTCGGCCCGGACCGAGGAAGCCGAAGGCCGTAGCGGTCTGACCCCGGCCGGAAACAGCTCACACCTGCACTAGGTAGACCAACAGGTAGGTTGCCAGCAGCAGGATGACCCATAGGACCATGTTGCCCGAATGCGCGGTCCGCGACAGGGCACCGCTGGGACCCGTATGGCGCTGGGCATGGGTCATGAAGCGGTTGAGGGACCGCATCGCCAGCCCTCGGCCGGCGCGGTCGAGCGGACCCAGCGTAGCGACGATGGCACGTACTACAGCCGGCATCCCCTTACGGTAGACGATGTCGAAGTCCAGGATCACAGACCGCGTTTCGGTCGGGTAGAGCGCGCTTCGCCTCACCCACAGGAACGCCAAGGCGGCGAAGGCGAACAGCTGAAGCTTGGTGACCACGTGCTCGAAGGTGTACGCGTGGTAGTCCACCGGGAACGGCAGCAGGGCGAACAGCGGTGCCGGGTAGATGCCGATCGCCAGGCACAGGAACGCGGTGATGGCCATGGCGACGATCATGTTGACGGGCGCCTCCCGGCACTTCAGACCGCGATCGGGTCCGAAGAACGCTGACAACGGAACCTTGAGGCCGGCATAGAGGACAACCCCGACGGAGGCCACCTGGAGCGTTAGCCACACCAGCAGGATTCCCTCCTCGGCGACGGACGACTGGATCATCGACTTGGTGACGAAGGCGCTGAACAACGGAAACGCCGAGATCGACAGGGCACCGACAATGCAGAATCCGGCGGTCAGCGGCATCGAACGGTAGAGGCCGCCGAGTTCGGTGGCCTTGGCCGTACCGGTCCGGAGCAGGACGGCGCCGATCGACATGAACAACAGCGCCTTGCAGAGCACTTGCACCGCCGCGTGAGCTGCGGCGCCGTTAAGTGCCAGCTCGGTGCCGATCCCTATCGCCACCACAATGAACCCCAACTGGTCGTTGAGGCTGTAAGCGAGAACCCGCCTGAGATCGTTCTCCATCAGGGCGTAGAAAACCGGAAACAAAGCCATGACCGCGCCGATCCAGATCAGCAGTTCGGTGCCCGCGAAACCACGCGCCAGCGCGTAAACCGCAAGCTTGGTGGTAAACGAACTGAGCCATACGGTGCCGCTCACCGTGGCTTCCGGATAGGCGTCCTGGAGCCAGTTGTGCAGCAGTGGGAACGCGCACTTGATGCCGAAAGCGACGAAGATCAATCCGGTTCCGATCGTTCCGATTCCCAGGTGGTCGAAGGCCAACGATCCCGTCTCGGCGACGTGGACCAGCACACCGGCCACCAGCAACACGCCGGCACCGACCTGGATGACCAGATAGCGCATGCCGGCCCAATAGGCGCGATCGGTCCGCCGCGCCCAGATCAGGAATACCGAAGAAATGGCGGTCAGTTCCCAGAACACGGCCAGGGTGATCAAGTCACCGGCAAAAACCGCGGCGATGGCGCTGCCGGCATAGATAAGGGCCGCCGTCTGCTGCACCCGGTCGTCGTCGTGCAAGGCATAGAGGACGCTCAGGAACGCGGCGATGGCGAAAATAATTCCGAACACCCGCGCCAGGGCGTCGACCCGTAAGGTCTCGAGGTTGAATCCAACAAACGAGATGGCGCCGTAGCTACCGGGCTCCAGCATCGCAATGGACGCCAGCGTACTCACTGGCAGCAGCAGCATGTACCCGCGCCTGAGCCAGCCCGGAAGGACGGGAACCGCCAGGGCTCCTAGGATCAGAATCAGGCCGGGGTTGAGGCTACTCATCGCCGCCATCGCCGTCGTAGAAATCCTCCGGGCGGGTCAGGAACACCCGCAGCCAGCGCGCGCCGAGAATCAATCCGACACTGATCACGAACCCGAAGATGCCGTAGAAGCCGAACACTTGCTCCACGTCGAAGTAGGCATGTTTGTGATAGAAGGCGTCCGCGACGAGCAACGCCGCGCCGACACCCAACAGGACAAACAGGAGCCGCGACGCGAAAAGCGACGGGGGGGCGGGAGCGGGCGATCCGGGCTCGGGCCGTTGCTCGACAGTCATCTCGGTTATCCCCCTGCCAACGGGCTCAGGAAAGCCTGCAAGCGGTCGGCATAGAAGAATAACGCCACGCTGGCCAGTGCCGTGAAGCAAAGAGGCACGACGCAAAACAGCGGAGCCTCGCGCAATCCGCCATCGCTGCTGCTACTGCCGTCGCTTCCGGGCGCCGGTAGAAAGCCGCGCACAGCCACCGGCATCAGATAGGCGATCTTCAGGAGCGATGAGATCATCAGCACGGCAACAAAAAAGAGCTGATCCGCTTCCGCTGCCGCCAAAATAAGCTGCCACTTGCTCCAGGTCCCGCCGAGGGGTGGCAGTCCGATGATGCTGAGGGAACCGATGAAGAATGCCGCGAAGGTGAACGGCATGCGTCGGCCAAGTCCGCGCATCTCGCTGATCTCGGTCTTGTGGGCGGCCACCAGAATGGCGCCGGCGCAGAGAAACAGGGTGATCTTGCCGAAGGCGTGCATCGCGATGTGCATTGCGCCGCCGATGGCACCGGCGCCGGTGGCCAACATTGCGCCGAGGACGATGTAGGAAAGCTGGCTGACGGTGGAATAGGCCAGTCTTGCTTTCAGGTTGTCCTTAGTCATCGCCACCAGCGACGCGATGAGGATCGTCGCCGCGGCCACGTAGGCCAGCCATCCGCTGGCACCGGTGTCCGCGAGCAGATCGATGCCGAACACGTAGACGGTCACCTTCAGCACCGTGAATACGCCGGCCTTGACCACCGCAACCGCGTGCAGCAGGGCACTGACGGGCGTCGGCGCCACCATTGCCGCCGGCAGCCAGCGGTGAAACGGCATCAGCGCCGCCTTGCCGATGCCGAACACGTACAGCGCCAGCAACACCGCGATGACCACCTCGGACGCCCGGCCGGCGAGGATACCGCCGTCCTGGAACTCCAGTGTGCCGGCTACCACCCAGGTGCCGATGATGGCGAGGAGTTGAAAGCCGATGGAGGTTCCCAGCAGGATCCCCAGGTAGACGCGCCCGGCACGCTTCGATTCCGCGGTGCCGTGGTGGGCCACCAGCGGAAACGTGGACAGCGTCAGCACTTCGTAGAACACGAACAGGGTCAGCATGTTGCCGGCGAAGGCGACGCCGGTGGCGCTGGCCAGGGCGATGGCGAAATAGGCGTAGAAGCGGGTCTGGTTCTGCTCGTGGTGCCCGCGCATGTAGCCGATGGAGTACAGCGAGGTGACGATCCACAGGAAGCTGGCGATGGTGGCGAAGGCCATGCCCAACGGTTCCAGCGCCAGCACCAGTTCCAAACCAGGGAACATGGTCAGCAGCGCCAGTCGCGGTCGGCCCCCGGCCGCCACCTCCGGCACCAAGGAGGCGACGATGGCGAACAGCGTGATCGCCGTCAGGATGGTCACCGTCTCGCGAAGATTGGGGCGGCTGCCGGTCAGCACGATGAGCAGGGTACCCACCAGCGGCACGGCGATGGCCAACGGCATCAGCATTTCGGTGCTCATGGCGTCCCCATCAGCGCCCGCGCCGCGGAGACGGCGACGTCAAGGGTCCGGCTGGCATCGATCCCGAAGTAGACACAGGCGCCGGTGAGCAGCAGCGTCGGCACCAGCATGTCGACCGGTGCTTCGATATCCGTGGCGGCCCCTTCGGGTACGGGTCGGAAATATGCCACTTCCACCACGCGCCACACGTAGATCACCGCCAACAGCGAACTGGCGAGAATGGCGATGGCAATTGGCCACCAGCCGATCTCAAGCGCCGCCTGAATCAGATACCACTTGCTGATGAAGCCCACCGTCAGCGGCACGCCGATGAGGCTGAGTCCGGCGATGACGAACGCGGCCATGGTGAACGGCATCCGGCGCCCCAGGCCCTCCATGGCGTGGATATCGACACTGCCAAGGCGCAGGAACACGCAGCCCATCACCATGAACAGTGCGCCCTTCATCAGCGCGTGGTTGAACAGGTGAATGATGCCGCCCGCCAGGCCGGTCACGGAAGCGAGGGTCATGCCGAGGGTGATGTAGCCGACCTGCGCGACGCTGGAATAGGCGAGGGCGCGCTTCACGTTGTCCTGATAGATGGCCACCGCCGAACCGGCGAACATGCCGACGACGGCGAAGCCAAGGAGGACATGGCCGATGGCCGTCTGATCGAACACCGGCACGGCACCAAAAATGGTGAAGAAGATGCGCACCAGCACGTAGATCGCCACCTTGGTGGCCGTGGCGGCAAGGAAGACGGTGACCACCGACGGGGCGTAGGCATAGGCGTTGGGTAACCACAGGTGCAGTGGGAACAGGGCCAGCTTCAGGCCGATGCCGACGGTCAGGAACGCCAGCGCCACCTGGATGGTCCGGGTTTCGGCGACGGCTGGCAGCAGGTCTGCCAAGTCGGCCATGTTCAGGGTACCGGTCATCATGTACATCAGGCCGACGCCGATGATGTAGAAGGTGGCGCCGATGGTGCCCATGATCAGGTAGCGGAACGCCGCCGTCAGCGCCCGGCGGTCGCGGCCAAGGCTGATCAGCACGTACGACGACAGCGACGAAATTTCCAGGAATACAAACAGGTTGAACGCATCGCCGGTGATCGCGATGCCCAGCAGGCCGGTTAGGCACAGCATATACATCGCGTAGAAGAGGTAGATGCGGTCGGCAGAGATCTCGCGCTCCACACTGGTTCGCGCGAAGGGCATCACCACCGAGCCGATTGCGGCGATGATCACCAACAACAGGGCGCCTAGGCGGTCGAGGCGGTACTCGATCCCCCAGGGTGGCGACCAGTTGCCGATGGCGTAGGAGATCGGCCCGGTCTCCGTCACCTGCATCAGCAGCGCGATGGCTATCAGCAGGGTCACCCACGTGACCAGGGTCGCCGCCGCCCAAGCCGTTCTTCCGTGGCGGACGATGACCAGGATCGGCGCCGCCAGCAGCGGTATCACCACCTGCAGGATGGGCAGATGAGCGGCAATCATGCCGGCCGGTCCTCGGTGACGCGCGGCTCTTCCTGGTCCTCGATTTCGTCTTCCTCGATGGTGCCGTAGGCTTCGCGAATGCGCACGATCAGCGCGAATCCCAGCGCCGTCGTTGCCACGCCAACGACGATCGCGGTGAGGATCAATACGTGTGGCAAGGGATTGGAGTAGGAGTTGATGCCGGCGGCCAGGATCGGCGCGCTGCCGCCCTCCACCGTGCTCATTGAGATGTAGAACAGGAAGACCGAAACCTGGAAGACGTTAATGCCGACCACCTTCTTCACCAGGTTTCCCTGGGCGATGACGATATAGAAGCCGATCATCATCAACAGGATGACAAACCAGTAGTTGGCGACGCCCAGGAATTCCACGGCTCACTCGTCCTCGGCCGTGGGGTGACGGCCGGAGAAGATAAAGAAGATGGTGATCATCGCCGCGGCGACGGTCATGCCGACGCCGAATTCGATCAGCATGATGCCCAGGTGCTGGCCATCGTGGGGGTGGTGCAGCAGGACGCTGTAGTTCAGGTAGTTGCCGCCGAGCGGCAGGCTGATCACGCCCACCACGGCGTAAAGCAGGACGCCGAGCGCCAATACCCACCGAACCGCGCTGGCCGGCGCCACCTTGCGCGCCGCGCCGACGCCGAACAGGATCGCGTACAGGATGAACGCGGCGCCGAAGATCACGCCCGCCTGAAATCCGCCGCCGGGGCCAAAATCGCCGTGGAACTGAACGTACAGGGCGAACAACAGAATCACCGGCATGAGCAGCTTCGAGGTAACGCGAAGGACCGCCTTCCGCTTCATTCCGCAGCCTCCTTCGATCGCTTCGCGGTGTCGGCCTGCGGCCGTCGCCGACCCCGGCCCAGCAGCGCCAGCACGCCGGCAGCGGCGGTGAAGATGACCGTGACCTCGCCGAGGGTGTCGTATCCGCGGTAGCTGGCCAGCACCGAGGTCACGATATTCGGCGGCCCCACTTCCTCGGCCGACTCCTGGATGTAACGCGGGGCGACATGGCGGTGAATGGGCGCATTCGGATCGCCGAAACGCGGCATGTCCAACGTGCCATACAACAGCACCGAACCGGTGATCATGACCAACAGCAACGGCCCCGCCCGCTGTCGGCGTGGCGGGCTCTCGATCTCGATCCGCGTCGCCGCCAACGTGGCGAGGCCGAGCACGGTCGCAATGCCGGCGCCCACCGCCGCCTCGGTGAAGGCCACATCCACGGCATCAAGAACCACATAAAGGACGGCAGCCAGCAAGCTGAAAATGCCGGATAACATGACGACCGCAAACAGGTTGCGAATCCACACCAGGCCGAGGCCGGTGATTGCCATCATCGCCAACAGCACGAAATCGATGATGGCTTCGATCATTGGCGGCCGGCCTCCGCCGCTTCGTCCGGCGACAGCGGCATCGGTTCGGGAATCCGATCCCCGGCCGGTACGCCTTTCGGTCCCACGCCGGCGTTCAGTGCCGCCCGGGCCAAGGCATGGGTCGTGGCGGGGTTGGTGAAGAAAAGGAACACCACGATCAGGATCAGCTTGATGGTGACCAGCGATGCACCGGCCTGGATCATCAGTCCCACGAGGATCAGGCCGGCGCCCATGGTCTCAATCATCCCCGCGCCGTGCATTCGGGCGTACACGTCCGGAAGCCGCAGCAGACCCACCGCGCCGATCAGCGAGATGGCGCCGCCGGCGACGATCAGAACCCAACTGGCGATGTCGGCGAGGAGGCCCACTAGACGTCCTCCCAATCGGTTTCCCGGTCGGGAATTCCAAGGCTGGAGAACTTCACGTACTTGGTGACCGCGATGGTGGCGATGAAATTGATCAGCGCGTACACCAAGGCGATGTCGAGGAATTCCGGCCGGTCGGTGAGGAACCCGAACAGGGCGATAAGCACCACCGTGACGGTGCCGAAGGTGTTGACCGCCAAAATCCGGTCGAACACCGTCGGACCGAGGAGGGCACGCACCAGGGTCATCACCATGACCACCAGGATCGCGAAGGAACCGGCAGTGAACATCACTCGGATCCCTCGATCGCGGTGACCCGGCGGTCCATGTCACCGGTCTCCAGGCCCTCGGCGCCGCCGGTGGTGAGCGCATGGACGGCCACATCTTCGCCTTCAAGGGCGATGGTCACCGTGCCGGGGGTCAGGGTGATGGAGTTGGCGTAGATGACTCGGCCGAGCTCGGTTCGCTGGGTCGTCTTGAGATTCAGCACCCGGAGCGCGATCGGCATTTCGCGCCGCAGGATCGTCCGGCCCACATCGACGTTGGCCTTGACGATTTCCCAAAGCAGCCAGGGCCAGTAGAGGAGCACCCGCCAGGAAAGGTGAATAGGGTGCCCTTCGTGATCGATGAGATCCATGCGCCGCGACAGGTACACCACGGCGACGCACGACGCGACGCCAAGAATGATCAGCAGCGGTTCGCTGTGGCCGGACAGCAGCAGCCACAGGACGAACATAAAAAAACCAAGGCTGAGCGTGCGCAGCACCCTTGGATGTCCCCCTCGATCCCAAGGTGTTTATCGTTCGCGTACGCCCCGATGTTCGGCCGCACGCGGCCGGCAACATTACCGACCCAGCCGGGGGGAAACCAGAAAAACTTCGCATGTGCGAAGTGGGGCACGACGATGGTCAGGGCAGCTCAACGGCGTAGGAGGCGATGGGCGGTTTGCGCTCGATCAGCCCACGCTCGGCGAGAAAATCGGCGAACCGGCCGTACCGTGCGGTATCAAGGGCCGCCGGCCGCAAGGCAAAGCGGGGGAGGGTATCTCGCCATGCCCGGCGATTGAGTTCGTCGTCGAGGTCCCGATGGGCTTCGACGAACAGGGCCCACGCCGCATCCGGGTGGTTGATCAGGAACTGCACGCCGCGTTCCACGGCGTCCAGGAACGCCCTGAGCCGCGTATCGCCCAAGCGGTCCTGGTGGGCGACGATGATCAGTTCGTCATAGGGCGGTACGCCTTCTTCCTCGGGAAAGAAGGCCCGTCCCGGACGGTCGACGATGTCCATTTGATTGAGTTCGAAGTTGCGGAAACCGCCGACGACCGCATCCACCTGACCTGCCAGCAGCGACGGGGACAGCGAGAAGTTGACGTTCACCAGGGTCACGTCATCGAGGCCGAGGCCATGACGGGCCAGCATGGCGCCCAACAGCGCATCCTCGAACCCGCCGACCGAGAAGCCCACCTTGCGGCCTTTGAGGTCGGCCAGCGACCCCACCGGTCCGTCGGCGAGCACGACGACCGAATTGAGCGGCGTGGCCACCAGCGTTCCCACCCGCACCAAGGGCAGCCCCTCGGCCACGTGGATGTGGAGCTGTGGCTGATACGAAACCGCCAGGTCGGCCTTGCCCGCGGCCACCAGCTTCGGCGGATCGTTGGGGTCGGCCGGCGCCACCAGGTCCACCTCCAGGCCGGCGTCGGCGAAGTATCCCTTCGCCCGCGCGACGATGAGCGGCGCATGGTCGGGGTTCACGAACCAATCGAGCAGGACCGTAAGTTTGTCCTGTGCATGTGCCGGAAAGATCAATAGGAACAGCGCGGAAAAGACAGTAGATGTTGTTATTGTTGAACGTGATTTCATCGCCTCTCGTTCTCCTCCTGCGGTGCGGCGTCGGGCTGCCAGGGCAGCGCCCGGCGCAGCGCCAGGTCCACAGCGAAATAGAGCGTCACCGCCATCACCGCCAGCGTGGCCAGGGCGGCAAACATCACGTCGATCTGCATCCGTCCGTTGGCGTGCAGCATCAGGTAGCCGAGCCCGGCGCTCGATCCCACCCACTCGCCGACCACGGCGCCGATGGGCGCAACGGCGGTGGCGACGCGCAGGCCGGACGCCAGCGCCGGCAGGGCGGACGGGACTCTCACGTGCCACAGCGCCGCCCACCGGTCTGCATCCATGGTGCGGGCGAGGTCCAGCCACCCCGGATCGGTGCGGCGCAGGCCGTCGTAGAAGGCGGCGGTGACCGGGAAATAGATGATCAGGGTCGCCATGGCGACTTTGGAACCCAGGCCGTAGCCGAACCAAAGGACCAGCAGTGGCGCCAACGCGAACACCGGCACCGCCTGACTGATCACCAGCACCGGCAGCAGCCAGCGGCGGGCGGTGCGGAAGGAGGCCAGGGTGAGGGCGCTGATGCAGCCCAACGCCACGCCCAACGCAAGTCCCAGAACCATCTCGGTCAGCGTGACGGCGGCGTGGTGGGCGATGGTTTCGCCATGGCCGAGCCAGGCTCCGGCGACCGCCGCGGGATCGGGCAGGATGTACGGCGGCAGGTCGGCGAGGGCCACCAGGACCTGCCATGCCGCCACCAGCCCCACCGCAATCACCGCCGCACGCAGTATCGCCATCAGTTTGGCGCCGTCATTCTGGCGTTGCCTCGCCCAGCCGGTGCAGCAGGTCACCCTGCAACGCCAACACCGCGGGATCGTCCACGCGCCGTGGTGGCGGTCCGGGCGGGCTGATGGCTTCGCCCACCGTCGCCGGCTGCCCGGAAAGGACGTAGATCCGATGCCCGAGACGCAGCGCTTCCAACGGGTCGTGGGTGACCAGCAGCACGGTGCGCCCGGCGAGCAGGCGGGCGGCCAGATTCTGCAGGCGCACGCGGGTTATGGCGTCGACGGCGGAGAACGGTTCGTCCATCAGCACCAGCGGGCGATCCTCCATCAGCGTGCGGGCGAGGGCGGCGCGTTGCCGCATGCCGCCCGACAGGGCCTCGGGACGGGAATCGGACGCGTCGGCCATCCCGACGCCGGCCAGCAGCGCCTGGGCACGGTCACGGACGTGGTCGTCGTTTCGCCGGCGGCGAAGACGACTGCCCAAAGTCACGTTGTCGAGCACGCTCAACCACGGCAGCAACAGGTCCCGCTGCGCCATGTAGGCCACCCGGCCGGCGAGCGGGCGATGGTCGGAACACACGACAGTGCCGCCCGCGCCGTTGACCGCCTCAAGGCCAAGGATCAGCCGCAGCAGCGACGACTTGCCGACGCCGCTGGGACCCAGCAGGCAGGTCCAGAGGCCGCCCTCGAGCTCGAAACTCAGGTCGTCGAACAGCGGTTGGGCGCCATAGGACAGCCGCGCGCCATCGACGCGGATGGAGAAGGGCGAAGCGTGGTGTGGGTGGGCGGGCACGGCCTCACTCGTCCCTACGCCGGTATGACCCGGATCAGGTTCGCGGGGTCGTCTCCCTGATGGAGACCTCTCAGCCGGTCCGCCGGCTCCCCCCGGTGACGGTTCTCCTCCTATATGGCCCAGAGGACCACCGGCAGCAAGGTCGCGATGCCGTCGCAGGCGCGGGTCCCTCCACATATATCCGACGGTTTCGCCGAGACGACAAATCCGCTACCTGTTCGATCATGAGCATCCCTGTCGCCCCCGAATCACCGGGCCTCTCGCGTCGTGCCGCCCTTCGGCGGCTGATGCTTCTCGGGCTCGTTGGCCTGGGCGCGACGCTTGGAATGGCCGGGGCAAAGGCCGACGACCCGCCCGGGGATGCCTGGTCCTCCTTGGCCATCGACACGGCCAAGGGGCGGTTTGTGTTCCGCGTCGAGATGGCGCGCACCGACGCCGAGCGGGCGCATGGCCTGCAGGGCCGACGTCTCCTGGCGGAAGACGCGGGGATGCTGTTCGACTTCCGCCGCGTCGGCATGGTGTACATGTGGATGAAGGATACCGACATCCCCTTGGACATGCTGTTCATCACCGCCAACGGTAGGGTCGCGTCGCTGACGGAAGGAACCGAGCCGCTGTCCTTGAGGAGCATATCGTCAAAAAGGCCGGTCCTTGCCGTGCTGGAAGTCAATGCCGGCACCGTGGCGCGGCTGGGCATTCGGCCCGGTGATCGGGTTGAGCACCCGCTGTTCGCGCCGGCGAAGGCGCCGACCCCCAAGTAACGCACGGGAGCCATACCAAAATTGGGGGTTGATGATCGTTTGTCATATGATTACATGCGGGTTGTGCTGCGATGCAGCATGTCCGCGGCTCGGTGAATCGGGCCTAAACGGGATGTAACCCGTAGCGGGACCCTCGGGAGGGGCGTCCATCGACAGCCTCGGAAGGAGGATGCGATGGCACCGCCCGCGTTTACGAACGACGAACTAGCCGCGTTCGAGGAGATCCTCGAAGCGACTCCGGAATGGCAAACCTGGCAGCGGCGTTCCGGCGCCGGTGGCGAGGACGTGCTGGAAGTCTCCGCCGGCAATCGGACGGGGCGTCCGGTGCGTATCGCCAAGACTGCGCCGAGCCGGTTCGTGGCCACCGGTGTCGACGGTTGGAACCTGACCGTCAGCGACGATCTGGAGACGCTCTTGGAGGCAATCACGCCACGGAATGGCGGACCGAACAGCCAACAGCTGCAACCAACACCTAGGTCCCGCGGGACACGGTCCTCCGCGCGGCTGTTCTCCTAGTGCACAGACCCATTCGACTGACCCGTTCGAATGGGTCAGATGTGCACCAGAAACAATGACCCGCGAGCCGCCACGGTAAATCCTCTGAATGAACCGCTGCACTCGCAGCCTGTCCTAGCAACCTCCGCATTGCGGCGACCCGGGAAAAACCCTAGAAAACCAGCGCCGGGGAGTGGCGCAGCCTGGTAGCGCATCTGCTTTGGGAGCAGAGGGTCGCCGGTTCGAATCCGGCCTCCCCGACCATCGGCCTAGAGCCCTTTCCGATCGTATGGAATCAGTTCTGACCGTGGCCTCTCGGTCCTGGGGCAGGCGGGAGCCGATGAGCGTAGCGGGGCTACGGTCGAGGCGGCCGACGAACCCCAGGACCGAGAGGCCCGGTCCCGAAGGGATGGCCCGTGGCGGCCGCCCGCTTCGTTGCCCGGCTTGCCCGATGTCCCTGCATCGCGCTGCGCCGGGCGCCTCGCGGATCGCCTCGCCGCGAAGCCATCAGAATGGTTCCATATGATCGGAAAGGGCTCTAACTTTCGCCGCAATCCATTCGTGCCATCATGAAACCGGGAGGGAGGTTCGAGCCCGAGGGCCTGATCCGGGGGTTGGACCGCGTGCTCCGTTGAGGACTGTTCTTGTCCTCGGGCGGCAACAACATGCGCAAGAGGGCCTCCACTCCCGGACCAAGATACGCCCCGCGATGCCAGCGCGCCGGGGCGGTGTCTTATTCTTGATTGCTGTTCCCGGAAGACAGGGCGGCCGGGCGGATGACCGCCACCGGCCGCCCGCCGCCGGTCCTCTGCGGCTTACGCGCCCCGGAACGACCTTGGACTTCAACGTGCTTCTTTCTGCTGTCGGCACGCTGTCGGCGCTGCCGTACGGGGACCTTGAACGGCCACGACTCAGTCCCCGATAGATCTCGTCGTGGCCGTTTGAGGATTCGGAAGGAGGCTGCGTCGCAGTACCAACGAAATCCTCAAGGGATCTCCTAGGTAAATGAAAAAAAGTGGAATACGTGACAGGCGTCACAGCGAAGAATAGGCCCGCCGACGTACAACTGTCGATGTCAGGGGCTCCTCCCCCCGGTTCCTGACACACCCCTACCGGGAACAGCCGGGCCGCAATGGCCCGGCTATTTCCGTTTATGGGGCCACACTGTCCGATTCATCACAACTCACAGGTACGGCGACAACAGCCAGGCCGCGCCGTCGCGTAGCCGGGCCACCAGGCTCCGGCGGTTCAGTTCCGCAGCCTCAACCGGCCGGGCGGCGGCTTGCTTGCCGTCGATGAGCCCGTCGATGTCTTCTGCCAACGCGGCGTCATAGCATTCCACGTTCAGTTCGAAGTTGAGGCGAAAGCTGCGCTGGTCCCAGTTGGCGGAGCCGATGAACGCCCAATAGCCGTCCACGGTCATCAGCTTCGAGTGGTCGAAGGGCGGGGCCGTCATCCAGATTCGGCAGCCGCTGGCGATAAGCTGGTCGAACTGCGCCCGGGCGGCCCACTGCACCAGCCGCAGGTTGCCGCGTTCAGGAACCAGGACGTCGACGGTCACACCCCGCATCGCCGCCAGACAAAGGGCGATCAGGATGGTTTGGTCGGGGACGAAATAGGGAGTGACGATGCGCACCCGTTGGCGGGCTTGGGCCAAGGCCCCGAGAATCGTCATCCGGATCCGTTCCACGTCGATATCGGGGCCGGCGGCTATGCCGCGCGCCACCACCGTGCCGGCCGCGGCGGGCGTCGGGAACCAGTGCTCGCCGGCTAGCACCTCGCCGGTGGCGAACGCCCAGTCTTCGACAAAGGCGTCCATCATATGGGCGAGCACCGGGCCGGCGACGCGGAAAAGAGTATCGCGAACGGCATCGGATCTGCCGGTGCCGTTCACGTGACCATCGCGTACGTTCATGCCGCCGGTGAAGCCCTACTGGCCGTCGACGATCAGCAGCTTGCGATGGTTGCGCAGGTTGGCGTAGGGCAGGTGGAGCGGGACGAAGGTTGGCAGGAACTCGGCCACCGGCACCTGCATTCGGCTAGCACCGACGTCATGGTGGGGAACGAATACCGCGCGCCGGCGCCGTCGATCAGGACGCGAACGGCAACGCCGCGCCGAACGGCGGCGGCCAGCGTCTCGGCGAACGGCGGCGGCCAGCGTCTCGGCGAAGCGGCGGCCGGCAGCGTCGTTGTCGAAGATGTATGTGGCCATGCCAATGGTTTGCCGGGCGCCTTCGATGGCGTCCAGCATGGCCCGATAGGCCTCCACCCCGTCGGCGATAGGCGTGATCGCGTTGCCGTCCGTGAGCGGCGACGGCGCGATGGCGTCCACCAGCGTGCCGATGGCGGCGAGGTGGCCGGCCCCGGCCGGCAGAGTCACGTCCAGCCGCGGCTGTGGTACCGGCTCGCCGCCCGGCGGCCGCGGGTGCAGGCGCTGGGGCCGCAGGCCGGTGGCGCGACGACGGATACGATTGATACCGAACAGACCATAGAGCGCCACGCCGGCGAACGGCACGAGCCACATCAGGCCCACCCAGCCGATAGCCGCCCGCACGTCCCGTTTGTTGAGCACGGCATGCGCCGAGCCGGCCGCCGCGACGCCGACGGCGAGGACGGTCAGGAATGCCGCTGCCAGCGTGTCGTGCAATTCGTTCATGATCACCTATGGTTGTGGGTCCCTTGAATTAAAGATAGGCGGTCGATATTGCCAATAGGATGGTTGGGCTGAGGAGATGGGTGCTGCGGCGCGCGCCCGCCTTTTCCCCTGGCGGCGATGCGGTTATGCTCCGCTGTGGTCGCAACGGCGGCCGATGATCCGGGCATGACCGAAACAAGATCAGGGCGATGACGACGATGACGGCGGTGCGCATCTATCGGCCGACGAAAACGGCGATGCAGTCGGGTCGCGCGAAGACCCAGCAGTGGGTGCTGGAATTCGAACCGGGCGCGCACCGGTTCGTCGATCCGCTGATGGGCTGGGTGGGGTCTGCGGATACCCGGTCGCAGGTGCGGCTCCGCTTTGCCAGCCGCGATGCGGCGGTATCGTATGCCGAACGTCATGGCCTCAGCTATCGCGTCCAGGAACCACAGATCCGGACCATCCGGCCAAAGAGTTATGCGGAGAACTTCCGCTGACAGACGGCTGAACGGCCGGCTGAACGCCACGCCGCGCCCGTAGCTCAACCGGATAGAGCACGAGACTTCTAATCTCGGGGTTGCAGGTTCGAGTCCTGCCGGGCGCGCCAAGCTGTGAGGGACGAGAACCAACGCCACGACTCGTCGGCGTCGTAAGGGTCCCCTCCAGGGTCTCATTCCGCTTCTGCCCGAACACAGAAAACCGATTGTTAATCGGGCATCTCGTAGAAGTTTCTGTTGCCCTGTCATTGCTTCGTCGTGGCCCACGGGGATCATCGAACCATCGGCGTTTTCGTGGCGGTCTCTGTATTCAACCATCGCTGCCGAGGCGGGGGGGCCGGGCATGCCTGAGCCCCGGTTCTTCCTGCGTCCGACCCTGAAGAACGCGGCACTTCTGGGAATCGTCGTGGCGCTCGGGGCCACCGCCTGGATCGTCTGGCAATCGAGCCTGCCGGTGGAGATCACACCGGCTGAGGGCTTCAACGTCGAGCCGGTGTTGGAATCCCACTTCGTCAACGATATCGGGATCGCCGACATCGACGGTGATGGCGACGACGATATCTTCGCCATGAATCACAGCGCCGGCGGGTCCATCCTGCTCAACGACGGGCGAGGGTATTTCGGCGCCAACGCGCTCAGCGAGCTAGCCCTGGACCAACAAAGGGACCTGCCCGGTTTCCACGCACAGCAGCGTGCCGGTGTTCCCGAGGGAGCCGGAGTGTTCATTTCCTACGTGGCCACCGGGCTCTTGTTTGACTACCGGGAGGCGGAAGACGCGAAGGTGCTGCGGCTCTCGCTGCACCTTCCGTGGCGCGCCGCGCTCATCACCGACGGCGATGTGACCGCCACGCGATCGTCCGGGGACGACAGTACAAGCCTGGAGCTCGAATTGGGGCCGGGAGGCAGGGCGTTCGTCGAACCCCAGCCGCCGCCGAGCGATGGCTTTCCGATCTCGGTCCGGCTGCCCACGGAACTCCCGTTGGACCAGGTGCGGATCGGGCCCAAACGGGTGCATCCTCCCTCGCATGGGTTCGAGTTCCGCCTCAAGGACCGGCATGGCATGGCGTGGCTCGACGTCAATGCCGATGGAATCGCCGACCCCTACATCTCCCGCGGCGGCGCCCGGGGGCGCATGGCCAGCGTTGACCCCGAGGCCAACGACCAGTGGTACATCTCCCATCGAGGGCGTTTCGCCGACCGAGCGGGCGAGCGCGGTGTCGCCAAGCAGGGCTGCCCCGGCCGGCAGGTCCAATGGATCGACGCCGACGCGGACGGTGGATTGGAGCTCTACCTCGTCTGCGGTCGCCATCGCGGCGAAGGGGCGGAGGATGTGAACCAGCACTACGCCCTCGTGCGTTCGCCGGAACCGCGGTTGCGGAAGCTGCAACCACGACCCGCGCTGGCGCCGGTCGGCACCGCCTTGTGGGTGCAGTTGATGGGAGACCGTCGGCCGGAACTGCTCTACTCGACACGGTCGTCCATTCGTCTCTACCGCGCCGATGGCGACTATCCGGACCCGGTGGAGCTGGCGTCGCAGCCCCGTCGCCTCCGCGCGGGCAGTGGTGTGTTGCGTCCGGCCGACCGCGATAATGACGGCGACGCGGACGTCGCTGTCATCTCGACCACGCGCAACTGGCTCCTGAACAACAACGGCGACCGCATCGAAGCCATTCCGGCCGAAGACCTCGGCTTGCCGGATACGAGCCTCACCGGCTCCTGGGCCGACTTCAACGGCGACGGATTGCTCGATCTGCACCTGCTGCCGCAGGGTGTTTTTCTCCAACAGGCGGACGGTCGGTTTCGATCCACCGGAGATCTCGGCATCGCGCCGCAGTCCAACGCGAACAATGCCCGGCTCACATGGTTCGATGCCGACGGGGATGGCGATCTGGACGCCTTGATGGCCTTCGAGGTGTGCCTGCCCGGCATCCTCTGCGAGGCGCACCGGCGCGCGCTCAAGGTGGTGAAGCGCGCATTGGCGTCGGTGCTGTCGATCGACACATACCTACACTTCGCCGCCGCAAAACAGTGGCATGTGATGCTCGCGCGCAATACCCGCGGCAGACCCCGCGTCCAGCGTTTGGATCTCCGCGCCATCGGCAACCCGGTCGGCGTGGGGGCCCGTGTGCGCGTACAGAGCGGCCCTCTGGTGCGGCTGCTGACCGTAGGCGAGGCCGAAGGGTCGCACTACTCCCACGGCCACTACAGTCTGTACGTCGCCACGCCTAACGGCGGCGATAAGACATCCATGACCATCGAATGGCCTGACGGTGAGACGCAGTCCGTGGTTGTCGACGGAAGTCCACGACTGCGCATCGAGCAGTCCTCAGCGGCGGCATCCAAGCGATGACATCGATGACTCACGGACCGCTGCCGAATTTCCTGCTGGTCGGCATGCCCAAGGCCGGAACCACGACGATTCACGACCTTCTGGCCCGGCACCCGCAAGTCTTCATGAGCAGGATGAAGGAGCCGGGATACTTTAGCTTTCTGCGATCGACCGGACATCGGCAGGCGGTACCGCGAGCAGCCGTTTGTCGACACCCTGGATGACTACGCTCGCCTCTTTCGTGCCGCCGGGGAAGCCTCTGCGATCGGCGAGTCCTCCACCTACTACCTCGATCTTGCCTCGCCCGCGGTGGTGGAGCGGATTCGCCAGACGCTTCCCTATGTGCGAATCCTGGTGATCCTCCGACACCCGGTGGATCAGGCCTATTCACGGTATCTGATGCATCGCCGCGACGGACACGAGCCGGCGGCCAGCTTCGAGGAGGCCCTGGCGCATGAGCAGGCGAGGGGCCGGCCTGATCCGTCTCTGGCGATCACGCGACGCTACGTCTATGGGGCGCCGAGCTACGCCCAGCGCCTGGCCTACTTCGTCGACGGGTTTCCGCGTGAAGACGTGCGAATCCTGCGCTTCGAAGCCCTGCAGCATGACCCCGCCGACTTCATGCGCGAGGTGTACGGCTTTCTCGGCGTGGACACCGGGGTCCCGTCCGCTTGGGACACGCGCCGAAACCCGGGCGGCGAACACCGGTTCCGGTTTCTGGCACAGATCCTAAACCGCCCGAACCCGATCCGCGGGTTGGCGCGGCACATGCTGCCGACGAGCATGCGAGAACGGGGCCGGGATTTCCTTCTGCGTGCCGGCACGAAACCGGCCGCTCGGCTCGATCCGACGCTGCGAGCTCAGCTCACGCGGGAGTTGGACGGGGAAATCCGGCAGCTTGAGAGGGTGAGCGGACTGGATCTCACAGATTGGCGGGCAGAGCCAGTCCACCGGCCTGATGTGTCGCAGCGATGACTCGCACCACGCCATCCATCGTGCTTGTAACCGACGTCGCGTATTGGCAGCTCAGCCGCGGCAACGAGGTACGGATCAGCGCTCTAATCGAGTTCCTCGCCCAGCATTACCGCGTCAACGTCGCCTACGTTGGTGTCCGGCCGATGCCGGCAGACAGCGGGTCCGTCCGCCATTTTCGATTACCGTCTGCCAGCGGTTTGAAGCGAATCCCCAAGGAAGTCGTCGACCGGCTGCCCGAAGAACTGCGCCTTCGACTGATTTCGCTGCTCAATCGCAAGAACTACACGCGGACACCGACGGATTTCCGCAATCGGGCCACCGTGGCGGCGTTCTCCCGGCTGGTGGACCAGCTTCGTCCGGACGCGATCATCGTCGAATACATCTGGTACGCCTTCGTCCTGGACGGGACCCAGGCAACGAGCGTCCCGCGGATCATCGATACGCACGACTTGATGCATCGTCGTTGCGCCTGCTTCGCCACCTACGGCCAGATCCCGGACCGCAGCGTGGGTGAAGTCGAGGAACTGGAAATCCTTCGGCGTTTCGACGCGGTTCTGGCCATCCAGCACACGGAGGCCTCGATCCTTCGTCGCCGGATGGAGAACGACATCCTGCTCGCACCGCATCCGCAGGTCCCCCGTCAGGGGTTCTATGAAAGGCGCCTGAGCACCGTCGGGCCGTCCGATCCGCTGCAGCTTGTCTACATCGGTTCACACTCCGACATGAACGTCGATGCCATCCGCTGGTTCTTGGATGAGGTATGGGACGCCGACATGGCCCGGGAGTTTCGCCTCCTGGTGTTCGGCTCGGTGTGCCACCTGCTGGGCCAGCCTTCGGCCGGCATCGAGTTCTGCAACCGCGCGCCGACCCTGGACCAGGCGTACGGTCAGGCCGACATCGCCATCAACCCGGTCCGCTTCGGCTCCGGATTGAAAATCAAAAACATCGAGGCCCTGGCCTTCGGTGTGCCGCTGGTGACCTCGGAAACAGGGGCGGAGGGCCTGCCGCAGGGCGCCGAGCACGGCCTGATGGTGGCCCGCAATGCCGAGGAGTTCCGCGGCGCCCTACAACGGCTAAAGGATCGGGATCTGCGCGCAGCGCTGTCCCGGGGCGGTCTTCACACGGTCGTTGCGCGACGCGCGCGACGCGGCCAGACACAAAATGCGGGTCTATGTTCGCTCCGCCAAACGGTCCGATCGGAAAAACATCACCATCAAGGAGCTCTCCGAGGCGGCCATGGAAGACGCTCAGGGCATGTTGCGCCCGCAGACCGTCGCCAATTACACCGTGTGGTGGGGACACCTCGTGGCTGCCCTCGGCGACGTGCGGGTCGACGACCTCGATGACGCGACAATCCGCCCGCTGCGGCGGCGGCTGGGCAACCGTCACACGACCTTCAACCGATGCTTGGCGCTGCTGATTGCGTCCATGAACCGCGCCGGCTGTCTCCACACCGACCACCCCATCCGGCGGGTGCGGCGCTACAAGGAAAAGCAGAAAACCCGCGTGCTGTCACGCGACGAGAACCACCGGCTGAACGACGCCCTCAACGAGTGGCGAAAGAAAAAGGGCGGGTGGCGGTACGCCGACCTCTTAGCCCTGCTGATTTTGACGGGCCTACGTCGCGATGAGTGGCGCTTAGGTCGGTGGGAGTGGGTGAATTGGGCCCTCGCCCTTTATAACATCCCGGAAACGAAAACCGGAGCCCGCACCGTCTATCTGTCGGCGGCGGCACTGGAAATATTGATGAATATCCACCGCGCGGGCGGTAACCCAGCGCGGGGATTTATCTTCCCCGCCGTGCGAGATAAACGCAAGGCGATGTCGTGGTCCTGGACCACGTGGCGGCGGCTGATCGCCACGGCCGGGATCTCGGACGTGCGGTGCCATGACTTGCGACACACCGCCGGGTCCTATGCCCATAGTTTCGCCGGACTGAGCCAGCGCGCGGTCGCCGACCTGTTGGGCCACTCGCGGCTGGAAACCAGCGGGCGCTATATTCATGACGACGAAAAACGCCGCGCCGCCGAGGCGGTGGCGAAAGCCGTAACAGAAGACTGGAAACCAGGTAACTAGGAGGTGGGGATGAGTTCATTGCTAAAAGCCATTAGCGCCACCCGTGAAGAAGAGGAGCGGGCCGCCTATGAATGGCTACAAAATTTAAGCGACCCACGTCTTACAGAAGAGGTGCTGCTGCGTATTAAGACAGTGGTGGCTGCACACCTTCCCGACAGCTTCGTTTTACAAAAACGGGCTGTTGATCTGGCTATCCTCCACCACATAAACCAGCAGAACAAACCTGAAGATCAGAAACCAAGCACCTAGGAGGTAGGGATGAGTAGTAAACTACTAAACGTCGTGAAGAGAATACTAAAAGTCGTTGTGTATATTTTGGTTGCGCTGTTCGTGCTGAGCATGCTCTCCTACGCGCTGATCGATGATGAATCCTTGGAACGCATCTCGGACATTGAGAAAGAAGCCCAAGAAGACGCAGATGCCGCCGCCAAAGAAGCCCGTGACCTTATGAAAAAAATGGAGAGGCTTCTAGAAGAGCAGAACAAAAACCAGTAACAGCACGGTGGATGTCCCGCCTCGCGCGCGCGCGCGTGCGTGCGTGCGGGGTGCCTATCAAGACTCCCACACCGGACTTGTTCAGCCACGTCTCGCGGATACGCTGGGCCAAATACCATGCGGTTTTCTGAGTGCAGCCAAGCTCCCGCGCCATCTGACAGCTTGAAATGGACTTCTTAGCAACGACCATGAGATAAATCGCGTAGAGGCACTTGCGCGGCGACAGATTGGTGGAGTGAAACACCGTGCCCGTCGTGACGGAGAAATGCTTGCGGCAATCTTTGCACCGATAGGGCTGCGGCTTCTCATTCACAACACGGCTGGTCCGCAGGCTCCCACAGTGCGGACAAAAAGGCTTGTCGCCCCATCGCATTCGCTCGATGTGTGCCCGCGCATCCTTATCCGCTGGGAACCTCGCCATGAAGTCCCACGCGCTCATGATCTCTGGGTTATTGTGCTCGTGCGTGGCTAAAAATATACGGATACGCCAAGTTAGTGGCAAGAGGCAATTACTGCTTCACTATCAACATGTTACGTGATTAATGGCTAAATTCGTATATAATTCCCAAAACTTGGTACGACGCATGGGGGCGGGTCAGTGTCGTCGCCGGCGCCGCCGAGGAGGAAATCATTGTGACCCCCGCCGTCGATGAGGTCGTTTCCGATACCTCCCGAAATGGTATCCCGGCCGCCGCGCCCGAGCAGGGCATCGTTGCCGTCTTCGCCGTCGAGGGTGTCGTCGCCGGTGCCGCCGTTGAGCGTGTCGTTTCCGGCGTCGCCCTCCAGCGAGTCGTTGCCGACACCGCCATACAGGGAATCGTGGCCCAATCCGCCAAACAGAGAGTCGTCGCCGGAATAGCCGAAAATGGTGTCGTCACCATCGCCTCCGGTCAGCGTGTCGTCGATGGTGCCGCCCTCGATCAAGGTCCCTGACATTTCGGTCGCACTCCATCTGTTTGGCGCCGCACACCACCCACGGAGTCGGGAATTCGCGACTTCACCTAGAAAAAGGGGCGGCAAGCTTCGCCAAATAGTATCTGGCGGGAGTCCTGACCCGACCATGCCCAAACGGGTAGATGTCGGAGTGCTTGCAATCCTGAGAAATGGAAGCGGCTCGACATGAGTGGCCGTACAATGGATGTACGGACAGCGCCGGCACACGGGCGCCCCGCCAAGCGTTGCTCTGGTCCGTTATCGGAATTTGTCCGGCTTCGGGCTTGGAGCAGACTGCTGCGCTCGGTCCCTGTCGCTCATTCCAGGATGACGTCGGCGGTATTCGATATGCGCGCGAACTCACCGGCCAAGCTCGCCAAGTGTGCCTCGTGAATTGACTGGGCGTCGATCCGGCGGCCATCCAAGGTGGTGCGCTCGAAGGCGTAGCACGCGTCGGCAACAACGGTTGCCGCGAAGCCCAGGTTGGCGGCCATGCGAACGGTCGTGTTCACGCAGTGATCGGTGGAAACGCCCGTGAATACCAGGTGGGACAGCCCGCGTTCCCGCAAGTCATGCTCGAGTGTCGTGCCGATGAACGCCGAATTGACCGTCTTGGCGTAGACGGGTTCGTTCTCGGCCGGCCGCACGAAGTCCTCGATTTCGTTACCGGGAAGCTCGGGTCTCAGGACCGATTTCGCCTCCGTCGAACCGTGGCGGACGTGGATCACCGGCCAGCCTTTAACGCGCCAGTGCCTGAGGAGCCGTTCGGCATTATGCTCCGCGTCCGGATTGTTCCGCGGCCCCCAGTAGTCGCCGTCGCGGAACCCTTTCTGCCAATCCACGAGAATGAGGCAAGGCGCGGTCATGGCTCGATCTGTCCCGTGCTGGTCAAACAGTTGATGCGCCCCGGCGCGCCGATGGATGGAACGATCTTACCACGGCATCCAGCATTACGTTAATCCGCGGTCCCGCTGATTTCACCTCGCCTCCTTGAGTTGATTCCGGTGCGAGTCGGGTCCGCTGGCCACTGATCGGTATCGGCAAGGTTTACGCGAGTGATCCGGAACGTATTCAAATGAAGGTATGCGCGGTCCAACCAATCCGCGACCGTCAAGGTCCTTGCAACAGGGTGGGCGACGCTGACGCGATGCGCCCACGATCACCGACGAATACGAACAAATGTGGGTCGCCGACCATGCGAGTCTTGATCACCGGACATGACGGCTACATCGGTTCCGTGCTGTCGCCAATGCTGGTGGCCGATGGGTTTGACGTTTTAGGTGTCGACAGCTTCCTGTTCGCACAATGCGGATTGGAGGGCCTTGCCCGGGATGGGGGCGCGGTGCGCCTCCCGGCAGTGCGAAACGACGTTCGCGACATCTCGGCCGAAAGCATCCGTGGGTTTGATGTGGTTGTGCACTTGGCGGGCTTATCGAGCGACGCGCTGGGCAATGTACAGCCGGAGAGCACCTTTGCCATCAACGAATGGGCGGCAGTTCGCCTGGCCTGGCTGGCCAAGGCGGCCGGGATACGAAGGTTCGTTTTCTCGTCCACATGCAGCGTCTATGGAGCCTCCGGCGATGACATGATCGCAGAACGAGGAGCAACTCGACCGCGGACGCCCTATGCCCAGTCAAAGCCGAGACTGTTGAAAAAGGCTTGTTGTGCCGTGTGCTCAGGCGTGATTCCGTCGCGGTGGATTTTGTCGCGATGGAGGCGGACGATGATGGGTCGGCTGGAACCGGGTCAAGAGCGGCTGTTCTACGAGTTCCGGCTCGAGGACCAAGTTCCGGCGAACCATCTGGTGCGCAAGCTCGATGCGCTTCTCGACTTCGAGGCGAT
>Ga0209363_1000137_pt1 | contig 24751 bp, 24 predicted proteins | sample WorMetexBAHAMAS3_FD_187385 | JGI IMG/M metagenome (GOLD analysis project Ga0209363, IMG submission 187385) | Marine gutless worms symbiont microbial communities from Max Planck institute for Marine Microbiology, Germany - Inanidrilus exumae... | ecosystem: Host-associated > Annelida > Digestive... | reverse complement strand
ACCATTTAGTCCGCTTCATCCGTAGCGATCGAAAACTCAGTGTTTTCGGAGAGACTTTTTTACTCGCTCCCGAGCTACAGTACGAGTATGTGGTGGCTACTGTCGATGTCAAAGAACAGAAACTCAAAATCTTCCTGGGCAATGACCAGGTTGATGGTTTCGATTATAAATTACGATGACTGTTATCGATGTCGTGGCACAAGATAGTGTTATCGATGTGCTGGCACTCATCAAGTAGCTAAAAGAAACGACAACCTACGAAACTTGATGTTCTACAAGGGAGAGCAGAATGAGCAATCTAGTATTGGCGATAACCGAGCAGATTGAAGGGCAATTCCGCAAAGTCACTTTCGAAGCGTTGAGCGAGGGCCGACGAATCGCAACGGCAATGGGAGGGACCCTGGCCGCCGTCGTTCTTGGCTCCGGCGTGGGGTCGCTTGCAGAAGAGATTGGAACATATGGCGCCGACCGGATTCTCGTTGCAGACAACGGAGCTCTGGCCGATTACACCACAGACGCCTATACCAATGTGGTCGCCGATCTAATTCAAAAAGAATCCCCCGCCGTGGTGGTCATCGGCGCCACCGCCCAGGGAAAAGACCTGGTGGCACGCCTCTCGGCCCGGCTGGATGCACCCCTGACCATGGATTGTATTGGCGTTTCGATCGATAACGGACAGCTGACGGCAACCCGACCCATGTACGGTGGAAAAATCCTGGCGGAAGTACAAATGGATGGCGATCCCAAACTCGTCGCCATTCGTCCCAATGCCATGACCATCACCGAAGCAGAGGGCAGCGGTGCTGTGGAAACGCTTGATGTCGATCCCGGTGAGAGTAAACTAAAGGTTCTGGAAAAAACATTGGAAACCGGCAAAGTGGAGTTGACTGAAGCCGATATCATCGTTTCCGGGGGACGGGGAATGGGCGGGTCGGACTATTCCGTTATAGAGACCCTGGCGGACCTGCTCGGTGCGGCTGTGGGGGCCTCCCGTTCAGCGGTTGACGAGGGCTGGCGTCCCCATTCGGATCAGGTCGGACAAACGGGAAAAGTTGTCTCACCGAATCTATACTTAGCCTGCGGGATTTCGGGTGCTATCCAGCACCTTGCCGGAATGGGCTCCTCCAAGGTGATCGTAGCGATAAACAAAGATCCGGAAGCCCCTATTTTTGCAAAGGCCGATTACGGTATTGTCGACGATCTGTTTGAAGTAGTTCCCTGCATTGCCGAGGAAGTCAAACGAATAAAATAAGAACGCTGTGCGTTCTTATTTTATTCGAAATTTTAATAATTTCGTTAAAGGGCCGCGTAAGAATCAGCGGCCTTTTGCTTTAACGGGACGATCAATGTTAGACGCAATCAAATGATGTTCTTTTTTCCCATAAAATCGCAAGGCGATTTTATATGAATGTACATTTCGTCAGTCTCGGATGCGCCCGGAATCAAGTCGACAGTGAAATCATGATGGGCCGTCTGCAATCAGCCGGCTGGGCAATCACTGAAGAGCCTGCCGATGCAGAGGTCATCGTGGTAAATACCTGCAGTTTCATCGAACCGGCGGTCGACGAATCCATCGACACCATACTGGCTCTAGCGGACTATAAAAAGACCGGTGTGTGCAAAAGACTGATCGTCGTCGGGTGTCTGCCGGAGCGATATAGAACAGATCTTTCCCGCGAGTTGCCCGAAGTGGACGTGTTCTTAGGCACGGGGGCATTTGACAAGATCATAGAAGCGGCGTCAGAGGTCCAAATGCAGGGCGCTTGTCTTCTACCTTCTCCCGGGCAGACACCTCTTCGGGACGATGGATTGTCAAGGCTTCGATCAACACCCCACATGGCATATGTCAAAATCGCCGAAGGGTGCAGCCGGTCATGCACGTACTGTGTGATACCAAAACTTCGAGGCCCCCGGCACAGCCGCACCCCCGATAATATTGCGACCGAAGTGCAAGCGCTCTTCGGGTCCGGGGTTCGCGAAGTTGTTCTCGTAGCTCAGGATACGACTGCCTACGGCAGGGACCTGAACCCCGCTTCGGACCTGGCCTCACTCCTGAGCCGAATCGAAACCGTGGCCCGTGAGTCGTCCACCGTCGGGCCATCCCCCTGGATCCGATTTCTCTACGGACACCCGGAAAGCATCGATGAATCCGTTTTTGACACGGTTGCCGCCCACCCGGCCATTTGTCCGTATTTCGATATTCCTGTTCAGCATGCCGCCGATCACTTGCTTAAACGGATGGGACGCCATTACAGCAACGAAGATCTGATCCGGCTCTTTGACAGAATCCGTTCGACGGTCCCCGGAGCGGCCCTTCGGACAACGGTCATAGTGGGATTCCCGGGTGAGTCAGACGAGGATGCAGAAGAATTAAAGGAGTTTATAGAGTGCGTCCGGTTTGACCACCTTGGGATTTTCAGGTATTCGGACTCGGAAGATCTCCCGTCTCACCGGCTGCCGGACCACATTCCGCCTGAACTGGCTGAGGAACGGTATCATACGCTTATGGCCATCCAGGCGGATGTCTCCAGGAAAACAAACGAAAAATATATTGGTCAAACACTGCAAGTGTTGGTAGAGGAAAAACCTGAAGCAAATTTGTATATCGGTCGAACCGCTTTTCAAGCACCGGAAGTGGATAGTATAACATATATCCGCACCCGAAGTCTTGGGATCGGCACCTTCACGAACGTTGTCATCACCGACTCTTATGAGTATGATCTCGTCGGAGAACCGGCATGAGTTCCCTAAAAGAACGTTTACTGGCGCGCGTCACCACCGATCTTGAAGCCATTGAAGAGGCGCTCCAGGACAACCTGACGCCCTACCTGGATTTGGTGTCAAAAACCGCCCGGCATATCCTGTTCAGCGGCGGCAAGCGATTGCGGCCGCTGTTGATGGTGATCGCCGCAAGGGTCTGCAATTATTCAGGTAATGACGACAAGCGATTTGCGGCCATATTTGAATACCTGCATGCGGCCACATTGCTCCATGATGACCTGATCGACGGTGCACCGGTCCGCCGCGGAAAGCCGGTGGCCCACTCGATTTTCGGCAATTCCACCGCCGTATTGGTGGGCGATTTTCTGTTGGCTAGAGCGTTGAGCATTGCCGCCGTTGCAGAAAACACCCGAATCATCGACACAATTGCCAAGGTGACGGAAGACATGTCCCAAGGTGAAATTCAGCAGATGATGAACAAAGGCCGCATGGACATTACCGAAAAAGAATATATGCAGGTGATCGAGAACAAAACCGCCGGCCTCATCAAGGCGGCCTGCCGGGTCGGCGCCCTGATCGCCGATGCGCCGGATAAGAGCGTCGAACATCTATCCAGTTATGGGTATTATGTGGGTATCGCGTTTCAGATGACCGACGACCTGCTGGACTATCTAGCGGACACCTGGGATCTGGGAAAGGAAGTGGGAGCCGATTTAAAAGAGGGTAAGCTCACCCTGCCTGTAATTTACGCGTTAAAACAGGCAGATACCGCTGAACGAAATCGGATGATCGAAATTATTTCAGAGTCGGATTTTAGCGTCGAGGATTTTCAACTTCTCGTAGACCTGCTGCAATCGTACGGAGGTTTATCTTACACGCGGGACCGGGCCTCTGAGTACGTTCGCATGGCAAAAAAAGAGTTGGCCGGTTTTGAGCCATCCGAGGCAAGGGAAACGTTGGAAATGATCGCCGACTATGCGCTGTTGCGAAAGATATAAAGAAGGCCTCCCAGTATGTGAGAATTTATAATGGCCTACGATGGTCATAGGATCTGTGCAGTAAATATTCTATTAGGATTCGAGGATTCGAGGGTCCAAGGGGTCGAGTGAAATGGACCTCAGTGAGGTAAAAGCATGTCGCATCACACTAAATTCAACATAGCCGGGTGGGCTTGCCTGGTTATTGTGTTAGTCTGGTGGATAATATCCGTGCCGGTGGTGGCGCAGCAATCGAGCGCGCCCCAGACCATGGCAGTCATGGGAAGCAGTAGCGTTATCAAGAACAAAATCGACTGGGCCAGGGAACGAGCCATTGCTTCCAGCCTGGTCACCGCCCTCGAGAGGACCACCGCTTCCCAGCTTCCGATGGACTCTATGATTCAGAACTTTCATCGGATCAATGAATCGATTTTATCCAAGCCGGATGATTTCATAGAAGGATATAAGGTTCTTACCGAATCCCGTGTTGGAGATATCTACCGGGTCATCGTTCAGGCAACGGTCTCCATTGAACGCCTCCAGCAGCAACTCGGCGCCCTGGGAATTATGATCGGGGAAAAACCGATGCCCAGAGTGCTGTTAATTATGACGGAGCAGAATATGGTAGATACGTCGCCAACCACCCGGCTCGGCACTACCCCCTCCACAGAAGCTCCAACCGCTGAGGAGGCGTTGTCCGCCGTACTCAGGACAAATGGATTCACCTTGATTGATCCGGAAGATACCGAATACAGCCTGGCGTATTCAAAACTCAGCTCGTCGCCGGTGATTGACACGGCAGAAATCGTTCAGATGGGGACGGCCCTGAAAGCGGATGTTGTTGTCATCGGCAAAGCCGTTGCAGATTATGCACCGAACACGATGGGTGGAGACATAAAATCATTCAACGCCGAGATTACCCTTCAGGCGTTTCGCACCGAAACCGGGGAGGAAATCACAACCATCACGCAAAATGCGGTCTCGGCCCATGCCGATGAATCAGCGGGGGTTCAAGTGGCACTGGAGCACTCAGGGCGCCTGGTCGGCGAAGCCCTCTCCAAACGGATTCTCGAAACATGGGGCGCCGAAAAACCACCGGCTGAAATTCGTATCATCGTGGAAGGAACCCGCCAACTGGCCAATTTTGTCACGTTTCGTAGAACTCTCAGCCAGATTCCAGGCGTGAACGAATTGCAAACCCGGGAAATGAAAGCCGACGAAGCCAGTCTTGTGGTGGATTTCGAAGGAAGTGAAAAAGACCTTGCCGATGCGTTGCTCCTGAAAACGTTTGATGCGTTCGGTATCAATATCTCCGAGGTGTCACCGGGGTTTTTACGGATTGTACTGATCCCCGGATAAAATGATCACCGCCGAGACGCAAAGCCCGCAGAGGGTTTTATGTTATACAGAATCCCTGAGAGGGGGATTCTGTATAAAACATGCCTTATTATACTGTCGAGGTTTCAACACGGCTGTCCTTGATGTGAAGAATGGCAACTTTGCGGTAAACTCGTTTTCTCCAATGACCGATCCTATTTCTTGGCCATGCTGACGCCGGATCAGAAAATCCCCCGTTTTTCAATCAACGTTCCAAACACGCTCACCATTTTACGCATTCTGCTGGCACCTGCGTTTGTCATCGTCCTTCTGCGATACGAATATCTCTATGCCCTGCTTATTTTTGCCGCTGCCGGAATCAGTGACGGTCTGGACGGGTTTATTGCCAAACACTACAACCAACGTACGATACTGGGCGCCTTTCTCGATCCCATTGCCGACAAAGTGCTGATCCTGTCGGCGTATATTTGCCTGGCATTTCTGCAACTCGTTCCGAATTGGATCGCGGTGATCATCATTTCCCGAGATATCATCATTTCATTGGGCATTGCCATATTCGGAATATTCAATATCCGATTTCGGGTAAGTCCAAGCTTGATCAGCAAGGCCACGACCTACCTTCAAATCGCGACCGTCATGCTGGTACTGCTGGATCCGGATGCCCAAGAGCTGGTTATGGCCAAATTGACCTTATACTGGATCACTGCCATCTTCACGATCGTGTCCGGATTGCATTACATCTATTCCGGGGTCAGCATGCTTCAGGAGGCCCTTGGACATGAGGACCAGCATTAACCTAAAAAGTGCCTTTTGCTGGTCGATTACAGTGCCCCCAAGATAGCCTAGCAAATTCGAAATCCGAAACAAACTACAAATTTGAATGACCCACGCTAGAATATATATAGTCTGGACGAAAAACAGAGTTTAGAATTTTGAGCATTGGAATTTTGATATTGTTTCGGATTTCGGATTTCGAGATTCGTATTTAGAAATATTAACGTGTCGGTATCTACCACATAAGAATTGAACACGGTGTATGTATTGCCACCGTACCGAAATGTGCCAGCATTTTCCTTGACAGCCCCCCGGGCCGATGCTAACAAGCCAAATTCAAACACCTACAGGCACGTAGCTCAGGGGGAGAGCGCTACCCTGACAAGGTAGAAGTCGGGAGTTCAAATCTCCCCGTGCCTACCATAATAAAATCAAGCAATTAGGCCGCCTCGGAAAGGGGCGGCCTAATTGCGTTTTGGTCCTACGGGTAGGACCAAAATCGCGGCGGTCACGATAAACCGATACTCGACTATCCAAAAATCATGACGCGATCGATGGTGTTCATGAGCCGCTCAACCGACACCGGCTTAACCAAGTACTCTCCGGCATAATTCTCTCGCGCCTTTTCCCAGCTATCGGGATTGCTCATACCGGTGAGCATTATCACCGGTATCTCATAAGTCTTGACCTCCCCTTTGATCTGCTCTAGCACCTCGAGGCCGTCCATGTCCGGCATCATGATATCAAGCACCACCACATCCGGTCTTTTCTTCTGGACAACCTGTATTCCCTTCCGCCCGCTATTTGCCGTGTAGACCCTGTAGCGCTTGGTCTTTTCAAGGTTCAGCTTAAGCAAGTTAGCTAATTCTTCATTGTCATCGATAATCAGGACCTTTGATTTGTGTGTCATGGCAGGCCTCCGACATGAACTATATCAAGAGGGGTATGGCAGAGTGAAGCTACTGCCTTAATCGATGAGCATTAAAGGGAGAAATTTTTTAGGGGGATATTTATTTATAATCAATAATGTGGGTTCTGTCAAAAAAGAATCAGCGGAGCGTTAATCAGAATAGCATTCCGATGATAGAAGGCAAAAAGGCTGGCCCGGACATGGGACCAGGCTTTTTTATTCTAACACGATTGTTAAAATCACCTTTAGACCGTCGGGGGTTTGTCGCCTACTTTGCCGCTTGCATGGTGGAATACGCAGTGAAACATGGCATCGCTCCGGCGATTGCTGATCGCGCCATACGTCAGCTTTTTCATGCGAGCGGGGTCGTGCTCGTAAAGTCGGATGCCTCGCCTGGAAAGCACGTACGCGATATGATCGCCTATGAGGGGACAACCGCGGCGGGGCTTAAGAGTATGAAGGCCTCGCCACTCGCGGCGTCAATTGAACAAGGGCTGGAGGCCGCGTACCAAAAGGCACAACGCATAGCGTAACACGGCTGCGTGCTCACGTGGGCATGGCGCTCAACAGCCCATCTCATCGCCGTGGTCGAACGGTCGGTTTGCCGCCCGAATGTCGCGTTCGGGCCAGCGATAATGAATCGTGTTTCTATACATCCAGCGACGCTATCTAAGATTCGGAATGGGTAAGGCCCGCAAGGCAGTACTTTACATATTTTCGCTCCGCTTCATGCAGGTCTTCTTTCGAATAGAAATCGATATTTTCAGGGCGCTGAAATTCATATCGACATTCTTTTGCCAATAATTCGATGCCTTCAGTGGTGCTTCCTGTAATCTCCATTTCCCCTCCTGTCCAATGGTTTAGTGTCGGTCATGTATGAAAGGGGATGGTGTTCGGGCTAGGGCGGTTCCCTGACGGTTGCTCTTTCCGTCAAAACGCTCCAGACAATATATTATCCATGTAAAACGGATCAGCAATAGCCATGCCAGCGAAATAAAAAATTAATAATATATAAAATCAACCGGTTATTGTTGATTCGAAACGGGCGACAATTTACCCATTGGGAAAGATATGCCATAGAATGGGAAGTTGGATTGCCGATCAACCCTTTAACGCGGACATTGCACCAACTGGAGACCGTCATGGGCAAGGCACTTCGAGATGAAGCTGTAGTCTGACTACCGCGAATCTCGAATAACGCCGTCCATGGATGTCTCCAGTTGGCCCACCGGGTGAAATCTTTTCAGATTGGTTCTTTGTTATTGCAATTTACTGAGTGATGCACGGCTATCTGATTCACTATGCGCATCGATGCCCTGACAAAATTTCTTTTAGCCTAAGGCTGAAAAGATCTCATGCAATGTTCGGGTTAAGGTCGATGGTTTGTATCCTGTCCTTGATCCCCACAGGTATGCAGGGGTCGTTTCTTGCTGCTAACATACCAATGCTTAGGTTACCGGTGTAATTTTCTGGTTCCGATGTACGACCGACATCATGGAAGCGTTTGATAAACCCAAAGTCCAGGTTCGATGCCGGAGAGATTTCATGAAGAAAAGAATTGGATCCATATTCTTAACGGTATGGATGATTGCGATGGTGTCACCGCCGATTCCCGATCTTGTGAATGCGGCCTCTCCCGAAGAGCAACTGATCGTATTCGTGCAATCGGGCAAGTCACCCGTCGACCGTCACTTCCAGGCAAACCATCTGCCTGAAATCCGACGCCTGACGGAGCAGACAAATATCGAGATGTCGGTGCTTGAGGCCAAAGACGGTGCGCCGGCAGAAGTTGCCATAACCCCTTTGATTATTTACCAAAACTTTCGAGGACGGTCGATATACCAGGGACGTAGCACAACCTTGTACCGTGTTCGAAATTTTATCCGGACCTCACGTTTTGTACCTCAGGGTGGGGCTCCCCTTCAGCGGCAGCAAATTCCTGTGTGGCACAATGGGCGAACCCGGACCTGGGCACCGATTAAAATCAGCCGGGTGACCGGAACCCCTCCTCCTGACTACAAACATGAAATATTTCTCGAAGAGGCCCACAGGGCCCTTGCCAAAGGATTTAGAAAATTCCGTTACCAGAAATCCATCAATCTGGGCCGGGCCGACCGGGGTTTTTACATGGATTTCTATCCCTGGCAGGCCGAAGATGGAACTCTTTTCTTGTCGCTGGCACTCTATTCCCAGTTTCATTGCAAGGAACCGGTGTTCGAACTAAAAAAACAACCTCTCATCGGCCCATGGAAAGACCGGAAAAAGATGTTCCGACAAGCGGCTGCCATTATGGAACGGGAAGTCATCAGACAGATACAAGACCCGGATGGAGGCGACGGCTTTGATCCGGTCTCCCGGAGCATCTCTAAACCAACCTGGACGGCCCTCGGCTTTCCCTTGCCGTCAGCCCCCGAAGAATCTCGGGCATCACTGGCTTCACTTACTGAAAAAGTTCCAACCACCTGGATTCTAGACCGGCCCGGACCGGATGATCCACCTCTGATCCAGTTTCGATTCCCGGCCCCCTTGGACCACTACTCCGGAGAAGCCACCCGGGGAAAGGGTAAACTGACAATTTCAGATGATCGCCGGGCAGAGGGTATTGCCGGTTATATCGAAGTCGATCCAACATCCGTGACCATGGGGGAGCCGACATTGGACGAAGCCCTTCAAGGGAGTCTGTTCCTGTACAGTCGAAAATTTAAGACCGCCGCATTTCATATCGAGTCGGTGCAGGGCGATATCGATCCGATCGGCTGGGGCCGCCTGACACCGGCCGGAATGAACGGGCTGTTTGAGTTGAAAGGCGTTACCACGCCGATGTCCCTTCCGGTGGAAATTGAACCCATTGTCGGTTCGGATGGAAATCCCCGTTTGTTGGTACGCGGGGCGTTTCAAGTCGATCTTACGGCTTTCGATATTGAAGGAGCGGACGGACCGGCACCGGTGCGCAACACGCTGATGGTAGACGTCAATCTGATGTTTCGGAATACAGAATAGTCCCCGAGAAATTCCTGGATTGTATCTTTTCGGCATGCCCTACCCATGCCGATTGAATAAAGCCCATGGCTGCCATCAGGTTGAGGATACAGGCGACGGTCAGGGCCGGAAGCACGGCATGGATGACATTTTCCAGGACAAAATTGGAGACCCCCCCCCTTTCTTTCCAGGTTAAACTCTCCGGGTCTTTGAAACCAAGGCATTCGAGCGAGCCGTTTGCCAGTAAACTGTTGCCGTGAACCTGCTCATCCTCACCGATACCCTTAGACATCTCGAAGTGCTATTCGCACGAGGATTTTTCCGTGAGAATCTTTCTTCTATACCGCCTCAATTTTCTTTCAATTCAATATCTTACATAGACCAATAAGACGTTCCCGCCCTGGCCAAGCACGTTGGCAATCGACCACGGAAAACCGGGCAAGACAGTTTCCATTCTAACCCAGCCCACTATGGAGCGATTCATGGATGAAGACTGACCGGGAACCGTGGGTGAACCTAACGGTACCACCGGGTATACTTTTTGCACAGTTTAAGAGGGTTCGATTTGAGATCATTTTAACCGACGGGAAAATAGAGGGGATCGATGCCGTAAATTTTCAGGATCCATAGCGCTCTTCGTGTGTTAATTTCACCACGGTGGCCTGCTGAAAATCATTCAGCCGACGACACCCGGGGGGCCAGAAAGCAAAGGAATCGTCAAGTTCGAGGTAGACGTGAAAATGGAAACCAAGAGACAAGAATCCTACTCCATTGCTCGGCAGTTTAGGAAAGACTATCTCCTGATCTCGTTGATACCGCTTATCCTGTTAGTCGTGTTGGGACTGGCGGGAGCCATTACGGCCACCATGTCCGTAGGGAATCTCATCGAACGATCGCTCCGGGATCTGAATGGCGACGCCAACGATCACCTCAACGACCTTGGCGAGATCGTCATCCAAAACAAGGCCCGTGATGTATCAAGGCAGGTAGAAGTGTTTTTGAAATCCAATCCCATCGGGTCGATCGAGGCGCTTCAGGAAAATGGCACCTTCCAGGAAATTGCGCTCCAGGGTGTCGGGGAGACCGGCTATACCTGCCTTTACGAAGCTCCAACCGGAATCATGCGGATTCACCCCAATTCTCAACTGATCGATGTCGACATGCGGCTGCTGGCAAAAAAACTGCCGTCGTGGTGGTCGATTTTCGAGCCGACCCTGACCGGTGTCGAGGTCTCCGGATATTATGATTGGCTGGAGCCGGACGGAACGATCCGAAAAAAATACATGACAATGACGCCGGTGCCGGTAAGCTTTCACGGAAAAACGCTCATGATCGCAGCGACCACCTACATCGATGAGTTCTCCCTTCCGGTGGCCGCCATGGACGCCAAGGCCAAGGAGATCGCCGAGCGATATCGCCGGTTCGCTTCCCGTGGCACATGGCTTATCGCGGCTGCGGCAGCAGCCGTCCTGTTTCTCACGTTCGGCGGGGTGTATCTCCTCGGACGCCGGGCGGCCCTGATCTATATCCTGCCGATCGAGCATCTTGGCGAGGCGGTCCGAAATCTCGGAAAAGGTAACTGGAAATTCAGCGGCCCCCCGGAAATGCTCAATCGAAAGGATGAAATAGGAGCCCTGGCCCAGGCGTTCGACCGGGTGTCGAGGCGGCTCAGTGAGTTGTTCAACAGTCTTCAGCAACGGGTGGAAGAGCTGAAACAGACCCAGGAGGCTCTTAGAGAGAGTGAAACTCACTACCGAAACCTGTTTGACGGGGTTCCCATCGGACTTTATCAAACCGGCCCGGATGGAAAAATCCTGGATGTGAATCCGAGCTTGGTCAGCACGCTCGGATACCCCAGCCGGAAATCCTTCATGCAGCACGACGCCTCGGAGATGTATGCCAACCCCACCGATCGCGCCCTGTGGCAAAACCTGATGGAAAACGGCGATGACGTCATCACCCACGAAATCCAAATGCGCCAGTTCAACGGCAATGTTATCTGGGTGGAGAACCAGTCAAGAACTGTCCGTGAAGCCGATGACAGAGTACTCTACTACGAGGGGTGCCTGCAGGACATTACCGAACGCAAGAAGGCTGAACGGTCGCTGTTGGACAGTGAACAAAAATACCGTGACCTGTACGCGGAGTCCAAACGGGCAGAAGAGGTCTATCGGTCCCTCATCCATTCATCCCCGGATCCCATTGTGATTTATGATCTCAAAGGAAAGGTCCAATATATCAGTCCTGTATTCACGCAACTGTTCGGATGGACCGAGAAAGAAGTGACGGGGAAAACGATCCCGTACCTGCCGGCCGCCGAAAAGGAGGCCACCATGTCCTTGATCCGGGACGTGATCGAAAACGGTGTCCCATGCCAGGGGTACGAAACCCGTCGTTACACCAAAGACAGGCGGCTCATCGATGTCAGTATCAGCGCCTCACGCTACGATGATCACGAAGGAAACCCGGCAGGAATGCTGGTCATTCTGCGTGACATTTCCCAACGAAAAAAACTCGAGGCCCAACTCCAGCACGCCGAACGGATGGAAGCCATCGGTACCCTGGCCGGCGGCGTTGCCCACGATTTTAAATTTGATGCTGGGGATCCAGGGAAATCTATCCCTGATGCTGAGCGATATGGATGAGAACCACGCCAGTTTCAAAAGGATCAAATCAATAGAGAATTTGATCCAAAGTGGCGCCCAGTTAACCGGCCATCTTCTCGGGTATGCCCGAAAGGGACGATACGAGATCAGTCCGGTGAACCTCAACAGAATTGCATCGGAAACATCCGAGACCTTCGGTCGGACCCGGAAGGAAATCACAGTTCACCTCGACCTGGATTCGAGCCTCAAGGCAATCGAAGCAGACAAAGCCCAGATTGAACAGGTTCTGATGAATCTTTTTATAAATGCCGCAGATGCCATGCAGGACGGTGGTGACCTTTACCTGAAGACCTCGTCGGTAATAAACCAGGATATGGGCCAACGCTTAAATACGCCAAAACCCGGCGCCTACGTGCATTTGCAGGTCAGAGATACCGGTATCGGTATCGATCAAAAAAACATGGAGCGGATTTTCGATCCCTTTTTCACCACTAAGGCGATGGGCCGAGGGACCGGGCTGGGTCTTGCCTCCGTCTATGGCATCGTTAAAGCCCATGATGGATTTATCGACGTAGAATCGCACATCGGCCAGGGAACCACTTTCAACATCTATCTTCCGGGAACCGATAAAAAACCGCACCGTCAGGAATCATCTGAGCCCGAGGTTACTGCCGGCCAGGGAAAAGTGATGCTGGTCGATGATGAAGAGATCGCTGTCGATGTCGGTATCGAAATGCTCAAAAAAGCCGGCTTTTCCGTCGTCAGCGCCATGAGTGGAAAAGAGGCCATCGAAGTGTATCGGGAGCATGGGGATGAAATCGATCTGATCATCCTGGATATGATCATGCCGGACATTGGCGGTGGCGAGGTCTTTGACGAATTGAAGGCGATCAATCCCCAAGCCAAAGTCCTGCTCTCAAGCGGCTATAGCATCGATGGGAAGGCCACGGAAATTTTACAGCGGGGCTGCAACGGATTTATCCAGAAACCGTTTGGTATGGAACAGCTGACGAAAAAAATATTTGAAATTATAGGAAAGAGTTAAATTGCTGTCCGATGAACAAAAACAGGGAGTGAATCTGTTGTACCCATCTCTTTGGATCCTGTTTAGCCGCCCTGAGCGATACGTCAGTGCATACGGTTAATCCGTATTCTGCCCATGCTCCGAGTGCCGGTGGGGCATTCCACCGGCAGGATGGCTGTGATAATGACTGTGGATTTTGGAAGCGTCCCCGTCAAATGCGATTCGACCATCATGAATACTGTAGATCTCCCGGGTGGTGAGCGCCAGGAAGTCATACTCGTGGGAAACGATAATATATCCGATTTCCAGATTGCTCAATATGTCCGTAATCCGAATGATGGTCGCTTCATCCAGACCCGTGGTCGGCTCATCAAGCAGCAACACATCGGGCGCCATGACGAGCACGGTGGCCAGCGCCACCAATTTCTTTTCCCCTCCCGACAAACGATACGTCACACGATCCTCAAAACCCCTCAAATCTAATTCTTCAAGTGTTTTCAAAGCCATAGCGCGAGCTTCCGCGGGGGAATGGCCGAGATTCAGAGGACCGAAGGCCACATCTTCGAGTACGGTAGGACTGAACAGTTGATCGTCGGCATGTTGAAATAGAAGGCCGATTCTCTGGCGGTATTCCTGGAAATCCTTTTCTTCGGAAACCGGTTTGCCGAACAGCCGAATGTTTCCGGAAGTTGGTTTCAGCAACCCCATGATCATATGGAGGAAGGTCGATTTGCCACTCCCATTGGGTCCAATCAAACCGATCTTTTCCCCGGTTCTCAGCCGGAAATCGACGTGATCGAGAACCGTTCGTCCGGAAGGATACTCAAACCCGACATCGGTCATTTCAATGGTTACAGGTAACGGCTCCATTCAAGCACTCCTACCATGACGATCATAATCCCGACGACCGTAGCCCACACCCCATCGGAAGTGTGGAGGGTAAAGGTCCTCAAGCTGTGAAATTTGCCCTGAAATCCGCGACACAACATGGCCTGGTGGACCCGTTCGGCCCGGGCCGACGCCCGGACAAACAGCATGCCGATCACATAGGCATAGGTGCGATACGCGTGGAGGTTGGTGCCCGGCTTGAATCCGCGAATCTGGATGGCCCGCCGGAGCCGCCGGTACTCCAACTCCAGAACAAAAATATATCGAAATGTCAGCAATAGAAGAAGGACCAATTTGTCCGGCACCTTCAGACGGTTTAGCGCATGCCCGAGCGTGGAGATAGACGAGGTGGCCAGCAAGGCAATCAAAGATATCAGAATCGCATTGGATTTAATGGTAATTTGAGCGGAAAGCAGGATGCCTTCTCGTGTGAAGGTAAGCGAGCCCAACTTCGTGTAAGGTTCTCCGGCAACGGTCAGCGGCAGCACCAGCCAGAAAAATAGAATGAAACCATTGACCAGAGCCAGCCGTTTCAAGACGGGCCGAAACCCGAGCCCGGATACGGCAATCAGGCTAAGGGATGCACCGAGGGCCGCAAACAACGCCCAGAAGTTCGAGGATAAGGCCACGGTGAACGCGAATGCCGTCGCCAGGACGATCTTGATCCGCGGATCCAGTCGATGCATGGGGGAGTCGCCCAGGGTAAAGGTTTCGCTGGCGATCACTTGGGTCTATCCTTTAATTTCCGGCGATAATTCACATAGGCCGCCAGTCCCACTAATCCTAAAATGTATCCGATGCCACCGATAATATCGGAAATCGAATGCTCCGCAGGTCGGGTTTCCGCAATCATACGCTTCACCGGTTCCAATTTCCGATCCAGGGCAGCCTCTACAATGCGTTCAATATCCTCCGGTCCAAGCGTTGTCGTTGATGTCGGAGCACCTCTGTTTGCATGCGGCCCATGAACACTCGGCTGGCTATTTGACGTCCTCTCAGGAGCGACTTCAAGATCCTCGGCCCTGACCATCCACTCACCCCGATGCCCCATTCCCGCGATCAACTCAATCCGCATCGGAGTTCGTTGGGGCATTTTAAACGAGAAGGCCCCGTTTTCGTCGGTTCGACCTTCGACAAGGCGGTTGCCCTGGGAATCGGTAACCATCACCTGGCCACCGACCACCTTCCTGCCGCCGCCGAATTTGCTCTCGGTGTGCACGGTGTCCCCGTCTACCCATGCGAAAATGGTTACCCGATGGGCGGCCGCCGGAGACACCCACATCCCGGATAGCGCGAAAATGGCAAACAATAGACTTGTGGCGAACGCCAGAGAATATCGCTTCATGACCTGAACCAATTGATGATTGAGTATGTTGCTTTCTTTCCCGGAAAACGCTTTGGGAAAATTTATAAAATCGCGAAGCGATTTTATCGGGTAGCACCCGGCAACATAGTAGGCTGCACTTTCTTAAGAAATCCGACGCAAAACATGGTGATCACGCCCTCGATTATCATGATTGGTACATGGGCGGCAACCACCAGCGCAGCGGCCTCAAAGAAGCTTTCACCGGTAAAGACCAGTGACAGACCGACAATAATACCGCTGAACAGAATGGCCCCGCTTCCAACGAAAAATGCGCCGGTCAAAAACACTTCTTTCTTGTCACTGCGGATCATGGGCCTGAACAAGTAATAGCACAGCACGGCAGGGAGAGCCATCAGCACGGTGTTCACGCCAAGGGTGGTAATACCTCCATATTGAAACAGTAATCCATGGAGAACCAGACCCACCAGAATCGCCGGAAACGCCCCCCATCCCAACAGCAAACCTACAATACCGTTTAAAATCAGATGGATACTCGAAGGCCCGATGGGGACATGGATCAGTGAGGCCACAAAAAACGAGGCCGACAGGATGCCTGCCTGGGCGATCCGGTCGTAGTCAAGCCGCTTCAGTCCGATACCCGTCCCGACCGCCGCCATAGCAGCCCCGGAAACCAGTACCGGCCCGGAAAGTATGCCTTCAGAGATGTGCATAAATAAAATCCTAACGGATTTTATGAAGCGCGACAATGTCGCTTGAATGGAAAAAAGATGGCTTAAACGATACGACTAAAACACTGGCGAACCGTCTTTAACATGATAGTGTTAGTCGGAATCCATCCCCGACTCCCATGCTTCGAATTTCACCCACAAGACCGCACCGAGTTCCACGTCCTTTTTTTGTCCCCGATAATCGAGCTTGTAATCGGCGGTTTTCAGGGCTGCGAACCCCCACCAGCCGGCCTGAGGGGCGGCATAGGTAAATACCCCGTTCCCATCCGCCTTGATGGTCTGGGTGATCATGTAATCCGTGGGTGCCTTGGCCTTCCCGTCCGGATTGTAATGTTCGATTTCAACTTCCGCGTAAGCTACTGGCTTGCCGGCATATTTGACGATCCCCTGAAAAACATTCCCCGCGTACAGCCCGAACGGCTTGGAAAGTGGGACAATCTCTGCTTTCAATCCAATTTCCCGGTCCCAGCCGTCGTCATCGCCGAAAGCGGTAACCACGGTTTTGGTGTAGTGAACGATAAAGCTGTCTTCTGCCGGTTCCCAGTATGGTTCGGGTTCCATGATAAACACATAGACACCCGGTCGCTTGAGGGAATACCCCGTTTCCCATGCGGTGTGCCCCATAACCGCCGTCTGTTCCAGCGTTCCACGAAGGTCAATCGTCTTTCCATTCGCCACCACTGAACAGACCCTGGGTTTGACCAATTCCATCCCGACCATTTCAAAGGGATGGGAGAAGGACAGGGTCACCGATACGGTTCTCGGATCCGATTGCATGACCATGTTGTCCGAAGGGATGATCATCCCGAAATGAGCCTCGGCCGCCCCCGCAAACAGGAGCAGGAAAACCAACACGGAAAATCTGGATAAGACGTTTTTCATACCCCTCCTTTCAGAAAAAACGGACCTATAAATAAAAATAAGGAATGAGCCCTTTATGCCCCCTCCCTTTGAATCCCTCTGGTTCGACTTCGCTCACCGTAAGCCACCAGGGGAGGGTAAATAAAGCCCTCCCCCTTAATGGGGGAGGTCCGGTGGGGGTGATAAAATGACCAATGTCCGCAACTTTATTTTTATTTTAGGCCCGAAAAAAATGCCATGGGGTATCGCCTTCCGGACGGTGAAAACCTTCATGGCAGACAGAAACGATGGTGCAAAGGACCAGCGACGTTAGGGGTGTATTTAGCCCGGGCATTGCACCAAAAAGAGAAGTTCATGCAATGTTCGGGTCGGTCTTTGTCCTCTATGTAAATAGGCCAAAATTGTCAACTGGAACACAGCATTTAGACACTGGCGCTTGACTTCCATCGGAGTAGCCATTATCGATGGATGTTTCATGAAATCTTTCCTGTCGTGAGATTCTCTAATCATTTAGCAAAAAAAGTGACATCCAAATGAAAATTAGACTGGCCGAATTGATACACCGGGCTGCTGCCCGCGCGGTGGCCGATGGAGAGCTAAGCTCATCGGATTTTCCAAGAATCGAAATCGAGGAACCCAAAGCCGAAGCCCACGGCGATTTCTCTTCGAATTTCGCCATGGTCATGGCCTCCGTGCAGAAAATGGCACCGAGGAAAATCGCGGAGGTATTAACGGAAAACATCGAGGATTCGGAAGGCATCCTGTTAAAAACAGAAATCGCCGGCCCGGGGTTTATCAATTTCTTCATTCAGCCGGCCGCCTGGCTTCCAGTGGTGGAGAACATCCATCAACAGGATGCCACCTTTGGACAATCCGATATTGGAAACAATGAAAAAGTGCAGGTGGAATTCGTCAGTGCGAATCCCACAGGTCCTCTCCACGTGGGACACGGACGTGGCGCGGCTGTGGGGGATACCGTCGGCAATATCCTGTCGGCTTGCGGATATGACGTACAGAAAGAATATTACATTAACGATTCCGGGCGTCAGATCCGAACCTTGGGGCTAAGCGTATACTTACGCTTAAAAGCTATTTCCGGTGACCCGGTGGACTTTCCCGATGATTGCTACCAGGGTGATTATATCAGAGATTTGGTTGATGACATCCGGCAGAAGACAGAATTGGACCTGGCCCAAATGCCGGAGGAGGAAGCCATACTCATCTGCGCCCGATATGCCGCTGAAACCATTCTGGAAGGCATCCGCTCGGATCTGGATGCCTTCGGCGTCCATTTCGACAGATGGTTCAGCGAACAGAGCCTGTTTGATGACGGACTTGTGGAATCCGCCATGAGCGAATTCAAGGACCGCGACCTGATTTATGAAAACGATGGTGCATTGTGGTTTAGAACATCGGCGTTCGGAGACGAAAAGGATCGGGTCGTGGTGCGCAGCAACAGCCAAACGACATATTTTGCATCCGATATCGCCTATCACAAGGACAAATACGACAGAGGCTTCGACCGGGTCATCGACGTCTGGGGGGCAGATCACCACGGCTATATTCCACGAATGACCGCTGCGGTGGAAGCTTCCGGAACCAACCGCAATAACTTCCAGGTCATCCTCGTCCAGTTGGTCAACCTTCTGCGGGGAGGGGAGCCGGTGGCGATGTCAACCCGCGCCGGGGAGTTTGTCACTTTGGGGGATGTAGTGGAGGAGGTGGGACGGGATGCCGCCAGGTTCATTTTTTTAACCCGGCATTACGAAAGCCCCCTCGATTTCGATCTGGATCTGGCGAAACAGCAAACGAATGAAAATCCAGTATATTATGTCCAATATGTGCACGCACGAATCTCCAGCATTATGCGAAAAGCAATCGAGCGGGGAATTTCGCGTCCCGAAGGGGATCAGAAACACCTGGATCTTTTGACCACGCCGGAAGACATCCAGCTTATAAAGACATTGGCCAGATTCCCGGAAACGCTTCAAGCGGCAGCAAGAATGATGGAACCTCATCGGGTGGCCTATTACCTAATGGACCTTGCATCCGGTTTCCATGCTTACTACAATAAACACCGCGTGCTCACCGATGCGCCGGACCTGACCCAGGCACGCTTATCCCTTGTTTTGGCGGTCCAAAAGGTCATTCGAAACGGACTCCGTCTGATGGGCGTTTCAGCTCCAGATCGAATGTAACCATAAAATCGTGTAACGATTTTATGGAACACGACTAAATTTGCTTATAGGTCCCATTGGCCAATGACTTCTTGGCTTGTTGGTAGCTCTTCTCAAGATAATTTGGAGAAAACCTAACGGGTAAACATGGGGAAAAAAAGTCGAACCCGTCGATTTCTGGTTTTGTTTCTAGTGGCTGCCTGGATGTTTTTTCTGGGTGTTCTGGTAGGCCGGGGAACATCACCGCTACATTTCGATTTAAAAACATTGGAAAAGGAACTGGCGTCGTTAAAGGAGCTGGTTTCAAAAAGGGAGCGGGCCAAGTTCAAAATGAACTCCCCGTCACCCGAATCGTCCAAAGACCTCAAATTTTATGATGCCCTTAAGGCCCCGGAAAAAGATGAACCAGCGCCCCCCCCGGAGAAAAAGAAGCCGCCCATTCGCCGGGCCAGCGAATCGGAAAAAGCAAAAGTGGGTTCCCCCCCGGCACCCTCCAAGCCGCAGCCGGCTAAAAAGGTTGCCGTCAAAAGCAACCCACCAACGTCACCCACTTCTAAAGAGCTTATCCGGAAATTCACGATACAGGTGGCGGCCGTTAAAGAGGCGCGAACAGCTGCCAAGCTGGTGGATCAGTTACGGCTCAAGGGATACCCGGCCTACCAGGAAGTGGCGCGCCTGAACGATAAAGGGACCTGGTACCGGATCCGCATCGGATCCTTTATTGATGCGGCAGACGCCAAGGCGACCCTCGAGAAACTCCGAAACGAAAAACACAAACCGATCCTGGTCCGAATGGAATAATGGAAAAAGAAAAATTCCAAATGCCAATTGGAAAATATCAAATTACAAAACCCAAATTACAAACACTGGCACCAGGACATGACCCCAAACACCAAACACTAAATACAATTCACAAAGGCCTTCAAATGAAAATTACCAAAGATGAAATTGCCTACGTGGCCAAATTGGCGAGACTAGAACTGGACGAAGCCACCATCGAAACATTCTCCGAGCAAATCGGCGATATTCTGGTATATATCGACAAGCTGAACGAGGTGGATACCGATGGGGTTCCGCCAACCTCCCACGCGATATTCCTGTCCAACGCATTTCGGGACGACAAACCAGTCCCCCATCTGGATCGTACTCTGGCCCTAAAAAATGCGCCAGAGAAGGAAGACGGCGATTTTCTGGTTCCGAAAGTCGTCGGTTGATCACCAACAGAATCTTAATCGGGAAAAACGATATGGCCCACTATGAACTTACCATCGAAGAAGCCCTGGTCATGCTTCGGAACAAAGAGATTTCGTCCGTCGAATTGACACAGTCGGTGTTGGAACGCATTGCGACAATCGACGGCACCCTCGGCGCGTTTCTCACCGTATCCGGTGAAGACGCCATCAAACAGGCCGAGCTAGCGGACAAAGCATACGCGGAAGGAACGGCGGGGCCTCTGGCCGGTATCCCCCTGGCGGTAAAAGATGTCATTTGCACCAAAGGACTGAGGACTACATGCGGATCTAAGATACTGGAAAGCTTTTCACCGCCGTACAACGCCGGAGTGATCGAAAAACTCGAAGACGCGGGCGCGATTCTGGTTGGCAAACTGAATATGGACGAATTTGCCATGGGCTCGTCCAATGAACACTCCGCGTTCAAGATAACCCGGAATCCGTGGAACACGGACCGTATTCCCGGCGGATCCAGCGGCGGCAGCGCTGCAGCGGTGGCCGCAGATATGTGTCTTGGCGCTCTTGGTTCGGATACCGGAGGTTCGATCCGGCAGCCGGCGTCACACTGTGGCGTGGTCGGGATGAAACCCACCTACGGACGCGTCTCACGTTTCGGCCTGGTAGCGTTTGCGTCCTCTTTGGACCAGATCGGTCCGATCACCAAAACCGTTACCGATAACGCAATCCTGTTGAATGCTATTGCCGGCTATGACCGACGGGACTCCACATCGGTGCCCCGGGAGGTCCCGGATTACACCGATCGCCTTGGAAACCACCTTAAGGGTGTAAAGGTCGGAATACCCAAAGAATACAACAACATCAAAGGGACCGACCCAGAAGTCAAGGCCGCGGTTGAAAAGGCGATTGAGACCATTATCGGGCTTGGAGCCGATCCGGTAGAGGTATCTTTGCCCCACTCCGAGTATGTCGTCGCGGTGTACTACATTATCGCACCCAGTGAGGCCAGCTCCAATTTAGCACGATATGATGGTGTCAAATACGGATACCGTATCAAAAATGCCGACAACCTCCTGGACATGTACCATCACACCCGTTCTTCCGGATTCGGATCGGAGGTGCAACGGAGGATCATTATCGGAACCTATGCCTTGTCTGCCGGATATTACGACGCCTATTACGGAAAGGCCTCCCAGGTCAGAACGTTGATCATGGAAGATTTTAACCAGGCCTTCGACATCTGCGACGCGCTGCTGGCGCCAGTGGCGCCGACTCCGGCATTCAAAATAGGAGAAAAGACGGACGACCCTTTAACCATGTACCTGTCTGATATTTTTACATTATCAGCAAATTTAGCCGGGATTCCGGGCATTTCTGTACCGTGTGGGTTTTCATCAGGGGGCCTGCCCATCGGGCTGCAAATTCTGGGTAAGCACTTCAATGAAGAAACCCTTTTGAACATTGCGTATCAATTCGAGAGGGCCACTGATTGGCACACACAGAAACCCGACATATAGTCCGAATGACCGAAGAAACATGAGAAGAAACATAAGGGGAGTCACCGATGAGTATTCAACCGGAAGGCGAGGAACTGCGAAAAGCAGTCAAGTGGATATCTGACGAGCGGCAATTTGGACCAAAGCGACCGCTGCAGGAACTTATTGAAGCGGCCAGCGTCGAATTCGATCTTTCTCCCAAAGACTCGGAGTATCTTTTTAATTTCTTTACTCAAGAATGATTTATTGTGTTTGGTGTTTAGTGTTTAGGACTTCCTGTTTAGCTGTTAATTGATGGAGACCAATTGGCTTTTATTCCGTTTCACGAACTGCGGGTGTTTCAACAAGCTGAACAACTGTGCGATGAGATCTGGAAGCTTGTCAGGTCGTGGCCTTATTTCGAAAAAGATACACTTGGAAAACAACTCGTCAAAGCAGCCGATAGCATCGGCGCCAATATAGCAGAAGGATCAGGTCGAGCGACAAAAAAAGACAATCAGCGCTTTGTGCGTATTTCTCGAGGTTCATTAAATGAAACACAATACTGGTTGAGACGGGCAAAAACGAGAAAACTGATCAGTGAAAAAGATGAAAATAACCTGACAGCAATAATAGATGTTCTTGCCCCAGCTCTGAATGCCTACCTAAACTCGCTAAAAAAAGGCCCCTCTACTAAACGCTGAAACACCAGAACCCGAACACCAGACACCAAACACTAAATACCAAACACTAAACACATGCCCTCAATCCGCATCCTGCCCGAAATCCTGTCCAACAAAATCGCCGCCGGCGAGGTGGTCGAGCGGCCGGCATCGGTGGTCAAGGAGCTCATTGAAAACGCCCTGGATGCCGGAAGTGACCGCATTTTCATTGAGCTGGAGCAAGGCGGCAAATCTCTGATACGGGTGTCCGATAACGGTTGCGGCATGCCAAAAGATGACGCCCTTCTGTCCATCGAGCGCTATGCCACCAGCAAAATCCAGAACGACCAGGATCTGTTCGCCATCCGATCATTAGGATTCAGGGGTGAAGCCCTGCCGAGCATCGCATCCGTATCCCGATTCCAACTTATCTCGAGGGTAACGGAAGAAGACGTCGGCACGGAAATCCAGATTGCGGGCGGAAAGATTCGACAGGTGGCGGAAAGCGGTGCCCCGCCCGGGACAATGATCTCGGTTCGCCAGCTGTTTTTCAATACCCCCGCCAGACGGAAGTTTTTAAAGACCGTGAATACGGAAATGGGTCATATCGCCGATTTGGTTTCCCGGATGGCCATGGCGTATCCGGGAGTGCAATTTCGACTTCACCATAACGGGAAAAAAGTCAAGAACTGGCCGAAGGTCATCGATCCCATCGAACGTGTTGCGGATGTTCTGGGACGGGAAATGAAAACGGCACTTCTCCCGATAGAATCCGCGCAAGAGGACATTTCCCTCTCGGGCTGGGTGGCATCTCCGAACCTGTTTCGAACGACCGCCAAGGGTATCTTCACGTACGTCAACGAACGATTTGTCCGTGACCGAGCGCTGCGGAGTGCGTTATTTAAAGGCTATGCGGGACGGCTGGTTAAAGGGCAATTCCCCATTGCGGTTCTCTTTTTAGATGTTCCGGCGGACAAGGTCGATGTCAATGTGCACCCGGCGAAACTGGAAATCCGATTCGCCGAACCGGCCCGGGTCCATGGTCTGGTCGCCCAGGCCACGGCAAGCGTGTTGCAGCAGCTCGATGTCCCATCATGGGGCTTTAGAAATGGAAAAATCGCAGAGCCAAGGGAACCTTACGCACCGGCTCCCGGGGCTATTTCGGAACCGGTAAGATGGGCCCCCGCATTTTCGGAAGGATTTCAACTCTCTGACCCCAAGGAAACCATATCCCAGGCTGCACCGGATGATATCTCAGCAGACCAGACGGCTGTCTCCAAACCAACCCAGGCCCCTCTTTGGCATAAAGGCCGGTTCAGTGATCTCCGGGTCATTGGTCAGTATCACAACACCTATATTGTTTGTGAGACGGATGGTCGACTGGTGCTGATCGATCAACATGCCGCCCATGAGAGGATTTATTTCGAGCAGCTTGAACGGGGCCGCGCCGCCGATCGTTCGTCATCCCAGAAATTGCTGGTGCCGGAAACCCTGGAACTCGGATTCAAGGAGGCGGAAGTCATCAAACAGCTGGCACCGGATCTGGCCACTATCGGTCTGGAGGTCGAACCGTTTGGTGGAAACACGTTTGTAATCAAATCGGTCCCGGACATCCTGGCGGGTAGAGAAGCCGCCCCCTTGGTTCTTGAAATAGCAGAAAAGGCCATTGAGGTGGGTGTGGTCGGCGACATCGACACGGCTGTTCAGGAATCCCTGATGCTGACCGCCTGCCACTCGGTGATCCGTGCCAACCAACCGCTTTCGGACAGGGAAATCAAACATCTTCTTCGCCAACTGGACCAATGCGATAATCCCGCCCATTGCCCCCACGGCAGGCCGACGTTTATTGAGTGGAAAACGGCGGAGTTGGAAAAACTCTTTAAAAGAGTGGTTTAGTCCGTCTGCCCGTCTGCCCGTGGGCCCGTCTGCCCGTGGGCCCGTTAGCCCGACTGCCTGTGGAGCCAATTATGAATCGGTAAAGATTATTTGACAAATGACAGCACATCGATAACAGCACGAAGTGCCACAACATCGATAACATAGTTCTTTGACAATCGAATAGCCACTCGTTTGAATCTCATGGACAACCATCTTTTCGCAGGAGGTGTCCATGG
>Ga0209363_1000136_pt1 | contig 25002 bp, 15 predicted proteins | sample WorMetexBAHAMAS3_FD_187385 | JGI IMG/M metagenome (GOLD analysis project Ga0209363, IMG submission 187385) | Marine gutless worms symbiont microbial communities from Max Planck institute for Marine Microbiology, Germany - Inanidrilus exumae... | ecosystem: Host-associated > Annelida > Digestive... | reverse complement strand
TGCTGAAAAAAGGTGCCACTGTATTTTTGCCTCTTACTTTGCCAAACACTGACCGATTTTCAAAATTCTTCCACTGACAGACTTAGCAGATAATTTGTGGTAAAGAAGTAATAAAACATCCCAGCATGTGTGTTGCTACACTACCTTGTGAAATATTAATGTCAGAAAAACGACAACCTGAAATGTGTACTATGATTAGCGATATGTCACAAGGTAGTATAGCAACGTGATTTAGGAGTGGTGGGATCTTTTACTAATACTTTGTTACAAATTTACTGCTGAGTCCGTCTTGAAAGAATTTTAAAAATCGGTCGATATCTGGCGAAGTTATGGGTAAGAAAGTTGATTGCTTCAAGCACCATGTGCACTGGGCACTGTCATGCCAAAAGATGGAGAACTCGCTTGAGATCTAACATATGGCAGGCAGGAACTTTTATAACAGCATTACATGAAAATAAATGCTCTCAGTCAACTTTGACTCAGTGATCGACATATCAAACTGGTGTTTTCTCGACCACTTGTGACTCGCTGATCGATGTCGTCAATGACTACGTGAACCTGAGCGTTGATCATAGGCGTTTTGTCGCAGCGTCTTTCTTTTTGGTGCTGAAGTTGCATAGAGCTGGTGATTATTTGAGGTTTCAGTATGACTATTGTAAATATCTTTTGTGTCGGTGAATGAAACTGTGATAACATCGCTGGATGAATATTTATCAGAATTTGTTTCGAATGGCTGAGTTTTGCGTGACAGTTTGCTCCACTCAGCTCTGGAGCATGGCGATTTGTGAGCACAGACATTACACAAGATAGTGTAGCGATGCATTTTAGGTGTGGTGGCATATTTTACTATCACTTAACCACAAACGTATGGCTAAGTCTGCTGACAAAATAATTTTAAAAATTTGTCAGCATTTGGCAAAAATATAGTGGCACTTTTTTCCGGACATGGTGTAGTTTCTTAATACGGTAATGATAGAATGGCCGTGTCTTATATTAGTACTGTACCAGAAGGTCCTTAATACATATATTATTGTAATGGTGAGCTCCTTGAAAAGTCCTTGAATTCATGGTTATAAAAGAGAGGTAACCCTGCATTCATATAAGTAAACAATATACAAGCTACTGACTTATTGTGATCAGCAGATATCATAGACAGTTAACACAGTATAGTAGTCTTTGTCAGTTACCATGATCTGTTTGTAATGGGGTGCTGGTGTAAAACTTGTGGCGTCCTGTCTGTCAAAGTGCATGTAGTTTGTTGGCATTTGGATTATTCTGTCCACAATGTAATGTATACTGTGTTGCGTGACTGATGGCTTAGCGATGGAGCGTTGGACTTGCGATTTACAGGCTGCGTGTTTAATTCCCGGCTGGTCCGCTTTCACATAACATAGGTCAACTCAGCCTTGTATCCTTTTGGGGTTGCTAAATCGAGTACCTGCTTCGGCTGGGGTAAAGGCGGGATTCTCACCACTGCCGGGTGGCAGGTAACACTTTGTGATCTCATATGGCATGTGAGTTTTCCGTATCAGTGAAAGCTAAGTTGATGCTAACTGCTATACACTGTTTACTTTACTTTACTTACTTTTTAATGGCACCATATGTAATTTACTTTGATATTGCTATGTTTGTTGATTAATTAATTTCAGGTAGATGCAATTTCTGAAGCATGAATAACAGTGATATTGTAGGTACTCAGATGGCCAGTTGTCATTAAGATATCGCAATGGTTCTTCATGTCACAGTGGTTTTCATCGTGAAACTATAATTCTCCTGCACTGCAATGCCTCAGCAGGTACTTGCCATTGTGATCTGCATTGCTAAGCTTTAGCGCTACACATAAGATGGCAGATGTTTTATTTCACATCATGTTGGTTTATTACGTACAGCCATCAAACACTGTACCCGAAATTGCCATATTTCACTGAAACTGCTAGTATAGCTGATATTTCTGCGATTTTATTACTGGTTCACCTACACATAATGTATGGGGCCAGACTAGTAACGGTCGCTGGCGTCTGTCCCTCTGTCGTCGTCGGTAACACTCCACGGCGGGCCTGCAGGCTGCTTCATCCACAGGCCAGGCGATGACGTCATGACGCCTCCAGTCTAATTATAGCTCCACAGCTTTATGGCGGGCCAGTAGTGTTACGTCCTGTTAGGGCGACAATGGGTAGATATTGATGATTCTGTTGTGCTGAATATTTTATGTGCTATTTGATACTTTGAGGTCTGTTTGCACCAGGCTTAGTTGGCTCAGCAGCATGGTCATAACAACAACGGGTATGCCAATAAAAATGTTGGAAAGTGGGTCAGTTAAGCAGTGTTTATAGTTTACTGACCTTGGTGCAACTTACTGCTAGTTAGATGGTATGTTTTTTTTGTCAGAGATTGGTCAGCCAAGGTTTTCATCGGAAGACAGTTGTACATACATATTTGATTGGGAAACACGGCATGCATGCATCGACAATCCGGCAAGTTGCCAGTTGCTTTCTGGACGGCATCTGTTTGATTTGTCTTCACTGATGAGGACCAACACTATGGGTAAGTCTCAGAATATGTGCATTAGTTGGATATATCCACGTAATATTCAAAATGATTCTCAGTTACATGATGAACAGTTTTTAAAACAATAGCATTCTTGAGTGATAATGGCATGAACGTGTGTGGTGATTTCCAGCTTGTGAAGATTTGAACAATCTTTCTGCATATTTCCACTGATTAGAAACTAGAACTTTTTACCATGCAATGCTATGCTAGTGCAGTATATGCTGTGGCCCTGTGTCTGTCTGTCTGTCTGTCTGTCTGTCTGTCTGTCACAGGCAGGTGCTTTATCAAAATGGCTAAAGATATCATCACACAAACAACTCTACGTGATAGACTAGGGACTTTAGTTTTCAGATACCAAAGATCTTTGTGAAATTTCAATGGAGTCATCACCACTAGCAGCCAAGGCATCAAATTTACATGAGGTAGGAAAAATGTGCGGCGTTTGTCAGCTAGCTCGCTATGTCCTGAAAATGGTACAGTACAGATGCATAGTTTCTGTCAAAGGTGAATAGGAAATCATATCCACTTTGTCAAATGATGACATTGTTCAGTCACCCCAAATCAGCCCTATTTTATGTTTCTGGTCTTCCTTCATATCTCTGGAATGGCTGCTGGTCTTCAAATTTTGTACAAGTCAAGTTATTAGCCTCGGGATGACAAAATACTCCCAAATGGACGTGGTCAAAGTCACGTGACCTGTTTTTTAACTTTTGGGTCCCCCATCATATGTTTGGAGCTAGACACTTCAGATTTGGCTTGCAGATCGATCATGTTGAGTACTAGCATGATATTTTATCCATATCCGCGATAAATTACCCAAATGGGGTGTGTTTGGGGTCACGTGACTTCTTTACATTTTGGGAAATAAGTGGTAATATATCAGAAACGATACAAGATGGAGACATAGGACTGATAAGAAATCATATGTGGCCAATTGCATGGCACCAATACCTGTGACCTTGAGTGACCTTAAAGGTCACTTGACGTAGCTGTTTGAAATCTTTCTAACTTCCACACCTTGGGAAATGTTGCACATATTGACTCTGATGTTTGCACATGAATGAGAAAGGATATATGGTCTGTATTTTTAACTCTGATGTCGAAACTGACACGTCTCAAGGTCACAGACAGTCACATATGCTGTAAAAGAGGTAGTGTCTCGGAAATGGTGCAATTGACACATGGCCTATTGAATTGCGGCATTTTCAATTACTTTGAGTCAGCTTAAGGTCAGCCACCTGTTTTAATACTTTTCAGATACATTTTTTGTACAGTTGTCTAGCAGTTGACTAGATTTGAACTGATATAGCACATTGCACAGTCCCTGTGCACTATTCAAGCTTTCTGTGTAAGCCGCTTGGTGTCATGCATAAATGACGGCAATGTGCCGAACTTGTTTACTTACTTATTGCCGGCCGACAAACCCACCAACAGACATTTGGTTTGAGTCTTCTAGTTTAAGTTCATTGGCCAACAAGTTCGTAGTTTTCTGTTGGGCGGAGTTGGTGAAATAACGCGTTTGTTGTATCGTATGCCTGTTCTCAGGTAACTGGGTTGCTGACAACACTGATTCATCAGAAAGACTTATTATTAACGTGTGCCGGAATATTTCTCGTGTAGATGCTGATGCCAACTGCCCGTCTACTGCAGCTGTGTGTCTTGTCAGTAAGTATTAGCTTTTTAGCCATGCAGATGGCAGTCGTGGGGGTTGGGTTTTACTAGCGTTTGTTTGTCTGTCTGTCTGTTTATCCACACGATATCTCAAAAACCGCTGCAGTTAGGATCACCAAACGTTTTGTAGAAATGTTTTACCACTAGTCCTAGAAACCCATTTATTTGGGGTCAGAAGGTCAAAGGTCAAGGAAACGAGGCAAAAAACAGTGCCAGCGTGGGTTTTGTACTCTTGTGAGTGTTGGCTTCTTGTAGTTACTGCTGCTGTTGATTTTTGGTTAACTGATCTGGTTTTCTAAAGTCACCCAGGTTAGGTTGAGTCTTGCACAAGTAGACTGAACGTTTGTGATTCGTGGAGCAGGAGCAGGCGCCCTTTCTGTTACCCAACCATGTTTTAGCTTTCTAGTGCCAAATTATTGTCATATTTTGATGACGGTAAGCAAACGAGAGTTTGTAAATGCATAATTAGAGATGAAAGTAATGTCCACAGACTGAGAACTGTTTGAAAAGAAAGAGCAGAATGGCTACCAATTATCAGTGGACAGCCTCTTCATTTTAACATCTTTTTAAAAAGTTTTCCTGTAGTTTTGTTTCCTGCTCGTCGACTTATTATTATTTTGTAGATTTTGCTTGGCATTTCTTAACCCTTTCGCTGCCTTGCACGCCAGATATTTCCGGCAGAGGAAATAAATAATAATCCCCAGAGTGCTGGATGAATCCGACGACGCTAGGTAGGCTATACTTATAACCGTGATATATGATATAATGTTACCTGCGGTATTGGCTGTTTTTCACTGTTTTCGGTGATATTACAATTTTTTTGGTCTGGCAGCGAAAGGGGTAATTATACTGAGCAGATGGATTAGGATATGTGATGTGCTATGCGTCATTTGTCAGCTCAGATGTTTGTGTTATACAGTCGTGACTACTTCTGCCTTGGTAGTGGTTGGCTTGACAAATCCAGCATGCTTGTATGTTGCAGAACAGACAGAATCTGGCCAGGTGGCTGTTAGTGCCGGCCAGTTTAAGGCTGGTCCATACAGATCGACAGACTCAGTGTCTCTGAGTTACACCGATGGCAGTTCTTGTGGCTCAAGCAGTTATTCCACAACAATAGTGTTTCGCTGTCGACCAGGTGTGTTACAGGATCTCAGAACTGTGTAAAATGGACTGACATTTTGTGGAATTGTTGATTTATTGGCTGGTTTTTGCAAGAAATAGATTTATGTAGGACTGATTTCCATCATGCGACGCTATGCTAGCATCGTATATGCTGTCGTCATGTGTCCATCCTTTCGTATCTTCGTAGTGGGTGGAGTTAGAGACTTAAATTTGGTAGATAGGTTGATTGTAACAAGTGCTAGTGTGCGGATGACAAACCATCCCTGAAAGGGGCGTGGTCAGGTCACGTGAACCATTTAAATTTTGGTGGGCACCAACCATATATCTGAAGCTAGAGTGGTCAAATTTTGTACACAAGTAGGCTATATCATGTCCCAGCAGATGGATTACAAATGACCTAGGACAGGGTCACGTGACCCATTTTATATTTTGGAGGCCCTCAGTGATATCTCTGGAATTGCAAACGCTAGAGTCGTCAAATTTTATACACAGACTGTATCATATCCCAGCTTGTGGATGACAAACCACCCCTGAAAGGGTGTGGTTAGGGCCAAATTTTGTTTGCAGGTAGAATATATCAAGTGCTAGCTTAACGATGACAGTGTACACCCTAATGGGCATGGTCAGAGTCACGTGACCCGTTTTTCAAAATTTTACCCCCAGTCATATCTTTGGTAGAATGTCGGTCTTTGTCCGGTGAACCTTTCCTGTCCTGCGCTTGACCTGTTGCTGACGGGTGACCATTTATGTTGGTAAACCATCTGTTGTAGGTCAAATAACCAGGCCAACTCAGCCTTTTATCCCTTTGGGGTCGATAAATGAGTAGTAAGCTGTAATTGGATGTCTGCTACCTCAGTTAGGTGTGGCGCCATCTGGTGAACGCTTACAAAGGAAAGGCAGGCATGGTGTAATTTGCAGGTAAAACTGTGTGATCCATGTCTGAGCGCTTTGAGACTATGCAGTGAAGTGCTGTGATTAATACAGAATTGTAGTTTTAAATTAATTTTTTGCTAGTCGCATAATGTCTGTAATGTTTCATTGATAGATGTCCAGTTGTTGGGGTTAACACTGTGCAGGAGATGAGAGCAGTCGGCCCAGTTTGCTGAGGAAGTCGTCAGATGGCTGCCACTTTGAGTTGGTGTGGTACACCACGGCAGCGTGCGCAGTTGGTCGTCAGTATGGAGACGACTGCCAAGTGTATTATCCAGCTTTGGGTAAAAATTCATGACTACTGACAGAGAGCTTGCATAGAGGAAGCAATGATCTTTCTGTTAGGAGGAGTCTGGTGGTTGATGAGGCCAGGTTTGAGGTCCTTGTTTTGATGCTGTTGGTTGGGTACCCAAAGGTTCTCTGACACAACAAGTCGGGGAAGAATGCCGAATATAACTGGTCAACCCATATTCACCTGGAAGGTGTTGTTGAAACAGAAGTTATGGGTTAAAGTTAAGCATTTTATTAGCTGTGTTAACATTGGGTTGCACATCGGTTTGCATCATTGGTCCAATGACTAGCTATTATGATACGAACATTTATGGGAACATTTTGAAAGATTCTCAGAGACTTTCTTATTGTTTACCATAACAGGCATGCATCTTTCAGCAATGTGACATTTGTACATTGTGGCTAAATTGATTGAGTTGGCTTTTGATGTGAGGATTCCATTAGGTGGGGTCTGGATCCACGGAGAGCTTCTTTAGAGGTAGAATGCTGTACTTTGGAAATGTTTGTGCCATGATCAGCCATCCCAGCAGTTGCTGCTTGTTTGGAGTTTAATGGCGCTTTCAACACAATTTAGGTCATATCGCGCCTTTAAGGTAGAATCTATATTAAAAACATAAAAATTTAATAAGTATTAATTCGGGGGTAAGATAATTGAAAAAGAAAAATATAACAATAACAATGGATTTTAGAGTTAGATTAAAGCCCCAGCAGTTGCTGAGCTGTTGACGACTTGAAATGTAGTATACAGTTGTAGCCGAAACTTTTCATTTTGTTTCAGTTCTTGATTCGTCACATTTCACCACGTGTTTTCAGGCTTCAACTTTGACCTGCGTAAACTCATGAAGACTAACGGCAGTTACTTGGTCATCAGCAACAGCACTAATCACAATTATTACATCAACGTCTGCGAGGCTGCAGCAAACACTAAGTGCACCAGTGGTGCTGCCAAACACATGGGCGTATGTCAGATAGACCGAAACAAGTAAGTGAGGACTTTTCATCCCTATTAACATGTATTTATATAGTGTATTACTTACCATATTCCTACAGGAGTTTGTGCTCATCTCTGTTTCTGAGGCCACTGAGACCTTAGATGGATATACTGCAGAGTCTGTGATACATGGCTACTGCGACGTTAGGCCAGTGGTTACCGTCCCAGCCAATGTGCACTGCCATTGCTCCTTAGCTGGTAGGAGGTCGAGTTGGCCTGATTGGCTGGTTACATACCAAACCAAGACGGTATACATGCAAATGGTCACCTATCTGAGCATTAAGTAGGCTCAATACAAAGTAACTTCATTGATGCAATCAATGCCACTAGCACTCGGCAACACTACAAACTAACACTGCACATGGTGGCAATGTTTTGATAGTAAAGTTAATATTAATATTATTGGTGGTGACTGGTGACCTTATAGTGACTGCTTAGTGTGAGTCTGTGATTATAAGTCTAGAGGTGACCCTAGTTTAACCATCCAAATGGCAGGCCATTGCAACAGACCTTGTGTTCGGGATTGTCATCACAATTGTGGGATTGTCGTCACAATTGCATGTTAACTGGGCTGTTCTTACTAACTTAGGTGGGTGAGTGCATGCTTCAGCTACGAACAGTAGGCCAGGCTTGTTTTGTATGGCTCACATAAATTATGTGGATGGTGCATTTTTACAAATACACCATTTTATTAAACGTACTTTTAGGTACTATTTCAGATGCCAAGCATATAATAAAAATATTGGAGTAAAACAAGGAGATGTGAAACGTGGAGTATTGCACAGTTTATTTTGATCAAGCACATTTTTTGGCTTTGTTTGTGAATTGTATTGTTTTTATTACTTGGATAATGTGTTCACATCTAATATTTTTCATTGTCATCATGGCAGATGGCAGTTCTCGTCAGTTTAATGGAGATGCAGTTTTATTTAGTATGTAAGCTGACGTCTCCATTCAGCTTTCAAGAACTGTCATCTGTTAGCATGTTAATACATAACATTCATTTATTACTAATGTTTAAACTGCAATTACAGCATGAGAAGTGAAATGGTACACAGACATTAAAACATGCAAAAACACAATCATTAAACAATAACTAGATGCGTGGCAAAGCCCAGCGTGAGTCCGCCCAACGCGCAGCCTCGCCGGATTTTACCGGAAGTGGATTTTGACCATTGCACGGCCTCCGCAGTCCCACGATGTATCAGCCTGCCAAGTGGTAGCGCAATTGAGCAATAACTGGCTGAGTTATTACGATTTTACTGATTTTCCCCCCAGAGGGGGCCTAAACTCCACCACGGACCTCGGAGAGGGGTGGTAGGAACTCTACCAAATTTTTCGTGGACATAGACTCATCATCGGTCCTACACGCTATAAAATGGATTTAAGAAATATTGCTTCATTTCGAAACTACAGCCAAAAACGTTTAAAAATGAGTAAAAATCGAGTCCAAATTTCGAGGTTTTTGACCCCTGCCAAAATTAGGGGAGGGTTGGGCGAAATTCTCGCGGTGCATTATCAAGTTTGACCTAGGCCCTAACATGTGGTATAACTTTTATGACGCTCTTCTTGGTAGTCTCGGAGATTAGAGGTGGGGTCTGGGTTTTTTAAAGTTAATGCAAAAAAGGACAGCAGCAAAAACTAAGGCAGCCCAACTACTAACGTACATTGGGCGGCCTAAAAAGCAGAATATAAAAACTATTGAATGTCAGTATGACTGGTAAAACAGCATACATATGATAAAATTGCAGTCTACTAAATGAGACAAATGATCAGGAAGTTGTCTATTGTGGGTGCGTGTTCTAGAGGAATAACTGTGGGTAGAGGCAGAAACTGGGGGGGAAGTTGATGCAAAACATGTTCTCGATTATGTAATATCTCAGAAAGTAGGTTAAAGTCAGCCTCCAAACAAATGTCGCTAAAGTTGGGTGAGTGTTTGAATTAAAATTCAGCCAGGGTGCTACGACCAAAATTCTTCTAATTTTTGACGATCTTGCACCCCAGCAAAGTCCAAACATGCGGGAGAAGCATATTGTAACCGGGCCAACACTACTTAATGGAAGACTGCCAGTATGTCTGTGTCACACAATCAGTGAGCTCTGAGAAGTTTGACGGCATAGAATGCCTGTACGTTAGAGTCGATTAATTGCTGAATATGCAAAGTAACAGAAAGACCGATGGTAAATGTGACGCCTAAGATTTTAATATGCTGGTTATGCTTTAGGATATTTAACAGTTAACATATCAGGAGTTTGGGAATGTGATCTCTTTCTTTTATCATTGAAAACTATTTCTTCACTTTTATTTAGATTAAGGGAAAAGCTGTTTATGGTGGCCCAATCTGTGATGTTATTCAGTTCAGCAGTTCTGGTGTCCACATTAGAAGCCGGTACTATTAGATAGGTATCATCTCCATATTTACATAATACATTGCAGTGATATATTGTATGAAGGTCATAAGCATTGACAACATAAGAGGTGGGGCCTATGGCCGAGCCTTGTATTATGCTGGCATAAATGCATTGAATCTTTGAGACAGAGCATCCATAATGGGTTTGATGCGAGTGCCCGGTAAAGAAGTTAGTGTATTAACAGACATTGTTGATTGGGTGTTGGAAGGGGCATCGTGTCTGAAAAATTGAGTCTCCAAATGGTTTTTATACATACTTTGGCTGACCAGAATCAAAGTGGGGTCAGCTTGGAAATGGCTGTCTGAGGTTTGTTTTAAAGATTTTGTGGTTGTGCTTGTTATTTAGCCCCAATCGAACCTACAATGCCGGAGTTGCTAACAAGAAGTTGTCATACTATGATGGCATGCTGAAGCTGGTGTACAAAGGTGGTGACAGCTACCACTCTGCACCAGTAAACCGCAGTTCTGAAATTATCTTCATCTGTGATGATGGTGCTGGTGATGGCCGTCCGTATTTTAAAGCCGAAACTGACCATACGTACACATTTGAATGGTACACAGCATTGGCATGTTTGCCACAGACAGTGGATTGTTCGGTTGCCGATGAAGACCGCGGACTTTACTATGACTTGACTAGGTTAGCAGTGTTTAGTTATTAATGTACCGTGTGGGACTTTCAACATGTCTTATTGCGTGATGCACTTCGAGATTACTTTGACACTTGAGTAGCATGAACAGGTATTAGATAAGATTACACAGAACATTCTTTTTGAGTCAGTGTAACTTTAAGTCATAAATGGAAACAAGTGGTCAAAGAACTTTGACGAAAGGCCGCATCTCGTGAGGTGGATTTTTCACGGGGCACAATGTAATGTGACACTAACCAGTCTGGAGCATTGCAGCCAGCTGCCACAGTTCCGCCGTCACCATTATTGATTTTTTGCTGCGATGCAGCAATGACCGTCAATGCTTTTATATAGGCTGGACAACCCCCACAATTGCCGCTGATAATGGTTTCCTGTGATCACCTTAGTCAGCCCCCCAAACGCTATCTCGATCGGTTTAGCCATTTGTGCAGGGCTTACGAATGTGGCCAGCAGACACGCAGACCATGCAAAGTCTTAAATATGGTGTATTGCTGCTGGCTTAGTTAATATGCCAGTGGCTGCTTGATGTGCCAAGAAGTATCAGCAAAATACAATGCGCACTGCAAATACAATGTATAACACTTTTTCTAACTGTAATTTATGGTAGAATTTACCAGATCAAACACTGTACTATGGTAGAGGTAGAAAGTAGTAAACAGAGGCAAAGCCCAAGGAAGACGTAGAGCAATAGAGTTAGGGATCAGAGGAAAATTTTTTGTCTGTATGTCGCACCCCATTCGGGCTCTTGTGCTGTAATGCACCTAAGTCATTTGTTGACTCCGGTTGCGCACTTATTTATTTAGTTTTTTTCAGAATAGGCCCCTTCTATTTCCAGGCTGGAGGTCGTAGGAGATGACCAAACCTGGCTTTAGTCAGTTTTTTTATGTTTGTGTTATGGTATAGTTTGTTACATATGCACGTTTACTTTTGTTGTGTTAGATTTGGTTTTTCCGTACTAAGTCAAGAAATTGGCTTGAAAGAATGTCTCTGAAATGACGAGCTATTTTGAGTCAGTTGGAACATAAAACCTTATCTTAACTCAATGAGTCTGTGTGTCTTAAGAGCATGCACAGCTTATGAACAAGGAAGAAAGTCGAAAGGGACAGTGGGCTAACCCAGGCTTACCTGTAAAATAGCCGTTAGTCTAATATGTTGTTTGTGTGCGTTTGTGTGTTAGAACTTAACAGGTATATTGAGATCAGAATTATAGTTGTGATGTTTCTTTTGTCAGGTTGATGCATTCAGGTGCAGAAGGCAACTGGAGGACCGACATTATTTTACCGTCTGGCAGGAAACGATTCCTCTACATAAATGTTTGTCGTCCGGTTTTGCCCGTCAGTCATCAAGGAACGAGGGAATGTGGTCAGAAAGCTGGAGTGTGTGCCACTGAAGTTATTAATGGCACGGTAGTGTGCTGCTTGTTTGCTTAATTCACAAATTTATGTCTGCTTAATGTGACAGCTTATATGTTGTGTTTTCGTCTGTATTTCATCATTGTTTTCTTGGACTATCAGCTGTAAATTATGGTATTATTCCGTAACGTGATGCCACAAAATTTACGAATTAATGTAACTGTTTGGGTTGTTTTAAAATTGAACTTAGCCTGGTGCTGTGCCAGAACACGAATCTAAAAGAATCACAGATATGTAGGTAATTTAGAGTTAATATTTAAGAGTATTAGTGATAACCTTAATGAGCTGAGATGTGTGGTGTTAAAGTAGCAGATGATTCTTGTGTAATGAGTTAAGAAAGATACTAGGAATAGATGATATAGATACAGAGCCACAGTAAAACAGGTTGACATGGTATGGTCATGTTTATGAAAAGGTGAGAATGACTGGGTGAAAAATGCGAGGATTATGCAGCGGATGGTGTAAGACATGGAGGTAAACCAAAGAAAACCTGGAGAGAAGTCGTGGAAAAGATTTTTGGACTTGATAAATAAACAAAGAGGATGCTGTGGACTGTAGAGAATGGAAGAAGTTAATGAAAGACATGAAATAATACCCAGAAAGATAGGGAGTGAGTTTGAGTGGATGAATGTTTCTCTGGTATTAGCTTATGCAGATTGTCCTGGATAAATGGCCATGAAGTGGATTGTTGTTGTTGCTGCTGCTGCTGCTGCTGCTGCTGCTGTTGCTGTCAGTGATGACTTATTTTGACCTTAGTTCCTCCTGTCAAGTGCCGTTAAACTCCAGTCAATCAATCATTCAGTCCTGTCCTGTGCAGATACTTGATGCCTGGCTTATTTCACGGGTCGTAATCATTTTCTTATTTGCACCTGTCCATGTAGTACATATTTCTCATGCAGATTGTTGCCTAGAGATTTGAGTTGTCATGTCCAATATGGCAGAACTGTTCTCTGCTTGGCAGGAGGTGATTACGTTGACAAATGGTGGTCGACCATTGTCTGGGCCGAAGGTCCTCGCAGATGGTGACCTCTTGCTGGAGTATGTAAATGGTGAAGTGTGTATTGATGATGACAGTACTAGCAAGCCGTTTTCTGTATCAGTTGTTCTGCACTGTTCTGACACGTATGAGGTATATTTGAAGTGCAGCATTCCTATGGTATTTAGAGTTTACTTGTGAGTGCTTTCGACATGGCTTGTTAGAGCATCTGGCAAGTAATTACTCCTACTACAGCTAACCTCAGAGGTGGATAGGTCTTGGGAACCTGGTCAAACCCACAGTGAGATTTTACTCACAAAGATTATTTTAGTTTTAGTTTCAGTTAGTTTTCTGATAAGCATTTTGATTAGACAACATTGCATGCGCTCAGTGCATAAGATGCAGCCTAGATGTCACATGTAGCGTGGTCTGTGTGCCTGTCTGTTTGTGTTGGTTTCACGGATGTACTGTGCAAAAGACAGATGAACCAATTGAGATGTCATTTGAGGGGATGAGTTTTGTGGGCCCAAGAAACCGATATTAGACAGGGTCGAGATACCCCACGGGCAGGGCAATTTTGGGGTTGTCCAGCCCATTGAAAAGTATTGGAATTTTCTGCTGCAGTGTATGCAGCAAAAAGGATAATTCACTCTTCAATAATGACAATACAGTGTGACTGCCTCAGCTTAGTGTCACATCACATTGTCCCTCGAGAAAAATCTGCCCCCCCCCCTGCGATGTGGCCTTTCATCAGAATTCTTTGACCACTTATTTTGTTTAATTATAATTAACTAAAAGCTATCATTTAAATTATTATTTAGTTTTTCCAAACCATTTTAGTTATAATATAGTTATGGTTCCAGATATGTCCACATATAATAAGAATTTTGTCAACCTTGGTAGAATTAATGCTGGCAAACATTGTGATTATAACAGACAACATATCAACCATGCACGACTGATTCATGGCACAAAACAGTATTAACATTGCTTTATGTTTGTGTTCACACTACCATGTTAGCATGGAAATAATAATAATAATAACCAGGATGATATTTATAGTGCTGTCATCATGGCAAGCCATTGCGAGAGTTCTCCCGGTGCATTTGATGAATGCAGACTAAGCGCCAGGTGGCCACCAACCCCAGACCAAACTAACCAACTTGGACCGCAGTAAGGCACATTACCACTAGACCACTGCGACCTAAAATCATGGTTCACTTTCAACCATGTAGATATATAACTATCAGTTTTGAAATAAGAGTTGCTTATCATATTTGCAAGATGAAGTTTACTGGGAGAGATAACATTAATCATAAGTGCATCAGTGCACGTACACAATAGTTGTTAGTTTTCATGTTTTATGCAGTTGTTGGTGTCAAAAAACGACAACTATCTTATATATATAAAACTGAATCTGTCCGTCTGTGTGTTTCTTTGTTTCTTATGCACGACCACAGTTTTGAGCAGATCTGCGTCAAATTTGGCATGTGGCATCCTTATAGTTTCTGGATGGTCATTGGCCAGTTAGCGAGTGCACGCACCGCTAGTTATTTGATATTTGTAACATGTCGTGTGAGGTTAATAATTTGCACCTTTTTGAAAACGTTTATATTTATATGAGCTTGTTTAAAGTGTGATTTGGCTTCTTATTTCAAAGTGCGTGTAGTTGCTGATTTTTGACTTGCAGACTAACAGTAGGCAGCAGTGTAGTCCATTAATACTGTAGCTGGAAATGGTTCATTGGTTTGTAATGCAGAATGATGGTCCATCGTCTGTGGAAGCACGTGGCTTGTGTGCTTACAATGTTCGCTGGGATACGCCGGTAGCGTGTCCTAGAAATGCTACAATTTCAAGTGGATCATGCGTACTGACTGATCCGACAACTGGTGTGATCTATGATTTGCGTGCCTTGGCCCGAGCAAAGTCATACTATACTGTCAACAGTACTGGACGCTCATTCAAGGTATTGATCAAATGTGGCCGTACTTAATCTATTGGAAGTCGTGAGTCGATGACACATGATCAACAAATATCAGCTGACATTATCAGATGACGAAAAACTATTGTGTGTCATGGAAAACTCGGCCAGTTATTTCCGCAGACAAAAATGTGGGCCATATGCATTTGAAAGCCAGCTGATTTATCTGCGAGAATCCTCTTTGTGATTGGTTGGTGGCTCATATTCAAATTTGTTGACAAGTTGGGAGTCATGGAATCAGAGTGGATAGGAGAGAATGATGAAATTTGTGGAACGTTATGAAGACTAGAAAGCGGGGCAAAGCCCAACGTGTAGCCCACCTGGTGCACGCAAACATAACTGTGCATTTCTTACTTACCTACAGACAGGCTATGCTACTGCCACCTAGCGAATGACGTTTAAAAATCAGCCCATAGAGTATTTAGCAATGTGTAAACCTAACCACCCGTGCACATGAGCCATGGCACAGAATGAAGATGGGGTGTGTCAATTTTTTTAGACACACGTCACAAATCGGTTACCATAGCAATATCCCTCGAGTGAGCCGTTGCAATTTAGATATTTTATTATAAAGCCCACAACCAAAAGGTTCACCAGATTTTTAGCCATAGGAATTTTTTCATCGACGGTGTTAACGCAACAATCCGCATTGCGATCCATGCACCTGTTGTCGAGTGAGAGGAGTGACGTTTAAAAAAGAAAAGAAAATTGTCGGTAAAACATAAGCCTGCCGACGGCATCACAATGTCTGCTGGGTGGGCTAAAATGTTGTACTTTATGATACTGCTGACAAACTGCCAAAATAGAGAATATAATGACACAACGATAATTAAATAGCCTTTTGTATACACTTGCAGACAAAAAAGTTAGCTGAAAAATCTATTGTATGTAACAGAAAAATCAGCTGGCTTTTTCAGTTGATTTTTGTCAGCCAGCGACACTGGCTGATTTTTATCAATTGTGTCTTCAGCTGTAGTTGTTTGGGGTATTATAGCATTCAATAAATAAGTAACAGAAATATAGGTACAGAAGTAACCATGAGATAATAGTCTATAATTATTTGTATCGAAGTTGTAAGAAGATGTCTTTGATGACTGTACCTATCTGATTCCACATCCAAGTTTTCTGTTACCAGAAGTGATGTAAACAAATTTCGGATTTTAACAGTAGTGGGCCATCTGATGAAAAGTTGTGTAAATATTAGTGCCCATGCGATTTTTTAGTTCGCATGATACCAGTGTTGCCAGAGTATTTGTATTTGTGATGTGACAAGTATCAGCCATTATAGGGATGATATCGATCGTAAAAATGTAACCAGTTAACTGAAGTCATTAAAGTAAAAAAAGTTAAAAGATATAGGTAAATTACAACTACAGTCAGTTAATTAGTGTCCTGAAAATGTCAGTGCTAAAAATAAAAAAACATATTGGTAAAATTTGGTAGTATACTGTGGTTCCAGATATGTGGCATATGAAATGATACGATACGGTATATTTAAGTGCGCGCTCAAAAGCTGACAAGATGGCCAGCATTGTCTGGTGCATGGCACAGAAACGAAACAATAAGGAAAAACTAAAAACAAATACCGAGTAGCTGAGAAGAAATGCAGAAGGCATACAGATTCTATCCGTGTGGTATTCAATGAATGTGGTGAATCACGTTAGTAATTAATTTACTGATGTGTCATCTTTTTTAGCTCGAAGTTTATCACTCAAGTGTTCTGTTAGTAAACTGTATGTAATGGCCGACGTGGCAAGCATTTACAAGCCACAGTGTGTGCGCCTTGTGTTTCTTTGTATTGCTTGATCAACATCATATGTTGTGCAGATGAACATTTGTGGAGTGGCGTTAGCATGTCCTGGGAATGACACAGCAGTGTGCATTGATGATACTGTGCTTGGGTTGGCCTCTACTTTACTACTCCAGCTGCATAATGATCTTTTACAACTATCGTATCATTCCGGTCAGTAAAACCCACCAGTTTGTCTCTAAAGGTGATTTTGTATGTATACGTGGAAAGTGTTTAATAGCCATTAGCCATTACTTATTGCAGAAATTGGTTATCTGATGTAAACAGTGATAACCTTGGCAGTTGTTATTGTCGTGTTTTAGGTGGAACAAAGGTTGAGATCAATTTCATTTACAATGAGTCAGTTACACCGTCAGAAATCCATCCTGTCTTTGTTCAACAAGTGGGAAATGTTTACGTGTTTGAAGTAATTACATCGCTGGCGTATATTCCTGTAGCAATTACAGAGTGCCAGGCACATGACCAGTCTGGTCAGAACTATGACCTGTCGCCACTTGTACGACCGGGTTCCTTTTGGCGTGTTGCGACAACAAATGCTGAGAACAAATACCTGATTAACGTCTGTCATTCTGTTGCCAACGTCAACACGACTTCGTGCAGTGGTAAGTGTGTGGTCATCTGACGTTTTTTCTGTATGAATAATGGTTCGGTGAACTTGTTAAATTGATTTCAATAATGTTTCCGTTTATGTTTAACCAGCCTTCTCCAGATTGAGCCACGTGCTACAAAAGAAAGCAGGTTTTACGGCTGGTTGCTGTGCCTATAGCCTAGTACTATGCCTCTCCTGCCTGTTGGAGGTAGGTGCAGTTGAACATTTCAACTAACATTCTCGAGCCTAAAAGGCTAAAAACTGTAAAAGCACTGAAGGGAATTGTGATATTACAACAAAAAACCCATTTAATGGCCTGTTATTCTGTCAGTCTCGGGTGAGCAAAAAACAGTCACTCCTTATCTTTGTGAGTATTATCTAGTATCTTTAAGGAATTATCTGCATCATCTTTCTTTAGTTGTTGGGTCCACAACCTCTCTGTCCAGGTTTTCTTTGGTCTAAAGTCTTTCACCCTCCACTTCGTAATCCATTCCCAGTCATTCTTGTACATTTTTTTAGATGTGTGCTTACCATTTTGCCTTCTAGGACTGTAATTGCATCATGTATTCCTAGTCTGTTTCTCTCAGCTGATTGCATGAGAACCTACTTATCACTTAAACACCACATATCCACCTGATTATTCTCATCTCAGCCTACTGAAATGCCAACTAGTTCTTCCTATGCTGGCCAAGTTTTACTGCCACATAACATACAACTTCACATAGCGTGTGTATAGCTTTTGTCTCGTAAGAAGGGAAACGCCCTTACTGGTAAGCAGAGGCGCTGGTAGCCTCACCTTATTCCATCCCTTGTGATAGTGATAATGTTCATAAATTTGTTTGTTAGAACACGTTGTAATTAAAAAACTGCTGTGTGGCAGTTGTTATTGGTATAAATTCTGTAAACTAATGACTGTGTAGATACAGTTAATCAGAAATATGCAATCGTGCTTCTGTTTTTACGTATCTGAAAGTTTCATGCAAGTTTGTGATATGCCTTACTGTATTGTTGGACAGGAAGAGGCGTCGGCGGCTGCCACCTGCTGCCAAATGGTACTGGGCTAAACATGGGGTTTGTCGTTGGACCCCCTGTGGCTGTTAGTTATGGCACATTGGTGATACGTTACAAGAGTGGCGATGTCTGTGGTCTCCATTCGGCACAAAAACTCTATCGCAGTACTACGATTATGTTTCATTGCTCCTTACAGCAGGTGTATTTCTGCATAGCAGCAGTAAATTATGTGCTTAACTATTATGGGTTTACTGTTATATCATTTGATTAAAACATTACATATATACTTGAATTTATAACTGAGCAATGCTATGCTAGGTTCTATAAACTGATGATTGTGTAGATGATGTTAAACTGAAATGTGTATTGTGTAATAGTGCGTTCGGTTTTAAGCATCTTACAGTTTTGTGCAAGTTTGTAATATGACGTACTGTATTTGTAGGACAGGAAGAGGCTATAGCCCTAGGTTTGTCTGTCTGTCTGTGTGTCTGTCACAAGTTGGAGTTGTATCAAAATAGTTAAACATAGGATCACATAAATGACGCTGCACGATAGCCCTGTGACTCTCGTTTGCTGATGTTTGTCAAATAACTCACCATATCTGGGCCTGTAATTTGATCTGTTATATCGAAATGAAGGACTTCTGAAGGTCACAGCCAGTCATGTGCTCTGTAAAAGTGGTAGTATCTCCGAAGTGGTACATGATAAGAGATGTTATTACTACAGACCACTAATAGAATGTGATACGTGGTCTATCGAATCATGCCATTTTCTTATGACTGAATTACCTTCAGTGTCATTTGCATATTGCAAGACATTTAAAATGTGATTTTTTTTGTACAGTTGTACAGCAGCTGACTCGATTTCATCTGACATAACATGTCGCATGTTCCCTCTGCAATAGCCAAGCTTTTTGTAATAATATTCTTACCCAAAGTATTGCCACTAGGGCAAACTGGCTATTGTATTTATTCAGAGTTTGATTTTTTTCAGTATTTCGCCAAACAGATGTGACATGCTGCATTAATGAAGGTGCAGTGTGTCCACTCTTCCATGCCAAAATTTCGTCTTGATTGGTGCAACGTTTTGCCCATGTAAGGTGAAAACTGGTGGTGCTTAGATTAATTCTGTGCCACTGATTATATATTGATGGTTCTATGTATCATGCTGGTATTGCATCGACACGGTCTTTGCAAAAAAGAACACAAATCTGTTTTTTAAACTGGTGTTTAATAACCACGACCAGGTCATTGCAATACCTGGTCATTGCTTTTAATTGCTAGTTTTTATTAGATTTATGTGTTCTTTTGTATATTTCTGTTACTTGTTGTTGCTGACACTGTAGCAATGGCCTGTGACATTCTTTAATTAACCGTTATCTGCTTGTGATGTTAAAGCATGAACCTGTGTTGGTGAAAGTAACCGAAGAATGTGAGTACATCATTGACTGGAAAACGCCATATGCCTGCCCTCTGGTGGTTAGTACATGTACTCTGAGCCACGTTCTGCATTTTTTGTGATCAGTTTTACTGTGGCATGAATCAGTTTGTCTGAGTTGTAACTTACATGGCTCTATTACAGGAAAGTGTGCAAAAATACTACTTCTCTTGTTTAACTGGCATACTTTTCCATGTTACTATGGGTTAGACCAGTTCTCAAAATATGAATCTTTCGGGAATACTGGAGCTGGCTGTTAATGCAAAACTTTAACTTTAAAACAGTTTTTCAACAGAGATAACTGTAGCTTCTCACAAAACTTAAATGGCAAAAACTGCAAAGCTGATATTATATTTGTTTCCAGTTGCCCCTTGTCAGTATGCATTTATCTCTTACGTCCTATTCTTGCTGGTTGTAATGCTAATCTTGTTTTTAACTACCGGTAATTCTTCCTTAGATTTATTTCACTGAATCGTGACTCTGCTGTCGTGTGCTTTTTAAATGTTAGGGGCTGCATTACATTTAGTGCTTGTTGAATCCAAATAAATTACTGCACCATTTCTTTTCGTTTTGTGAATGGCTATGTTTACAAAAGATTGCCACTGTCATTGGTTTAGGTATTACCATAGATTTTGGTGCTGGGGCTTGCTTGGTGATTGTTGACTGTAGTTATGTTCGTTTGTGGATGCTAGCACAGAGTTGGCGCTAGTTGCCGAGTTAACGACACCCGTTACCATGTGACCTTTGACCTCAGTGAGCTGCGGAAAGCAAGTGGTAATGCTTGGATGGTGAATACAAGTGAAGGAGTCTTTTCATTGAACGTGTGTGGTCCAGTGTCTGGACCGTGCAGTTCTGGATCTGTGGGAGCATGCCTGGTTCAGAATGGATCAGCCATTAATGTTGGTTAGTAAAGTGTTCCTGTTGTTTTTCTGGCTTTGGCTGGATCATTTTGTGAACTAGTCTGTATTTTGATGACATCTTAGTACTATTCCCATTCCACTGTTGTGCTAGTGTATCATTTCATCAGTGATAAATAGCCTTTTTATATTGCTTTTTATATTGCGGCTTAATCGCCCAAAACCACACACTGTACACGTCATGTAAATTTACCATTTAACACTAAATCTTTATTTATATTGCTTTGTGTAAATTTTGTTGCTATTAACTTTCTCTCTCACTTATTGTTGTCATTTGGTTTGCATTCAGCAGATTCCTTTACAACTTACTGATGCTGTATAAGCTTTCTTCTGTACTATTAGTTTGCCATAATGAATGACTACTGTTTGCAAGCATTGTGTGCAGTCATGCTTACGTGTAATTGAGCTATGTGTGGGAAAACATGAGACACTTGATTGACAGTAATCAAATGTTTGTTCCCAGTGGCTTAACAGAATGCTATCTGGACCTATGTGGGATACTGACATGGACTGACGTTCAGCTCCCAGTCTGACTGGGAGATTTGGTTCACAATGATTACATTTATGAGATTAATTTCACTATCTTTGACTTAACGCTATGATAATTGATACGTTGGTATGTGTGGTGAATAAACAAAAAGCATTAACGGGCACCTATTGTGATATAAGAAGACAATTAAGTAAGAGCGTTTTTGTGTAAGATAATAACATTTTGATGGCATAACTGTACTGTATTTTAATCGTTTTGTGTTATATTTTACTAGGCAACTTCAACGGCAATGTTGAGTATGACGATGGACAGTTGATGCTGAAATATGTGAGTGGCAATGCAAGCTGTCGCCGCCGGCACAATTACACAACGACAATATTGTTTACTTGTCACCATGGTGAGCGTGGCATGGCAGGACCTCAGTACCTTCCTCATCATTCAACTGAATGTGATCGTCGGTTTGAATGGCCAACGTCTCACGCCTGCTTTCCATTCCGGTTTGTTAGTCGTTACCGATTGGTGAATAGGATGAGTTGATATAATTAGGTGTGTATGTGATGAAGGACCGATTTGCTTTTAAACCATCATCATATCACGCTGTAAAACCCTTTTACCATTTGTGGCTATATGGATTGGTGTTATGATCTACTTATTGATATACACACAGTCACCACAACAGAATTTTAGCTAACCAATGAGCGGACCATTTTCATGAAGTGTTTGCACCGCACGGGCTCCTGTGATTCATTTGTTGATTTTGGTAATATATAAATTGTTTGTTTGTTTGTTTCCTTCCATAATTTCTTCCTTCCTTATACTTTCTTCCTTGGTTGCTTACTTTTTTACTTCCTTACTTGTTTACTTTCTGATGTATCTACCTACTTCTTCCAGAATAAACTTGTTCTGTTCCCAGGCTGGAGGTCGTAGGAGGCGACCAAACCTGGCTTTAGTTTTTTGGATTCATTTTGTGTTGTAGTATATTTCGTTAGAGATGCATGTTTGCTTTGTTGTGTTTTAGTTTTTCAGTATTAAGCCAACAGATTGGCTGGGAAGGACGTCTCTGAAATGACCTATTTTGTGTCGGATGGGACGTAAAACCTTAACTCAGTCAATCAGTCATGAAGTGTTTGAGTGTTGTGTGCTAGTGAGATATGTATTGTTTTTCTCCATACCTTTCTTTATAGAGTATTTGAAATGTAGATTTTGGAGTTGCTCTGTATTAATGTTTGTGTGTGCTGAGTTTTCGCAGTTTGTGAAAGGGAATTGTGCGGAACAAAGAAGTGCTCATTTACTACACTAAATAATGATTTTTTGTTTGTTTATTGGCAGATTCTCAACATGTACATTTACTGACAATGCTGGTAAAATGTATGACTTGTCGTCATTGGTTCTCTTTGATGATAATTATGAACTGATGTCGACTGACAACTCCATGAGATTTGCACTCAGTGTCTGTGCATCACTCGTTCACACCAGAGGCTCGTTTGTCTATATACATTTTGCTTTTATTTTCATTTTTTTCTTATGTGCAATCATCATTTTGGCTAGCTTTGATACTTTGTCTATTTATTTGGTGATAATCTTCAGTTGACATTTTTGAATGAGAGGTGTATAACAGTATATTGCCAAATGGCACGGATGCAGGCAGGCATGCACTGTTTTTCGTTTAGCTGGACTTTTTGGAGTTAGTCCAGTTTAGGCCGGGTTTCCCAAAAGTCTAAAGAGAACCCAGGGAAGTAACTGTGACTGGTTTTTACCCGCACCATGCTGTGCTTCATCGTTTGTCCATCCGTCCATCTGTCACAAGCCGGCACAGTACCAAAACGGCTAGCCCAGGGACTCTAGTTTCTGGTGCCAAAGATTCGGCGAAATTCCGAGAGTGTCACCTTCAAGGGGGCGCTAAATAGAGGTGGGGTAGGTTCAAATCAGCGATTTTTGACCAATATTGCATTGTATCTCAAAAACGGTGCAAGATAAGGACACAGTTACTATAGAATGCTAATAGCAACTCGTATGCGCTTTATTGAATGGTGCTATTTCTAGTGACCTTGGGTGAACCTGATTACCCCAAACCACCCCATTTTCGACATTTTGTATCGCTTTTTATATCTTTATAGTGAGTGAAGATAGATACTTCACATTTGGTAGATTGGTTGTCGGTAGCAGGTGCTAGCCCATGGATGGCAAACCATCCATGAAAGAGCGTGGTTAGGTGACGTGAACCATTTAAATTTTGGTGGGCACCAACCATATCTCTGGAATGGCTGATCGTCTCAGGTGCTGTCAACTTAGGTGGACGGTTAGTTTGGTTAACTGGTGACCGTCATTGATCACCAGTTTATCACATTGACATCTGTGTACAGCACGGTGGGTGCGAGGCACTGCGTCGCGCTGGTCTGTCAGCGGCAGCTGAGACTTGATATTATAGCGTGGATGCCATTTCCATTGGCCAACTAGTAGTGTAAAAAGCCGTGAAGAGTTATTGTTTATTATTCTGATCCACGTCATCATCATCATTGTCATCATCATCCGTGCTGTCCTGCGATGCTGATGTCAGTCATTCTTATTGCAGGTGTATCGTGCCCACCGAATTCAGCAGCGTGCTTGATAACAAGTGACAAAGTCGGTCACTGGTACGTATCTTACTGTTGTCATTTGTTGGTATTTAATGCTGGTGATATTTATAATACTGTGTCGTCAGAAATGGTGACTGGCCTACAAAAGACCTGCATCATAGTTCATACCCTTTAGAAGGCAATTAACTAACCCATGGAAAGCACCCGTTAAAGTAGTTGTGTGTGGGGATGGGTGAGTGGATTAGAGCCACTATTCCTATTGGGTCTTGCATTTGTAGGACACCCTATGGGGATTCACAGAACGTAGTGGGATTTGATTTAGGTCCCAATAGTATGTTTCATCTCAGACGAGACGGTCGATAAAGACCCAGTAGACCAAGATATATTGAAATTGGTGCAGTTTCTGAGTGCTGGTGATTATATTTTGTTCCACAGGTCTTACACAAGTATTGGACGGTTATCAGCAGATAATGAACATGTTCTGAGTATGACTGATGGTCAGCTGATGCTGACATACAGAGCCGGTAATAATTGTGGCGGTGGTCGTAGAAGTGAAACTATCATCATACTGCACTGCGATGAACAAGCTGTGGTAATTTCATTCTGATCACCACGTGCTTTGTTTATGAAATTTTTCAGTAGTCCAGTGTACTAATTAAATTAATAACGACAGCTGCTTTCGATTTTCAGCTGACTGTGGCAGCAGTTTGGCTTATGCTATGTTTTATGTGTGTGGAACATTGACGTGTTGTGGCTAAATGTCTAAATGGATCGAGGTGGTGTTAGTTACGAGGTTACCAGAGAGGACGGCTATTTAGTTTAAGAAAGATGGGGTCTTGATCCACCTGTGGAAAGGTTGATGTGCAATAGAGTGAACGTCAGTGGCATAGCCTGCATCCGAAGTCCACATAAGTACTTAATTAACTTTAATGTTAATCAACGTGAATGAGAGTGAAATGTAAACGTTGCTTCTTACCACAGTTGGCTAATCACAGCACTGGCTGAGCTCTTGTTGTTCATCCAATCTAGTTGTCAGAATTTTCTTTGTGTTAGATCAGTTCTCTCAAAAGCAGGCTCTCATGATTTGTGGATCAGATTTTTTTACAGTCCAGATGCCCTCATGCTGCCCAACCAACAGTGTCAAATCACTGAAGATTGGATGTATACAGTGACTAGTTTGGTTCTGTATAA
>Ga0209363_1000134_pt1 | contig 25262 bp, 20 predicted proteins | sample WorMetexBAHAMAS3_FD_187385 | JGI IMG/M metagenome (GOLD analysis project Ga0209363, IMG submission 187385) | Marine gutless worms symbiont microbial communities from Max Planck institute for Marine Microbiology, Germany - Inanidrilus exumae... | ecosystem: Host-associated > Annelida > Digestive... | reverse complement strand
TCTCTGCAGAGTGCAGACCTAGTAGTTCTATTAATAGGGGTCTGTGCCCTGTGCGCCAAGGGCCCGAGACTGCCCGAGAGACCGCTTACTGAGCGGTGGGCCAATTCGGTATTGCTTTGGTTCCTTTTCACCATAGAACAACAACAACATAATGGATGCTCGTGAAATTGTAAACATTTTGGAGTATAAGTAACGAAGTTGTCGGAAGTGTGTTTTAATGTTTATGTGAGAAGTTTGTGCCACCGTGGATGCTGGCTGATGTCCCATTTAACGTTTACGGATACTGGGGAGATGATTCGCGAATCTTTTACCGGCATGTATAAACGCTTCCAGGTGTGATTGAACGACACTGATGTTCAGTATGGCATTTCACAGTTCAGGTTGGCAAACTGTTGTTGCTGTTTAGAGTGTTTGTATAGTGATTGCAGTAAGTGTCCGAAACTGTGCAAAAATGCATATTTATTAATGTGATTTGAAAGAAACAGGGCATTAAATTAGCGGCTATCTTGGATTGTTCATTCTGGGCACATAGTGGCCAGAAACGTTTGTGTCCCGGCATTTACTTGCACTGTATGATGTCCTTTACTAACATACAAATTGACATGTTGGTGTCCAGATGTGAAATATTTTTGCACTAACCGACCGCACTACCCGCCTTGCCCGCGTCAGTGTGATGAGTCAAGTGACAGTAATTAGCGGTGATACAGGCGGATGACCGCCCCATGCAATGCGGTCACTTTTAGTCTTATCTATTGGCGTTTAGTAATGCTGGTGAATAAGACATTAAATAGCGAATTTTATGACTATCACACTGTAATGCTAGCATAATGACGTCCGTTAAGTTAGCACCAACGGTATGCAGATGCAGATTATGCAGACACTAACCCTAACCGACACAGTAACTGTGTATTTTGACCAGAAGTCCGCATAATCCGCGTACCGTTGGTGCTAACTTAACCGACGTGGCATAATGTAGGCTATCCACTACCGACTTCTAAAAACTATGCATTGTAGTGATTAATTATCACTGTACATAAGTGGCAGGTAATGAATGATATCTTTTATAAGTGACATAGCTGTAATTACTTGAAACAGAATTAAGTCCATTACTAAAATCCAAACAATTTCATAACAAACTTCATAGCCGATGGACTCCCATTAACCATTCTCGGTCGTCGTCGGCCTCGCTCGCCTCACTTGCATAGTTTAGCATGGACGCTAACTGGAGATGTTCGCCAGATACCGTTTTCCTGTTATTTTTAGTAGATTTAGTAGAGTCAGTAAGGTGATGATTTCGATGATGACAACGATGATGATAACAATTACAACCAGAAAGTGTAAGCATCGTTGAGTCGCTGCAAAACTGGCGGCATGGCCCACCCATAAATTGGGGTGCATGGTGTGTGCTTCCAGTATGTTAGTATAGCTTGCACCTATGATTCAAGCATGCTTGACTTTGTGCATGTTATAAAGCTGCATATTATTATTATCATTGTTGTTGTTGTAGCCAGCATGTGTTGTTGCCATCGCCGCCTGTGTGGGTCAAAAAACTGCCCAAAACTGCAATATTTACCAAACTTTTGGGTTTGTTGGGCTCCCGTATCCACCCCTTCCCTGACCAAGGACGTATTTGGCATGAGAAAGTAGATTCTTCGATGTTGATTTGATTTGATTTCGATTTTTCGCCCCAATAGTTGGAGTTGAAGGTATCACTAGGCATGATCAGATTCGCGCAGATATAAAATCCTCCACACAGGGCGTGATCAGACTTGCGGGGATGTAAAACCCATTCTGTGACCTTCTGCACCAATCGCTGGTCCCTCTAGGGCGATATGATATCGGAATCGAGTCACTTGCTCCAAAAAATTGTGATATCAATTTTGTCTGATTTTCCTAAATTAATAATCCTGATTTCAATCTCGATCTGGCTAATTGTCACATCACTAATGCCAAGTCTTACTATGATGCATAAATACCATACTTCGTACGGGGCGAAAAAAATGCAATTATTGAGGGACTCACCATCTCCCACCTGAATTGACTGATCGGGGCCAAATTTGGCTTGCTGGAGTAGACTCACAGTGTACGCTTAGTCGCTTACACGCCAGATTTCATATGAATTGGTTTATTCTGTTGCCTTGAGGGGCAAAATAGCCCAATTTTTTTCATATTTTTAACTTCAACATTTTGTTGAAGCCATCTAGCAGTGTAGAGATGAAGTTGAATGTGGGTGCACTACTGTAAACCTTCCCCCATCCAAGGGCAGCAAACCGTGACGACAGTGAAGTCGTGCGCACAAACTTTATCATTCAAAAATGTGACAGCAAACACAAACAAAAAACATGAAACTTTTTCATTCCCTGTTGCCTAGCAAAGTCTGCACCCTATCAAACTCGGCATGGTGATAGAGGACATGCGTACCATTCTTTCACCTCCAAAACGTGTTTGCATCTGACTTACTGTTTCGCCACCATGGGGTGCTAAAAATTTGGGGGAAAATGCATCCCATAAATTTAAAACCCATAACTCTGTAACCCTTTCAGTGAATCCACCCAAACTTTGACAGCTAACCCAGCATGAAGCTGCCCACAAATCCTGAAAATTAAGTCTAGATCACCCATCAGTAAGCCCCTGCCAAGCGTTTATATTCCGAAATTATGTAAAATGTTTTACTTTGTGGTTCCCCACACTGCCTATGCGTGTGGGCTCGGGCAATCACCCCTTTCCCTTATCCATTTACTTCTCCACCTTCTAGTCTATATTTTAGTATTTTGTACTTCCCCTTTTCCCTTTCTTACTCCATTTATTTTCTTGCTTTTCCATCCCTTTCCATTCTACCAGAATAGTCCCACTCTGTTTTTTAGGAAGCGACTAAACCTGGCTTTAGTTACCCCGCGAAAGCGAGGGAATATGTTTTTACCTGCGTTGGTTTGTGTGTGTGTGTCTGTCTGTCTGTGACCACGATAACTAAAAAAATTGTGGACGGATTTGCACCAAATTTTATGCGAAGGTTCCTAGGGGGAAAGGGAAGACCAAGTTTGTGTTTCGTTACGATCAGAAGAGGGATGTTGAAGTAACAGTAAAAAAACTCTAAACCTGCAATTGTTACAAAATAGCTATGTCGGGAAATTCGAAACTAGCGGGCTGCAAAATAATGAGTGTGGCAAGTGTTGCCAAGTGTTGTACTCTCTCAGAGTACGTTCCATCTAGTTTTTTGTGTTTTTATATGTATATGTTTTATGTATTTTTTAGTTAAGGATGCATGCTTTTTGTAGTATTTGATTTAGTTTTGTCTGGCAGTGTGATAGTAGTTATCGCCCCCTGTTGTAGGCAGTAGCGTAATGATTTAAATGAGCCTCTCGATCCTGTCCCTTTTGGGTGGCTGCTGAACAAAAGGCAGCCAGGGTTGAGGTTAATATATCTCTGACCTTCCTTCACTGGGTAGAGATATCTCTCCACCTTTCGTCTCTGATATAGCCACATTTGTGCTGAAAAGGGACATTAAACTCCAGCCAACTAACTAACTTGCACCTATGGGGGTGAAATTTGGCATGGAGGAGTCAACTCCGCCATGCCACATTTGAATTTTCACACTATTAGTGCAACCTGTCACTCCGGCAGTATGAAAAACTTCAAAATTACCCCACTGAGTAACCGAAATACCAGTGTGTGCACTGTACACTTGCTGATGGTAATAACAATATACACATAGTCTCACTGTACGATTATAACTCTAAAGGTTCTGGCAGTGCAGGTTACCGGTATGTCATTTGTGATAACTGAGTTCTGATGTATCAGCCAGTGTGTTTCATCCTAAGTGAACCTCATTCCTTGCATCATTTGTAACAGACTTAAAACTAATAACATGTGCAGCTTCATTTATGTAACTTATGTTTTTGATTCCACTTTGGATGGGGTTAAAATACATGTTATGCTACATAATTACCTCCACCGCCAAAGGTGACGGGAGGTTGTTTTCGCTGGCATTGGTGTGTGTGTGCTGTGCATGTGCTTGCATGTGTCCACACATGCATGCATACATACATACATACCTATGTTTGTGAACAACTTCCTGATGCCAATTCAAGTTCGATTGTTACCAAACTTTGTCAGTCATACCCTTTAGGAAGGTCAAAGGTCAAGGTCGGTGTGGGAGGTATGCGCTTTACTGAACGCCTTTCTATTTATAGGCTTGAAGAGCCTATATTGTAAATACTCCACAGGGCAAAAACGGTCTTTGCTCGTTCAGCATAACTTTGCCGAAAGTGAACCAATTTGGATGAAATCTGGAAAGATGTGAGCCAAATGTGGGTGGCAGGCCCTGGCAGATTTTGGGCGCGATCCGCGCAGTAGTGACAGTTTGAGAGGGATCGTTTTTCCAAGAAAAACGAAAAAATTGCTCACAAAATTTCCAGGTCGTGCAACTTCAGGCCGTCATAACTTTGCAATGATTACAGATCGCTGGAAATTCACGGCCAAATTGTCCTTCTACGGGATGTCTAGTTTTCATTTTTTCCATTAGAACCAATTCAAAGTTTTTCCTGTGGGCTGTACATTGCATACAAGAAAGGTACCTACCCAAATTTTTCGGCAGTCGTTGACGGTCACTGTGGACGTCTTGCTGAGTTATGACGGAAATGGAAACAAACCAATTTGGGCGTGGCAGCTGTGCGACGTAGCGTCAGTAAATAAGTAAACAGTTGTGTCACCTGTCGAGTAAGCCGGTGGGAAACGCCCTCTTTGAGCCTATATTACAGTGTGTCTCCCTATACACTGCAACCCGTCTAGTTAATACTCTTTGTAATGTCAAACATACAGACTGCTCATCCAGTTTGTTCCTAGTTTCAGACTAACTATTGTAATACACGGTCGCTTGTGCATAATAATTGAGCATCATGCTATTGCTAGGTTAGCATTTATGAAGCTTATTGTCATTGTATGGAGTAATTGTTTGGTTGTTATTTCTTTAAGTTCGGCAGTGTTTAGTGCTCTTCGCAATCTGACTGTCCTGTGGTATTCTGTTTTCGTTGTCAGTACACAACTTCATATCATCACTGTGTAACTTATATTGAAGTGCCTTAACATATGGTGCTGGGGTAACTGAATTTTTACCTCCCTCACTGAGTGTACGCGTTATTGCCTGAAATAAAATCATTGAAAAAAATGATATTCAAAGCACGCTTTTGAAACGACTCAATTTGATTGTTGTGTTCAACTCTCAGACTTGAGTGCCATGCAGGACACGCGTACTCCGCGACAGGTCTTATCACCGACTTTACAGGGCGCTGTGTGGTAAAAAACTAAAAACTGTCATTGAAAAGCATCATAACATGAAATTGTACTTCCCTGTACAGTACGGTACACTCTACTAAGCACCAACTAAAGCTGTTGGTAATTTGACAATAAGAAGTCAATGAAATCTGTTGTGAACTTGTCAAAACCACCAGTATAATGTCACAGTGTTTACATGTACTCTCAACCACTGTTGCATGGACCTGGTCACTGTGCTGCATGCTTATATGACCGGAGAATTGACTGATTGATTGAATGAGTTAAGCATTCACGTCCCACCCGACACAAAATAGGTCATTTTGGAGACGTTCTTCCCAGCCAATCTCTTGGCTAAGAGCCTAAGTACTGAAATACTAAAACAAACACAACAATGCAAGCATGCATCCGTAACAAAAAAATACCACAACATAAAATGAACCCAAAAAATCTAAAGCAGGTTTGGTCGTCTCTTACGACCTCCAGCCTGCAAACGGAGATGGCCTATTCTGGTTTCGGTGCTTCATAAATTTGTCACTTACTTACTTACTTAGACACTTACCCACTTACTTACAGCCCCAGGACCCACACGGGCGACATTAAAATATTGCTGTTGCAGTTGTGTCATAATTAATAGAAAATAGGATTGTTAATTTGTTAGTAAATTTTAGTTTAAATTTATAGGAAGGTTATGGATGGTCTCAGCACATGAAGCAGATTCTGTTGGGATGCTAGCCTACTTTACTGGTTGTATCAGTGGTTTTTCATAATGTATTAATTAAGTTGGATTCTTTGGTCCCTCTGGAGTGGAGTGTTTGCTGTTGTTGATTGAATAATGCTGTGATAGGTAGAACGTGTAGTCACAGCAGTGATTCCTCCTCATGCTGCTGCTGCTGCTGCTTGTAGGCTAGGTTTGCAGCAGATAAGATAATGGCAGGTACTGAATGCGGTGACTGACGGCCAGGCTAGAGAGGCCAGTCAGAGCTAAGCGGAGGAGGAGGCAAATCCTGGTTCACTTCAGATTACTGCCGTGGATGCTGGCTGCAGAGGAGCATACTAGCCCACCGGTAGTGTGATAAGCCAGGATGTATCAGATGTCACCGACTAGCATCTTTCGCTCTCTGCCCTCGTCTGCTAGCCGCCGCCGACAGAGGCTGATGCTGTGCGCCTGTAGATATTTTCAAGAGTTGCCTGCGCGATGTGTTGGCAATTTGGTACCAGTTATAAGTGACCTCACTGATCCTGTGTAGGGTACAGGTACATTATTCTAGATTACAGGGTGTGATAATAGTGCATAATGTGATCAGCTGTATTATTAAAACCTGTTTCTGATAATTCTGCCTAACTGTTTGTTACTGAATTGCGTGCAGTTGTGTCGGACTCAGTGACTTGCGTATTGCATGACATAATTGCACGGTATTAAGTTTTAGTGCAGGTCACTATTAACAGCTAGCTATAGCTGCTTCACCGGTAGAGCAAAAAGATAAGCTATGCACAACTCACAGCCATACATTACACAGTCATCATGTAGATATGTAGTACATGTGCTTTTGCTAGTTTTGTTTGTTTGCCCCGAGTAGAGGTGCAGCGTATTACCTTCAGCGTGTCTGTCTGTTTCATATCTCAAGAAGAGCATGTCCAAAAGTCACTAAAATTTTCTGTACGTGTTACCGTATATGTGGTTGTGTCTTGGTCCTCCTTTTATGACATTGCAATATGTAATGTACTTCCGTTGTTACCCACGCGACGCAATGCTAGTGCGGGTATTAGGCGTCATCGTGTGTCTGTGTGTCTGTGTCTGTCTGTCACACGCCAGTATTGTATCAAAACGGATAAACATAGGATCATGCCACATGATAGCGTAGGGACTAGTTTTTTGACGCCAATGGTCGTTGGTGTTCGACTCCCCATTCCTCCTGAAATTTAATGCTCAGTGTCCCACCCCCTTTCTATCACCATGATTTAGACCAATATCTGCTCATAGCGAGTCAACCGCGAGAGCTGGCGTAAAAGTTCAATTAGCACTAATAGGAAGTCGACCACGCGTTTTCCACCGAGCCATAGATGAACCGTGAACGTTACCGCTAAGTCCTCCAAAGGGTGGCACAAAAACGCGATTTTGCTGTTTTTTTGCCAGTAAAATTCAACTTCTGTCGAAAAAAGTCTGCTACAAAGTTTTTTTGTATGAAAACTTCCAGCCGCACAGTTGTAGCTACATCATTCCTCTATCTAACGGTCCATAGAAAGTTGCGCTCAAAGTGACCCACCCCTTCAGAAAACGCCAATTTCGACAGGTTTCGCTTAATAGTGCCGCAGCTGTGAGAGCTAGCGAGAAAAGTTTAATTATCGCTTATAGGAAGTCGACAATGCGCTTTCCATCGAGCCATAAATGATCCCTGTGCGTTACCCCTAAGTCCCCCAAAGGGTGGCTCAAAACGAGAATTATTACATTTGGCGTTGCCTTTCATTTCTTCGTTACAGGTAATCGTAGACACTTCAAATTTGGTATGTGGGTTGAACATAGCAATTCCCAGCCTGAGCCTACAGATGACAAAACGTCCCTGAAATGGGCGTAGCTAGGTCACGTAACCTATTTTAAACTTTTAATCCCCTTAAGATATCTATGGTACGGCTTAAGGAAGAGACTTCAAATTTGGTGTACAGGTTGATTATAGCAAGTTCTAACCTACGGATGACAAACTGTCCCTGAATGGGGCGTGGTCACTGTCACGTGACCGCTTTATTTTTTTGGAAAATAAGCGGTAATATCTCGAAAACGGTACAAGATAGCCTCATATTTTTTTTGTTAAATTCGAATAGGAAGTCGTATGTGCTCTATCGAATGGTTATGTTGCCGATGACCTTGGGTGACCCCTAACCACCTTAAACCACCTCAATTTCTACATTTTGCATTGCCTTATGCATCTTCGTAATTGGTGATCACAAAGACTCCAGATTTGATGTACATGTTGAATGTGCAATTCACAGCCTTCGGACGAAAAACTGTCTCTGATAGAGGCATGGCCAGGTCATGTGACCCATTAAAAATTTTGGGAGCTCCAATCATCACTGAACCGGCTGAACCTAAAGTCGACAAATTTTGTACACATGTAGGCTATGACAATTCCCAGCATAAGAATGACAAAAATCACCCTTAAAAGAGGCGTGGTCAGGGTAATGTGACCCACTTTATATTTTGGGGCCCCAGTGATATCTCTGGAATGGTAAAGCTATAATCGTCAAATTTTACGGGTAGACAGGTACCAAATCCTAGCCTACAGATGACAAACCGTCTATAAAAGAGGCGTGGTCGGGGTTACATTTTCAATTTTGATGCCTGCTATCATATCTCTGGAACGGCTAAAGCAAGAGTTGCAAAATTTTGTGTGCAGGTAGAATATATCAAATGCTACTATTATGCTAGGCCTGGGATGACAGACGGACGTAGTCAGGGTCACGTGACCCGTTAGAAAATATGTTTGCTTCCAATCATATCCTTGGAATTGGTGAAGCTGGGCACGTTAAATTTCATGTGCTGATTGATACACAGGAGTGCTAGTGCATACATGATATAATTCCCACAAGAGGGATGTGTTCCGAGTCACATGATCTCTTTAAATTTAGGGAAATAAGTGATAATATCTTGGAAACATTGCAAGATAGAGACATAGTGGCAATGGAAGACTGGTAGGAAATCGTATGTGGCTTATCGAATGGCACCATTTCCATAGCCCTTGATAATCTTGAAGGTCATGTTTGCTGTTTGGAAGCTTTCTGACTACTATACCTTGTGAAACACAGTACGAACTTGTGTCGCGCGTCCCTCTGCATTAGCTGAGCTTCTTGTTAAATTTTGCCTCAATCGTGTCTTTGGAACTGATAAAGCTAGATACATCAAATTTCATGTGCTGATTGATACACAGGAGTACTAGTGCATGCATAATACATTACCACCAAAAGGGATGTTTTCAGAGTCAACATGACCTCTTTACATTTTGGGAAATGAATGATAATATGTTCGAAATGGTGCTAGATGGAGACATTGTTGCAGTGGAAAAATAATAGGAAATCACATGTGGCCTATTGAGTGGCACCAGTGCCAATGCCCTTGAATGACCTTGAAGGTCACTTTTGTTGATTGAAACCTTTAACTCTAATACCTCGTGAAATGTAGCACAAACGTACTAACGTAGCACGTCATGTGGTCCCTCTGCAATAGCTGAGCGTCTTGTTCTTCATTTGTAAAAGCCACTGCATCACAACAGCACATTTTGTCTGCAAATTCTAAGCACAATAGCTAACTTTTACATTTATGACAGGCTGGTGATTGATAAAAATGTGATAGTTAGCATAATTTTTTTACATTTGCCGATTTAAAGCATCAAATTGGCTTTTACAATAAAGAGAAACTGAGCCAGTTTGTTTTATAATTTTTTCATTTTCAATAGGTAAAATAGTATGTGTAGTGCATGGGCTGACATTAGGGATGCAGCTATCGAGTAATTTACTACTCGCATAATTGATTGAGTACCTTATCGAGTACTTGAGTAAAATCGTAGGCTAGGACTTACCTATGTCGAAAACCTGATGACTCTTGGCTTCAGCCATTCCAGAGATATAATCGGGTCCGCATGATGCATTATGTCAGTTGAAATCTTGCTGCTGCACAGCTGTACAACTGATTCCATTTCGAGAGGCTTGCTGTAAGAGAATAAACATGTCGTAGATAATACATGGTACATTTTTAGTTAAATAGATAAACTAAGTGTTAATATTTTGTCAGTTATTAGACTGCGTCACAGCAATAGCTAGATGTGGCCTATTGTTACAAACAGAGTAGTGTGGTCTGTCTGTGTGTCTGTCTGTCTGTTGGTCACGTTCATGAGCCCTGCAAAAATGGCTGAACCAATCGAGATGCCGTTTGGGTGGCTGACTCGGGTGGGCCCAAGGAACTGTGTATTAAATGGGTTCGAAAACTCGAGATCCCCCACAGTATGGGGCAATTTTGGGGGTTGTCCGGCCCATTGAAAAGCATTGAGAATCTCTGCTGTGGTGTATGCAGCAAAAGGGATAGGGACTAGTTCAGTTCTCAATAATGGTATGAATTGCTGTGCGGCCTGACCACTCGTTATTTTATTTAAAATCTACGATTATGGGCCTACCTTCAGTGCCTTGACATCGTATTCTTTCATACGACAAGCTAACACGGATCGACCTAAAAGTTGCTGTTAAAACATTTGTACTATTTATGTGCATTTGGCTTGATTTATAAAATAACTAGTGGAGAAAATGTTTCGATTGATTTTCTTAAGTTATCAGACTGCTTACCAGATCTCCACTTTGATCTGAGCGTGACTAACAACATTCACAGTTCTTGGCATCAGTACAGCAAATAATTGTATTTATTTATTTGTACGTTATCAACCATTTTTTATAGTTCAGTTGATGAACAGATGTCATTGTATTTCTGTAATTGTTTTGCATGTTTGTTTGTGTAGTGGAAGAACTGATGTGGACAGTATTTATTATTTGCACATTGTCAGTTGCTGTTGGCCAAGACGCTACAGCTTTTACGGCAGCAGTGACACCTAGCGACATCACTGATCTTACGACAACTGCGTCAGCGCTCAGTCATACTGTCGTTTATCTCAACCCTACAGTGCCGCGTGGTTCACCGTTAAATCTGTCTGTGGTTCTGGACGTTAGGAGCAATTTTGATCTGAGTTTTCGGACTTGTTTGCATGGTAGTTTGTTGTCGCAAGTTGGTGATGATGAGCAGAACTACTTTCGGCTGGTTCTTGATGAAAGTGGTTTTCTCAACGTGAGCTGGAACTCTGCTGCGGCATCTGAGTCTGTGCTGCTTGGAAGACATCTGAATGACAACCAGTGGTACAAGTTTGTGTGGACATATCAAGATCTCGGCAATGTAACTGTTGCTGTGGAGCAGAATGTGACAGTACTGTTTACAAGAACTCTTGCAGGTCTGTCGAACGTTAATCTGCAGAATGGCTCTAAGCTTCTGGTTGGCGATGGACAGTTTGAGGGATGCTTGAGAGACGGACCTCAGATGTGGTTTTCGTCAGCTGTAGAAGTGGATGACAGCGCCATTAAATGGAACCATTGCCCTAATGAAACTGTTTGTAATCGCTGTTCTTCATCTCCTTGTGCTAACAATGGCAGGTTGTTCATTTATTTGCGTTACTTTTTGCACTATGAACACTTGTTGTTACTGCTTTTCTGGTTTAAGAAAATTTAGCTACTTGGGGAAGAGATTTATTGAAGATTTTTTTGATTATTAATTAGTTAAATCTTGTTGTTTCAGAACTCACTGAATTCTTGTTTTATCTCAGTCACTTAATCTTCTTAATCACATCTGCTTAATATACTGGAAAAATTGAGGTTAAAAAGGAAGCTTATCCCTCATAGTGGACAAATGGAGATATTCACAATTGAATATTTACAAGTTAACAGATAATTGTGTGCCATCGAGTAACAGGTTAATTTCTAAAATTTACTGATGACATAATTATGACCAATACTGCTCTGCAGTATTTGTTGTATACAAAGGTGTTTTGTGACGCCGGTTTATTGTATGGCTGGTGCCAAAACCAGACCATTAACAGCTGTGTGTCAAAGAAGTCGCCAGAATACTAGCCCATAATTTTGCAAAATTTGATCACTTTCTCAGTTTTATCACAGGAGTAAATTTATAAGAATACTAGAAGCACAGTCAGCCCACAGCCCACGGTTTCGCAACAGCTAGAGCACCGTGTCTTCGCCCATCCATAAGCCCCGAGACAGCGAGACAGCGTGCTATCTTCTAGCCTGTAGCGTCAGTCGTGCCAATCCGGGCACTCACTGGGCACTGGAGCCGTTTTGCAAACGGGCCAGCAGGCCACGCCTGCTTTACACTTGTGTTCTTATATGTCTAGATTATCATTAATAATACCAGCACACCTTAAGTCTGTCTTTATATTGCCTTGTGATATATTTGGCACTTTTTTATTGACGATATCTTGTGACTCGTTATTTTGCATCATTCTGTAAATAAAGTACATTAGTCTTATTCCCTTGAAATTTAGTTTTTTTTTCTAAAAATATAGATTATTTGGTTAAAAGGTACTTGAAACATATAAATGTTAAATGAATAGCTTAAATTTTGATAGCATATTGAAATGTTCAAGGTTCAGATGTTTTTGTTCAATTTGTCAGTTAATTTATCACGAACTTAGATTTTAATAGATGCCACTGCTGCCTTTTACGATTAATCTTATAACAAGAAATGTGCCATTTCTTTCTATTTGTTGCTTTAACTGGGCTACAGAAAGGGCATTCGGCTTATAAAAACACTTGCTGCAGTTGTCAACAAAGCTTCATTTTGCAGGATATGACCCAGTCTGCAGTACTTATAGAAAAGAAGTCATCTTAAGCAGAATTGAAAATAGTGAATGTGCCATTTTTGACTTGGTTTGTGTAAGTTGTTTTGTACTGTGTCCATTGTTTTGGTGTTGGATTATTTTGATCATCTCATTTGCTTTGTAGACTAATGTTTCTGAAATGAGGATCCGGTATAGGGGTGCTCAGTAGAGTATTAAATTTAAATAATGCATGTTTACTTTAATTTTCTTTCTAAATACCAGGCAGTTATAGTGCCACATTTGATATTTCCACAGTTCTAAAAGAAATATTATGTAAAAAGCATGTGCCACGTTTGGGTCATGTTGTAGTGAGTGTGGCACATTGTCGTGCATTATGGCATAACTGTAATGGATGTAGATGATACAGTGCACTTAGATGAAAAATGTTTAATTGATGAAAAGCAATACTTATACTTAGTGTTGTTGTGTAGCTGTGTGCCTGATGTAAACAATTTCACATGCATTTGTCTGCCTGGCTTTACTGATGTCATCTGTGCCACACGCATCAGCGACTGTTCGTCACAGCCTTGTCAAAATGGAGGCAATTGCTCAGAACCCGTGAGTAGAGCTGTTCTCTGCATTAGGACGTGTTCGTGTATAAAGGCAACAACATGTTTATTATTAGTTATTATTACATAGTTAATTATTATTATTATTATTAAACAGCATGTTTATCATTCTTCAAATTACCAGGTTTTCAGAACACAATTTCACATTTCGTTTGCCGAAGACATGTTGTACTGCACAGAACACTGACATAAATGTGCACACTGTTGCCTTTTCATTGTCTGAGTCTAATTTAAGCTTAATGTCTCAAGGCATGTATGTGCTGCTGACCCAACTCAGTTTATAATGTTATGAATTTTAAAAAAATATTAACTGGGTGGTTAGTACATGCACAGATTTGTGTGTGTTCGTGGTGGTTACTGCAACTAGAGAACACGTAAATTGCGGTTGTCTTTGTTTTAGTATGGTTTGCAATTAAGAGAATAAATTGCAGTTCATTTTCTAAAATGCAGAAAAGTTAACAATCGCGTTTTGTCACTGTTTTAACGTTTGTACGGTGTCCTTGCAGTCTTTTGACATTACGCCACCTAAATCTTTTTTTTATAATAATAATAATAATAATTAAATAAACACTTTCTCTTTTATGGCCTTACCTCGTAGTTCGGAATTAGTTTTCTTGTTTGATTGACATGAAGATGGCATGTAATTTTAGAGTTTGGCATTTCCGTCAAGGAACTACGTGTGTGAATGTCAGCATGGTTTCACCGGAATGCATTGTGAAAACGAGTTGGATGAGTGTTTCTTGAGGAACTGCTCTGTTTGTGTTAATGGAACTTGTCAATGTCCCTTGGGTACGTTTAATCAGCACGTGATAATATCACTGGTGACATTTTTACTTCTTACTGATTAATGGTTGAACGTTTTACAGCAAGGCGAGTGTCTAACTCGACACATAACAGGTCATCTCAGAGACAGGTCCTTCGAGGCAGTCAGTTCAATGGTAATGACAGCTGATCTCAAAACAACCGTGAAACAAAACATACAAACATTGAAGAAATAGATCTAACACACACCACCACTTGCTGTTGTGCAGTCACCTATTTTATATATAAGCCTTACCATTGTTATAGTCACGTGAATTACAAAAAAAGATTACTACAGTGCATCAGGTTTGCACAATGTCGCACAATGAACATGTAAAAATGCTCTGCAGTTCAACGACTGGAGCTTAACCTTCAGCCACTACATTGCAGTGGACAGATCCATTACAGGAATCTGATTATGGTGAGCGTCAGTTGACAGTGGACACTTCTTACAAAACAGTTGGTCATATGACAATGGTGCATGTTCATCTACTCTCTTCTTAGGCATACATTATCAAATTAAGTCTTGTTTTATGAATGGAACCGGCATTCATTTATCGTTACCTAATATGAATGTTGATTAAGACATGTAAAACTTGATACAGAGTAACAACTGCTGTAAAACTGTTGTGTCGGTATGTACGATGCAGTGAATAACTGTTTGTGTGCTGTTACAAAGGTTTTACAGGAACGAACTGCAGCGAGGAGATTGGTGTATGTGAAAGCAATCCATGTCAGAATGGTGGGACGTGTGTCAGTGGAATTGGCAATTACAGTTGCCAATGTGTGTCAGAGGTCATTGACTTGCGATTGTTCAGCCATACCACTTACATGTATGTCTCATTAGCTGATCTGTTTGGCTCTTTAAGAGAACTTTTAGTCAGTAAGAATTGTCATATGAAACTGGCAGCTGGCATCCGGCGAAAGTCGGTTTAACATAATTGATTCCATATGTTATAAAATTATGCTCATCTGTTTTAATCAACCGGCCTTATCTTGGGCTAAAATTTTTGTTATTGTCATATAAATTATCACTGGTCGGTCAGTGTTCAGTGTTGTAGTGGTCAGCAGAAAGATACATACACGTGTGTCACTTAGTTTTTCCTGTTGTGATTGGAGATGTGTAGTTGGCAAGCATTCATTTGTGGATACTTTTTTGTCATTTCTGTAGTTGATACTTTTATGGGTTGGCTTGTTTACTGTTTGAAAATACAGCTGTAAGTAAATCTTGACCATTTTCTGATAATAAAATAATTTCCCATGTGTGGGTTTTCTGACATCTTGCCTGTTGGTGGTTCACACAAATCTGTGGCATGTGCTGATTTAGAGTTGGCTACAATGGAACACACTGTGAGTCACTGATAGACGCTTGTGTCTATGAACCATCAATTTGTTTGAACGAAGGAAGATGCGTGTCACATAAATCAAAGAAACATGGATTTGCTTGCTTTTGTCTGAACGATGATCAACGACATAATTCAGGTATTTAAGTTAAGCGATTCATTGTAACTGTTACTGTTGTATAGCAAGATTTGGCTTATGAGAGATTTTAGCGACGTTCTCGTTCGCTATATGCTGAAACCCGTCTGTCTGTTGTCTATCTGTCGTCTATTTGTAACGTTTGTGTGCCGTACTCAGCCGGTTGCAATTTTTGGCAATGTTTCTACGTCATTTGATACCTTGACCATCCATTGACATCCACGGAAAATTTTACGAAGATTGTCTTCGTCTCCGTCGGGGGTTTAAACGCAAGAGGGGTAGCCAAATATAGTGATTTTTGACATTTCGAAGGCTATATCTCGCAAATGGTGCAAGTTAGCAGGTAAATTAGTATTAATCACTTATAGGAAGTCACATATGAGCTTTCGATTGGTACCAAAATCGGTGACCTTGAATGGTGAAATGGCCCTTATTTCCGGGATGCATAGCATAAAAGTGGTTGACAAAGCCATAACTATGGGCAATTTACGATTACTATGTCTAGTAGTAAACGTCTGCAGAGGGACCACGCGACGCCCACGGTATAAATATTCTGTAACTGCAAGGTGGAAATTCTGTAGCAGATTCATAAATTCAAGACTTAATGCGCAGTACCTGCCTTGCTGTCGTCTACTTTGTTAAACAGAGCAGGTTATCTCGTTTGGTATTTTGAAGTACATGTGCGATATCTTTGTTAAAAAAGTTCACATTTGCTATCTTATCTCCTGATGAGTTCTTGCCTGTATTCTTCAGTAAAACACATCAGTACTGTAAATGTTGTTTTATATGTGCGTATTCTCCCATCAACAGTGCATGGAGTTTTAAAACAAACGTTTGAAGTAGCTTTCTGAAAGTGTTGTGTATACAAATTCTTATGTAAATCACATGTTGGAGTTACTTGAAATGCAATGTAGAGGGTTCTGGATTTAAGAAAAATATATTGCAAGGGACTCCACATGGCACGACATACTGAGACCTATATGATTCAAATTTCCTCGTTACTTGCAGGGCTGCTTGCTTGGCAGCCGTTGATATTTTATGTACTCCAGAGGTTGAATTTTTGTTTGTTTTTTTGCCACGTTGCACTGATGATGGTGAAATATGGTGTGGAAGAGCCAGCTGTTAATGCAGTGGTAGGGGTGTGGGACCCCACAAAATATGGGAATGTATCATTTGCATGATTCTTACAAAATCGCTAGGGTGTGTTTCATATTTTCTATGCTTTCATGTTCTTAACTTGATCGGTTTTGTTCAGTTGATGCATAAGTTGTGGGGGTTCTACTTCAGTGGATGTATTTCCTGGAAATTTTGAGGGACCTTGGCGCCAAAGATGTAGATTGGATCCAAAAAGTTTGGGAGATGTAGAAATGGTAGAGACCTCTGTCACCATAGTGATTATGGTGGGGCTTGGACTGCGCTTTGCTGCCGGTATGCAAAAATAGACATTTTATGTTTCCACATTTGCGTGTCTGTCGTGCTTTTGAATGGCCAAGTTTTTGGTTATGATGTTGCCATAAATTAATACATCAAAATTTTACTAACTTTTTTGATGGCTTTGTACAGAGGAAGGTTTGTATTTGTGTAGATTTGTTTCAAACTTGTGAAACCTTCATGCAAACCTTCTGATATTCATTGTTGTGTGTATGCACAGCAGTGCTATGCAGGGTGTGATACTTGCCGTCCCACACACACTGGTATTGTGTTAAAATGTCTGGCTGTAGTCAAGTGATTTTCATGAGATTATACACTTGAGTCATACAAAAACTGGAAGGCTGTATTGTGTGGAATGACACAATACAGTATTCGTCCATAGGGTCTGCTCTGATTTTAACAGTAAAAAAGGAAACTAGACATCTCGTAGAGGGTCAGTTTGGTAGTGAATTTCCGGTGATCTGTAATCATTGCGGAGTTATGACGGCATGTAGTCGCAAGATCTGGAAATTTTGTGAGCAATTTTTGCATTTTTTTTGGAAAAACGACCCCTTGCGGTAAAATTTTCAAAAAATCTGTTCCAAAGTTTTCACCAAGACACCAATTAACGTTGTTATGTTGAAGTTTTGTGAAATTTGTCAGAAAATCGGCGAAATCATGCGTTGTTTGTCTGACAAACAAACAAAAAATTTCGGCTGCCTCTCAAACTGTCGTTACTGCTCAGATCGTGCCCAAAATCTGCCAGGGCCAACCTCCAACGTTATGCTCACACTGCTCTAGATTTCATCCAAATCGGTTTACTTTAGTGGAGTTATATCTGAACGCATGAACACCGTTTTTTGCCCCATAGAGTATTTCTATAATTCGCCAGAAGTTATACTTCACTTCCCAGAGCTATGCTTTGCTTCGGGCAAATAACAGTACAGTTAACTTTTGATCATAGTAAATGTTGACTGATTCACAAATTATTTCAGTAGCAGATTTTGTGGAAATTTTGTGCACATGTTTTATAAAGATTCTCCACCTCACCTTAAATATGTTTCTACACTACCTCTTGAAACTTGACAATTACAGTAGCTGCCAATTTCAAGGCATACTGCATGTGAGACCTCAGAATTCATCTTGCAAGAAATGAGGCTGCATTAATAGCTCATAATAGTAAATGAGTCATATGACTATAAAATATGAAAAACAATGCAGCAGTGCTTAGAAGAGGATTTGTGATGTCATCAGTGGATGATTGACGTGTAACTTGGGCTGCAGCAGACGGTCATTGATGAAGCTCGCACCAGTGAATGGCGTAAATGTCTGCGAGCTTGTTTTTGTACCAGAGATGGACGTTTTCAGCACTTGATTTAACTTTCGGACTATTTATCAGGTAGGTATACTGCAGTAGGTATTAATTACAAACTCTGTTGTCGTCTTCTGATAATGGCGAAGTCATTACAGAAGCACTGTGTGTTGTTATAGGTCGGTATTGTGAAGTTCAGAGTAGTTACTGCCAGTCCATTGGCAACACAGCATGTCAGAATGGTGCAACTTGTGTCAACAAGGATGATGGATATTTATGCAATTGTGCTGCAGGCTTTACCGGTATGCTGTGTTTGCTCTCATGTATATTGAGTTATTTTACAGTTGATATAGCACAGAGAGCACACAATAGCAATGGAGAATTTATACTTTATAAATAACATTTTTATTCTGTTATTCCACTTTTAGTGTAGCAGTTAGAACTTAGAAGCCCAAGGTGAAGAGGATGTAGTATGGTTACTGGAGAAGAATCCAGCATTGAACTGGTTGCCTGATACAGTTATCGGTAAACGTAAAGGTCCAGACACTTCACTATGCTGCAGTGTTGAAATGCTTATGTGAATGAGCGTGACCATTAGTGGTGTACAGTTTTGGCATTGACTACTAATTGGCATGAGCCAGTGGTACCACAAGAAATTATGCTGCTGTCCAGTTCTTGCACTGTCAAACAAGTGTGTCGGTCCTTACTGTTGGCTGAAATGTATGCTGGCCATGTGGATCTTGTTGAGTATGCACCATGCACCCTGTTAAGGTTAGAGAAAAGATGGGACAGACATGAGGACAAGAGACAGACAGACGTACGCCAGACTGATGCATTATGCTTACGGCTAGACATGGTTCTCATAACAATAGGACTGGCAATGCAGCATGCAGCCATGGGTCTGATGAGGTACATAGTAGCTGAGCAATTTGGTGTCGTTTATACTGCATGATGTTGTTTATACTGCCTTACAGTTTTCAGAGCATGATACATGCTGTTGTGCTTCTGCCATTGTCATGGCCTGCATCAAAATGTCTAAGTCTGATGTAAAACGTCTTTAATTGCATTGTCACTTCATCTTGCTCTTTTCTTCACACCAAACTGTTGGCTGAATTTTGATAGGTTACTTCAAGGCAGTTATCTAAATATATGTTCATATGTTACTAAAGAAATATATTTGTTTGTCATCTATGCCACATGGAAAAACTCTAAATCCAGTATCTCGAAAAATGCAGGTCATTTATTAGCTAGGATGCACTTACCAGAAAACAGGAAATCATACATTGGCTATAATGTTAACTGTTGTTACTGTGGCAAAAATTTTCCAGCTGTTCTTATCACCTGTCATGCAACCCGGAATTTAACGTAGGAGAACTTTCAGATGGTATGGGACATTACAGACAGTATCTTATCAACAATTGAGATTCAGATGCATTAGATGTTGCTGACTGTTGGTTGATGTAGGTTTCAACTGTTCAGTGGATATCAATGAATGCGAGTCAGTCCCATGTCAGTACAATGGTACATGTATCGACGGGATCAACGGTTACCACTGTGAGTGCATTGCTGGCATCACAGGCACTAACTGTGAAACCAACATTGATGAATGCCAATCCAAGCCATGTCATAATGGAGGCCGTTGCAACGATCTGATTAATGGGTATTGATAATATCCTGCTTTATTATGTTGAATAAATTATTTCTGCTAAATGTGAATGTTTATGTGTGTTTCACTCGTTATTGAGACAAATTTCTGTCCTTCTGTTACTGGTTTCTCTTATATCATTTACCTAGTTGTGGTGCTTTGGTTTTACTGCTTATATGAATTTCACGTCAACTGACTTCGATGAGTGATTCACGATGGTATGCAGTATGACACGATCCAAGGTCAAGGACATGAGCCCTTGAAAGTTGGAAATCCTTCCATTTTTAAAAGCTATCTCCTTCGCCATTTACAATGGGAGCTGACAACTAACCACTGATTCTTAAACTAGAACACGATATCTAAATTTGTTTTGACCGGATTTTTGATATTTGTTTTAGTTTTTGTGTCAAGTGACTTAGAACTTGGCAGAAATGTTAGTTGCAAAAAGTCGACCACCAGTCCCTCATGGGGCTAATTTATTTATATTTGTAATGTATGCTAGATCTGAAGTACATGTTATGTAGGTAATTTTATTATTTGCATATGCATACTTTTTATAATGATGACTTTACAATTGTGATGGTTATGATGTTACTTGTTGTTATAACATGTCAACTAGTGAAACATTTTGCCACCATTAATTCTTGTTGGCACAATTGTTAGACAGAGCATTAAACTAAGTGACAGGCTGGCTGATGCTGGTCTGCCTGATTTCGTAACTCGGTAAGAGTCGTGTGTTGTCTGTATTCTCTTCAGCTCTTCAGAGTTGTATGGAAACTCGTCTGACGCTAAGTAGGCGGCTAATGTCGTACTTGTTGCTGCCCTCTTGCCTTGAGTTTGCCATTGAATGTCACCGTTTTTATTGCTATGTGTCAATATGTCAGAATGTATTACTAACATGCACTGTGCATGGAAAGACTTGCCGAAGTATCTTGATGCGTGTATGTGCTGAAATGCTGACCATGCAATGCTTGGTGCATTTTGATTTCTTTGTTTTTACTCGCAGCATGTTCTATAGCATGCTTTTCGTCGTTGTTTTTTATGCCAATTTCCGACAGTTTTTTACAAACTTCTGTAACCTGCATGCAAACCTTCTTGTATTTGTTGTTACTGGCCCGCCTGCACATAGTATAGGGGCCAGACTAATAACGCTCGCTGGTGTCTGTCGTTGTCGTCTGTAACACTCTACGGTGGGCCTGCAGGCGGCTTCACCCGCGCGGGTTAGGCGTTGACGTCATGCCGCCTCCAGTCTAATTATAGCTCCATGGTAACACTACACGGCGAACCAGTAGTGTTACGTCCCGTTAGGGGGACACCTTGTTATATATAAGCATAGCTGAGTTGTGCAGAGCGTGACAGTATTATGAGCTTTCTGTCTGTCTGTCTTGCCATCACATGCTGTTATTGTGTTAAAACTATTGGCTATAAAGTCACACAATTTTTACGACATCATAGCCCAGTCACTCTAGTTTCACCCTTGAAATATGGAATAGTCATCTGTAGAGAATCCATGCTATATGGGACACAGAAAAGTTGCAATTTCACATAAAGATGCGGCGATGTGTTGTAAACAATACAAGCTGGAGGTACTGTTACTACAGAAGAAAGTCTACTACAGTAGGAAGTCGTACCTCCTTAACTAAGTGATAACACTTCCAGTAGCTCTTAGTTTTAAAAACAAACCACCCTGGTTTCTGTTAAACACTTGTACTCTTCTGTTGTGGCTGCCTATGGTGCTATCATCGACAACTATGAATAATCTTGAACCTATGTTTTGCTTCTCTTGGAAATAGAGATGTGGCTGTATGGCATATTTTGTATAGACCATTACTGTGAATAGTGTTGTGTCCACTGTACTCAATAGTAGAATTACGGGTGAATGACTTTGAGTGACTCCTGGTCTTAGTTTCAAACGCATGCTTTGCAAATAGCCAACTCTCCACTAATGTGTGCCGTGTGCTGTAATGATAGAAGAATACCGATAAGGTGGAACAGTATCGAGTTTTAGCAGTAATCAGTGATGTACACATTTATATATTGTTGTAGTGGCCCTTACACGTTGCCAGCTGCTGCTAACAAACGATCTGTTTGTGATAACTGAGCTTACTGTTTTTCTTATACTTCTCAGTTTTATTTTTATTTTAGGTCACCTATTACTTATAACGTTTTCTTGCAAAGTTAGATGGTTAGTCAGAATTTTGCCATTATGTTTGATGATGTGTAGAGGTCTTTGATACAGATCATGAATGTCAGATGCACAGAGAATTATGATAGCAAATACGGAACTTGCAGCACCTTTGTGCGGCCAAAACTTACATGTCTTTTTGCCAGTAATCCCATTTCATAGTCCTGTAGTCTTTGTCGTATGTGTGCAAAGTATGTGCTAGTGTATGGTTATGTTGTCTATTGATGCATTGGTTATCGTTGTAGGTATTGGTGTGACTGTTCTGCAACTGGTTTCTTCGGAGACACTTGCGAAAATGAGATTAATGAATGTGATTCGTCGCCATGTCAGCATAACGCAACATGTATTGACATGATCGCGGTTTGTTGACTGTCAGTTCATCATACTTTCACAACCAAACTGCATTGCTTATTGACTTGCCTCATCTTAAAATTGCTTGGTTATATTATATGCCGGGTTTGGCAAGAGAGTAACATTTTGTGTCTTAGATTTGCAGCTATTCTGTGGAATTTTGAAATGATACTCTAAGAGAAAGCTGAAGTATTAGCGATAGATGTTTTTTTTTATTTCCAGTGCTGAGACCATATAGCAGTCCAGTGCGCTTATCCATGGAGAGGAAGGGAACTGGTAGGTGTGTGTGATATGTGTTAGCGACGTGTGGGGAAGGCAGGTTAAGTAGGAGTGAGCAGCTTGTCGGGTATTTCTATAGCGTGCCCCTTCTAGACGTTGCCTACAGTCTGGCTTAGCCCTGACTGGTGCTGTATATTATGCCAGCCAGTGGCCAGCCAAGTCTATTTACATCGACTCACGCCGGCGCGGCAGGCAGACTTGACACTACTCTAGATCCAGGTGCCTTCAACGGTCACAGTTTATACAGGACACCGCCGTCAAACCCTCTTTTTCCTGCCCGGGATTATCTCCCTGTTCATCATGTGCATAGGAATTGTTAAAAATAATTCTGTGGTAGGCGGACGTGCCCAGGCCGCGTCGAACCCCAGCCACTAAGCACATCACGCTTTACTGCACATGGCGGCCAAGTGCAGTCACCACTCGGCCACGAAGGCAGGTATTAGCAATATAGCAATAGTCACATTGGATTACTTTTTCTTCCCGACAGTGTATTTTTAATAATTTCCCACAGGATTTATTGTGCTCCATGTTTAATTTGTCAGTGGAATGAACTTTGATTCTGCAGTACCAGCAGCAGTTGATGAAAGAAGCCGTGTTAGTGTAGTATATATATCGAGAACTGCTGTGCTTCGACTTACACGTTATTCATCCATTCCATTCCCCATAAGCAAAACCATACATTTATCTGCATAACTTGCTCAAGTTTTTACTTGTAACTATGGACAGATGATCAAACCAATTTAATATCACATTCATATTATGTGGTATTGATAATTTTACACTTACGCATGTGCATGTTAATTCTTCAACTGGCATAGTCAATAATCTGATGTACAATGGTTGCAGAATTACACTTGTGAGTGTCACACTGGCTACACCGGTGACAACTGTGAGTTTGACATTGATGAGTGTCAGTCGTTGCCGTGCCAACACAACGCCACCTGCTGGCAGCGGTCAAACCAGACTCGTCCAAATTTCAGCTATGCCACTGCGTCAGGCTTCGACTGTTCATGTGCTCCTGGATTCACTGGTAACTTGAACTGTATTCTCTGCCTAATGTCAGATATATCTTTGTTGTGTTTTTATTGCAGTTATGTCAATGTCATGATTGATTTCAATATCTACCGTGAAAATTTAGACCTTAGTTGACATGCATACAGACGGAAAGAATTCATAATACCAATAGCTTTCCATCACGTGATGTAATATGAGAAATAGGAAGTAACTGTGAGAGTGTCAATCAGTCAGTAATTTTTATATTGGCCTAAGTAGCTAGTAGTGTTTAGTGTGGCCTTGGTAAAGAGCATATTGTACCAGAGCACACTTGACTCCTCCATTTAGAATTAAACTGATCGTTTCCTGACTGGATGTTGCATATGTTCCATTTTAGCATAAAATAGTTTATTACTTTGCCCACAAAAGCGGTGGCAAAGTATTGTGATGAGCACGTCTGTGTCTGTGTCCATGTGCACATCTCCCGAATCACATGCGTGGTCTTTACCAAATTTTTTATCCATCTTGCTTATCGCCATGGCTTGGCCTCCTCTGGCAGGGTGACGAAATCCCAAGGGACAACCCCCAGACAATGCCGAAAATTGCCCCTTTTCTTTGGAGAATCAGGTCTGGGCATAGTCGATGCGGCTTTTCGGCCACGAAGTGGATGGTGGGATTGCACAGTGCGGGCAAAGTCTACGATTGTTTTGTTTTATTGCATTTTGTATCACTGTGCTCTTGTACTGTGGTTGTTTGGACATTAAGCCACAATTACTGCTCTGTTTATCAGTTGCTGACATTTCATGTTCCCTTCAATATAGCAAATTTATGGTTATTCATTTTTGCTGTTGTTGTTATTGTTTGTGCCATTGGTCTCGGTTTCTTTTGTTTTTACCATAAATATAGATTTAATGAACGTTAATGCTGCATGTAATTTATTGTGATAATTTGAAAATTCTGTACTTTGATGAACTGATGAATGTTGATGGCTGTGGGGTCAATGTTTAGTTCTAGGCTTGAAGAGCCTATCATGAAAATACTCTATGAAGCAAAAGAACGGCCTTCACGCGTTCGACTATAACTCCGCCAAAAGTGAACTGATTTGGATGTGTGAGCCAAATTTTGGGGGCTGCCCCCTCTGGCAGTTTTGGGTGCGATTCGTGCAGTAGTGACAGTTTGAGAGGGAGCCTGTAACTAGATCTTGTGCAGATTACCCACATCTTGCTAACAGTGGCAAAACTGTTGCCTTGTGCTGGATACCAAGCCATGTCATTGTTCGTGGCAGTGAGAGAGCTGACACTGCAGTGAGATCAGCTGTTTCTTAGCCCATTACAAAATGAAACTTCCAGCACGTGACCTTATAACACACATGTCCAAGACTCCCAAGTTCTGTTTGAACGAGTAGCAGGATCTATGGGATGGTTGCATGGGTCCTATCTCACTTCACTCAGTGTGAGATCATCTTTGTGTGTCACTGACTTTGTTTTATAGCGTAAAGTGATGGTTGCATTGGCTTTGCAGGAACATTGTGTGAAACCGACATCTACGAATG
>Ga0209363_1000133_pt1 | contig 25309 bp, 31 predicted proteins | sample WorMetexBAHAMAS3_FD_187385 | JGI IMG/M metagenome (GOLD analysis project Ga0209363, IMG submission 187385) | Marine gutless worms symbiont microbial communities from Max Planck institute for Marine Microbiology, Germany - Inanidrilus exumae... | ecosystem: Host-associated > Annelida > Digestive... | reverse complement strand
AGACGTAACAGGCTGGGTCCAAAAAAAGCTGATATGCTGCTCTTTATCAAGCACAACTTGCCTCTGATCAGTTGTAAATACTGAGTACTCAGTACATGAAATCGATCATTGGCATGTTGTGCTTAATTAATGAGCACTGACAGTTACGTTATATTCATAACTTATTTAAAGAACTGAGAACTCATAACAGAGTAATTGATATAGTTCAAACTTTTGACTCAACCGTATAGGCCTACTTTGCAAACTGCAGTGTTTAGTTAACTCTTTAGTCTTTTGGCTATTAAATGTAGAGTGATAGTTGCTGTGTTTGACTGCCTATGACAGATCAAAGGCACTTGCAGCCGCCGCCGCCGTTGATATCAGTTAAGGCAGCATCAGACGCCGTTACCTTCAGTCACGTTGTATTACGTTTGCTCACTACGCATAGCGGTATCATATCGGTATCGGTTGAAAATGACGTACGTGGTCTAACACTAGTTGCAGCAAAAGTGTTATTGGATAAAATTCACTGAATTCATCTTGACAATTTCAGCGTAGAGACCTGCCTGAAATTCGTAAATTCCGGCGGGAAAAACCTAGGTTTCGGCGGCGGTTTCGGTTACCGTAACAACACTATTTATCATGACGTTTGTCAGGTGACATCAAACAAGCGGACAGTGGAGGACCTGCGTGTCAGCAAAGACAGTCTTGATGATGGTTAGAATAATTCATCACATGCTGTACTTGATGTGTAGGGTTAACATTTTTCCGCAGGCTGCAGAATTTTGAGCTGAGCTGTGGAATTTACCCGTCGCTGCAGAATTTCCTTGTTTCTGTGGAATTTTGTGGAATTTGATAAAACGACCGGCGATTAATTTGATCGCTAATGTGACGATGTAGTACAGTGTAAATAAATCCAGTAAAACAACCTCCTTTCACTCCGCTTGTGGTCGTACACATTCTACACATTCGTTTCTGCTTTCATATAGATAGGCCTACAGTCGGGGTTTGATATATGCCATTCTGAAAATAGAAGCCTGTGAGGTAACACATATTTCTAGATGACATATAGACATATGTTAAAATAATGACCTATCTGCGTATGTATCATATTTGCTAATCGAACAGCAGGCAGCTCAGTTTACTGATAAATGGGAGGCTACAGTAAAGCCATGGAATTTGCATGATTTTCCCACAGTGGGCCACAGAATTTACTAAACTGAGCAGTGGAATTTGGCAAAATTTTCTACAGAAAACTATGATCGCTATTGATATGGATTAATTTTGTGGTGAAGTTTGGCAGCTTTTATAAAACATGGTGTTGCCTCAACGGGACGTAACATTACTGGCCCGCCGTGTAGTGTTACTGTGGAGCTATAATTAAACTGGAGGCGGCATGACATCATCGCCTGTCTTGCATGGGTGAAGCTGCCTGCAGGCTCGCCGTGGAGTGTTACAGACGACGTCAGATGACAGACGACAGCAGACGTCAGCGACCGTTACTAGTCTGGCCCCCTACACTGTGTGTAGGCGGGCCAGTAATAAAATGAATTAGGACACTTTCAGAAGGGATAAATGAAACAAGGATGATAGTGTGTAGAAGATACAGTGGCTGGCTAGCATCTGGGGATGTAATTGGTACAATGTAATGACAGGATGAAACGGCATTGTCAGGACAAGAATCATTGGATGGAAAGGCATAGTTTATGAAGTGGAGAAGAGAGCGAATGAATGCATCATTTTGCAGTTATTTAGTTCATTTTGTTAATGCCTTGTAGAATCAGTGTCACATGCAGTGGAGCAAAGACAGACCAGGTATGTTATTTCATTGTGTGCTCATTTCATTTACAACCAGTCTGACACTTCTAAACTGTTTTCAGTTATAAGTGTAAAAATTTTGATACAATTTGTGCCATATTTTATGCTGTGACAGTAGGCTGTTTTGTTTTCCATAGTGATTAGGGCTATTCATGCTGATAGTTAGATTTGAATTATAATTACCATGATTGTCTGGCTGTGCTGATCATATTTTAGTGAATATACTGATGTGCCCATAAACTTACTATTATAAAATCTGTTAATATTAACTATTTTAACACAGTATTATTAGTACTATGCCGTTTACATTCGTTGTTTTATTTTGGTAATTTACTGTTCTATCGCATATCATTTGTTCTATGTTATTATCTTGGTGTATTTTTTACTTTGCTTGTAGCTACAGATCGTCCAGTTAGACTCGTGTCTCATCTTGTTCCTCATTTATTAGATGTTTAGCTGTCTTTGGTAGAACATTTATCAGACGGTTGCTTCTGGTGGTGATGTGTTAAAACTGCTCTGTTGTCAGTGTGGTTTGTGGTCTAACTATGGATGATGGTGTTGATACCAGGTGTTCACTTGGTGAGCGATGCTTACTTCATTGTTATTCTGTGTACTTTGCTCTGCATTAGAATGCAGTGCTATGTGTTGTGTTTGTTGAAACTACAGGTCCAGAAGTAGTAACTTCTGTTGCTACTTTTACTAATAATTTAATAATGTTTTTCTTGGCCAGTGTTGCTTCTGGTCCCCAAAAGAGAATGTTTGATAATTGGAGTCACTTTTTAATTCCTGATGCCAGGTCAAATAAGGGAACTTAAAACAGATGTCAGGTGGGAAAAGTTACTGGCCTTGGCCAGTGAGCAACTTTTTCCACCTGGCGACCAGAAGCAACACTGGCCAAGAAGAACCTTATTAAATTATTAGTGAAAGTAGCAACAGAAGTTACTACTTCTGGACCTGCAGTTTCAACAAAAACAACACATAGCACTGCATTCTAATGCAAAGCATTGATGATTCATCAACTGACTAGAGTTTACTGAAAGAAGAGATGCCATGCTTGGTGCAGTGTTAAACTGACATACTGTGTTGAATCGTCACTGAAGTTGTTTATGTTGCGGTGTTGATGTTTACATTACGGTGCTGATACCTGGAGAATGATAGTAAAGTAGGCCTATTGCTGGTTCCCACATTACATCATACATAGGCAAAGCATAAAACTTTCTAGATCCAGATCACCTGCAATATGCAATCTATTGTTGCTCCATCTAATCATGAGACCTACCTGGTTTAGACATTTGACGACAATTTGTCAGCAACTTTGTTGTGTACCGGTAATTGTACTTCAGAAAGACATACAAACTGTCTGAGGCACTTTGCTAACTGCTTTGGTGTGGGTTTTGAGTGCTCTGTGAACTGATGAAATATGATGATAATGCATTTGACATGTAGATACAGGCATCCAAGCTCTGGCCAATGGCCATGTATCAATATATCCTGGCAAGGAAACAATGGATGAATTGGCAGACAAGGAGAGATTTTTCCAGGTAACGTTTACATACATTTTACTGTCTGTGCTGTTATTTGAAATTTTCAGTGCTGTCTGATGGAGTTGATAATGTTCTTGTACCGAGTATTTTATTTGTGCATCTTTTGCTGCTGTTGAGTAACGCTTATCAAGAATAGTTGCTGCTGTGTTGCTTTCTGCTTTTGTTTAAACAGCCAACATCTAGTTTTTTTCCGCACATCACTAAATGTGGTTATTTTTGGTGAAGTGTTGTTATGAGTATTCTTGTTACTACTAATAATTGAATTAATACCTGACATGACATAATACATATTTCTGTATTTCAAAAATGACAGAATACAACTTGTTATAAGCTAAGATACCAATGACAGAAAAACAGTATGAATTAGGGCTACTGGCAGTTTGCAATGAATAACAGAACATGGTGTCGCCCTAACAGGACGTAACACGGCTGGCCCGCCTCGTGCTGCCCCCTTGTGTGTGACAGTGTCGTTGCATATGCGAGTGTTACAGACAACGTTACTAGTGTGGCCTCCGTGCACTATGTGTAGGCAGGCCAGTAGTAATGGGACTAATAGTATTGAACTCTATGCCTCGTATAGTTATCATAGCGAATTCATCTTTTCGACATCAGGTTGTATGGGTGCGGGTTGAAGAGTTGTTGTTGTTGATGTAGGAAATGAAGAGAGATGGCTTCACTACAGTGGACTATGGTCGTCTGTTACAAGACACTGATCATCCAGCTGCTGAAACACTGAGAGTGAATGCTGCCGGCAACCGACAGAGTCTGTATTTTGTACAGTTGCAGTGGTATGGAGTTATTATGAGAGAGTTTTCTGTTTTGCAGCTAGACAATTTACACCGTGAGACATAAGAACGTGCTACTTCATTTTTGACCATAATCTCGATTTGCCCGTTTCTCTGTCATAGTTTTCTTTTTTCAGTACAGGTTTTAGTGTGCTGAATGTCACCCAGTGAATGCTGTCAGAGCATTGAAGCACTGACCACAGCCAGTGGCATGGCTTCATCTTTTCTTCATCTACTTGTGAAAGGTTGTTGCTGCATTCTTACGCTGGCTGTCCATCCAACGCCATTCCCAGTATTGGTGTAAAGTATATCGTGTTATGATGGTTGTTCTGGAACCGGGTTCACACACCCGGGCACGTATCCAAAACAAAACCCTGTAAAGGCTTTCCCTACTTGGTGCAACCCATTTGTCCATTGGAAAAACCTGTAGCTCAATAAAACCGAAAAAACCCGCTGGGCTGGGCTTTTTAAAAACGGGTTCTTTCGAACCCTGTTCTGGATAAGCTGGTATGTTATTTTCATTCTTAATGCTCTTGTTATTTGGCTTGTGTGTGTTTAGTTCCACCCAAGAGTGTACAATTAAATGTCGAAGCTAGCTCGGTATGTTTTATCTGAATTGTTTAGTAACAAGCTTTATCTTTCAATTAGTGTTGACTGAGTGAGATCTTGTCATCAGACGTTGGTTAAACAAAAGCTGAAAGTAATCGTATTAATAGCAAGTTGTAGTTGTGTCAGTTCAGAGACGGCCTGGCCTGGGTACCCGATTGACAGACGGCCCGGCCTGGGTACCATGTCGGTTAAGAGAGGGCCTGGGTACCGGATGCTCAGCTGGACTGGGTTTGCCACATGCCAAGCTAGTGTGGATAACAGGCTGAAAACTCGAGCAGTCTGAAGTCCTAGTGGCCTGGGTGGTTGGTGCTTCAAGAAGCCACGTAATGTTGTCTAAGAGAAAAGAAGTACCACATGGTGAAAGTGAAGGTTGACGTATGCCTACTGTAAGAGACTAGTCCGTGTGCTCCTCGGGTACCTTTCTGAGGCCATAAGTATACCATAGAGACTGTGATGCAACACCAGACCTATGGTTACCTTCTCAGCCACTGTCACTGTTCCTTGGCCGGTACTTAATTGCCATCCCACTGAGGGTAGGAGGGCGAGTTGGCCTGAGTAACCTATCTTAGTACAAACTGGGCTTGACGTAGAGTAACTTCATTGATGTGACCAACACCATTACCACTAATCGAGTACCTGTTTTGGCTGGGGGTAAAGGCGGGATTCTCACCTCTGTCGGGTGGCAGGTAACACTGTGATCCCATATGGCATGTGAGTTACCCGTAGCAGTGAAGAGCTAAGTTGATGCTAAACTGCTATACACTGTTTACTTACTTACTTTACTTACTTTTAATCAAAGCCATGTGGGCCTCACAGAATACTCTGTCAAAGCCACTCAACCTCTGTGTACAAGTCCACGTTACTGTCATAACACAGATGCACAGTCTAATTACACAGTCATCATAGCAGTGTAAATTAACATTGTCATGTGACATCTAGTTAGCAGACATCTTTCACCATCTTATGCGTGTTCAGTGCATAAACTAGAATGTTAAATATTTCAGGGTCTGGCTCAGCAACCCAGACAGGCTCCAGTTGAACAGTCAGGAAATATGCTTTCTCAAGGTACTTGCACACGATACGGTTACATTATATAAATTTACACCTTCAATTTATACAGCGAATGATCACCAAAGTCTCCTATACTTGGATCGTACAATGTCAGTATTAGTATTCAGCGGTGGCAGAATTTTAAGAATAAAGAGACGCTGAATATGGAAATGGTTCACATTTTGTCACCGGTGATGTCGAGAAATATATCAACTAGCATCTTCTATCTGCACCGCCTGTCATCAGTCAACTATTAGTGAAGTTTGTAGCCAGTGCTTGGGTTGGGTGTCAGGAAACACAGGTAGCTGTAAAGTCCCTCTCTGCAGTTTTTCTTGGAATCCTGTCTTAGACTGCCAGATAACAGTGTTTGGCAGTACTTAAAAGTCCGCTGTAGTTTGATTTAATTGTCTATTTGCATGTATGCATGTCGGTGTGCATGCGGTTTAGTTGACATTCCAGAAATACCGCAGAAGATGTTTGTAGTTATTAGTCAACCTACTGGTAACACTTTACCAGAGTTATTCATGCAACCGATTCCCAGAAATTTTAGTTTGATTTGAATCAAATAGACTTATTTTCAGTCACCACTGGCTAGATAGTTAAACCGTGAAAGTGGCTGTTGAAACAATCACGCATAAGATGTGTGTGTGTGTGTTTTATTTTCTGGGTACTGCAGTCAGTGTGAAGTGTGACAATGCCTTTTAAACGATTTGACTTTTGACCAAGATATTTAGCACGCTGGTTCATGACCCTCTCTAGATCAAATTTATTGGTTAGGGTCATAAGTCAAAGTTGGGAGGAAAATGTTCCTTTTTGGGCTGAAAGTTGACGAGTGAAGCTGGAAAAAAGTTCTGGCAGCATGGAGAAAAAACAGAACTGGATTAGAAGCTGTAAGGAAGTTAACACCAGCCACAAATAATTGACTGAAGTGAGGGCTATTTAGGTCGACTCTTCTGAGTCAACCTAATGAAGTGGGTCTCAAGTGTCCACCTGTCTGTGTATACGTCCGTCCGTCCACAAGAAGTTTATTTGTTTCAATGAAACTTGGCGTGTAAGTAGAGGTTGATGAGTGATGCACGTCGGTATGCAGTATGACCCAATCCAAGGTCGAGGTCGAAAGTTGAAAGTTGGAAATCCTGTCATTTTCAAATGCTACCTTTTCCGCCATTTACAATGGGAGCTGGCAACTGACCACTGATTCTTTAACCAGAGTAGATTATCTAAATTTGATTTGGCCAGATTTTTTATATTTGTCCTAGTTTTTATGTCACGTGACTTGAACTTGTCATAAACATCAGTTGTGAAGAGTCGACTGTCAGTCCCGCATGGGGCTAATTTATCTAGTGTTATGTTAACTTGTACACATTTCATTGGTGTTAATGAATGCCGTTGTTGATGGCCGGTGTGGAATGAACTGGCAGTGTCTCTTCTTGACTCTCTGGACTCGACGCTGGACAATGAGAGGCTGCCGCCTGCGACGGTGCAAAGAACCAGCGGTGACATGCACACCATCCCAGAGCTGACGGGAGAGCGCGGCACGACTAGTCGCAGCCGCAGTGAAGACGTCGGCTCCGCTGACCACGGTTCCTTCGCCGTCAGAAACGGCCCAGTAGCTGTCGACAGTGGCAGAAGACTCAGTAGTACCATGCCTGGATTCACTCTGCTGAATGACACTGGAGCCAGCGGTCTCGACTCCACTAAAGATGTTGCTAGCAAAACCTCGTCAGGTTAGCTTGCAATCTGTGGTGCATACAATGCTTGAAAGATCCTCAAAAGTGCTTGAGTTCAATTTTGAAAACTCAACACCCTCCAATAGTACTTTAGAAGAGGAGACGAAGTCCGGATGAAGTTGTTTGAATTGAGTGATAGAGACCAACAAAAAAGCAGTTGCTAACTCAGATTGTGTGCAGTGGTTTTTGACTGCTAGTGATGATGTGGGTCGCTCTGTCTTCATTGATTCCAGCGACTTTCTTTATGCTGCCAATTTTGTTTCTTTGTTCTCGTTTTTCAATTTTCATTTCTATCGCTGTGGTACACTAAACTGACTATCTATCGGTTTTTGATGGAGGTTTAAGACTGCGGTGAAATTGCTCGCTCAGTTGAGTGATTGAGTGATTAATTAGCTGATCGGTTGATATGTTGAGTGCTTGCTTGATTTTTGTATGAAATTTATTGAGTGATTGCTTGGCTGTCTGACTGGTGATGTCCAGGCCTGGCATACACAGACACGAGTCGTCGTGATGTGGAAGCAATCTACAATGAGATGCGTAAGCTTGGTGTCACCGCTGGCACGACGGCTGAGTTCAGTCTCCGTGACGGTGTCGGGACACACAGTGGAAGCCGTCAGGCGTCTGTCACTGACGACAACCAACCAAAAACGTCCACAGACAATGATGCAGCCCCAGAGAGAGTTGTAATGCCACAAACTGACACTGGTATCGATATTGTGTTTGTTTGCTTGTTTGTCTGTCTGTCTGTCTGTCTGTCTGATATGCTCTACTTGGTCATTTTGTGTGTCTTTTGCAGATAGGTTTTGTACTGCTTGTCATTTCTTTATCCCAGTAGGTGGGCAGAGTATTGCAGTCAGAGTGTCTGTTTGTTTGTCTGTCTGTCTGTATGCCTGTTTGTCTTAGGTGTGTCTGTCCATTCACATGCCTGAAAAACAGGTCCAAATTTTATCACATTTTCTGTACATGTTATCTATAGATGTGGCTCAGTCCTCGGGTGGCAGCACAATATGTACTTCCGATTTTGTGGTGACATTATTTTTTCACGGAATGGAGCAATTGGGCCAGAATCAAAGACAACGCATATATTTTGTCGAGTTCACCAGGTGGCAGCACCAGTTGGACGTCAGACAACAGTACGTTTGGTCGAGTTGGCCAGATGGTGCAAGGGCAAAGTTGCTGTTTACAGTTGCAGGCTTATGTACAATTGTGCATGTGGATTATGTACATTGCTGCAATTTTCTGTCCTTCAGTTTATTGATACTACTTGTTGATTGACACCTGACCATTCTAACACTGTACACATTCATTGTACACAATGATTGACATTACGGCACTGTCATAAAATTTGCCATTTTTGTGAAAGCAGGTTGTTTTGTTTTTTGATTAGCCTACACATGTTCAAATAATGCTTTGTCACTTGCCACTGTGAAGGTTGAGTGCAGAAAATCCAGTTCAGTAGAGTTAGTTTCACTTTCTGTTTTAGCTGATGACAATGAAGTGGGAAGGCAGAAGAAGGAGCAAATGCAGACGAGTGATGCGCAGATTCCGTTTGTTCGCTTCAATGAACAAACGCAAGGTTTACATGACATCACTACTGTGTTTTGTCAGCAACGTTTTACTATAATGAACCGAAACGTAACTTTAAATTCTATTTTACTTTCATTGTTATGACACTGTTGGGTGAATGAGAGCAAACCTGTCTAGGACATAAGGTCTGAAGATACCTGCTCCGAAAAGTTTCCTTTTAGGTACTGGGCCCTGCGTGGAGTACTGCTGAAATGAAACCTGTTTAGCATAAGCTGAAGTAGTAGCAGTGATCAAATGTGAAGAATATGACCGTTGAAAATGACAAAATCAGACAAATAAATAACTACAATTTCGTTATGTTATGATACTAGTCTACACTTGTACATTGAGTGTATAGTCGGTATTTATGAAAAGCACTGTACTGTTCTTAAACATTATATTGTGCAGTTTTTAGTGATATAATTGTAATGCTCAAAATTTACTTCAAATTGTGTGCTTTTTTTGCTAGAATATAGTCGAAGTGACACGCCCCGCACTGAGGATGGTGATGTGTCTCTGACTGATGAGGTAATTAATGTTAATATCATGTTTGTTTCACATGCGGTTTATAGTTGTCATCTTGTGTTATCTAAGTCTCCGGCAGCTGCTAATGTTTTGTCCACCAGTTGGCATCTGTTGTGGCAGACCAGTAGTGCTTCTGTTGATATGTCTGGGTGAGAAATTATGATTTGTTCTGCTACAGGCAAAACGTATCTGAGGTAATTTTAAGTAGCTGTAATCTAGTAATATTGCAGTTAGTGAAGAGCATTATTCAACGTGTGAACGTCTATTAGTTTACCAAACACTGTCACTGACAGCTCACAGACATGTCAGATGTATGCCTTGAAATGAAAACGTATTCATTAACTTGTTGAAATGTTCACTGATGTCACCAGTGCTGACTGTAGGCCATTGCAACATCTTCCAATGACCATTACAGTGGAGCCTTGCAAATTAAAGAAATAATTGCTACAGTTTTGTTAATGGTACATCACTAGCACTGATCCATTGCTATAATGGTGAGCCAGTGAAAACCTGTTTTTCTCAGTTAGCTTGCAGAAACTTTTCTGTATGTATATATGCGAAGGATAATTTAGTTCTAATGTAAATAAGTAAATGTTGCTTGGATTTTTTTTAAAACAAAGTGTAACCTCAAAATTGCTTGGAAATGTTTTAATTTAAATTTGTTATTCAACGAGTAATTTTTGAAATTCAAATTGACTAGTAAAAGTTTTGATGAATGTCAGCCCTAATTCATAGACGTTAAAATGTAAATGATGCATTCAGCTTCTGTGGTCTATGCTCATTCATTTTTATTTTAATACTTTTTATCCACACATGCCGTTAGGCAAGGTGTGGATATATCAGTTACTTGTGTGTGTGTTTGTGTGTGTGGGTTTGTATGGTTATGGATTTTTCCACCGGGGATAAAGCTAGTGGCGTCAAATTTTGCACGGTAGTTCATTGGCGTCCTGGGCAGGGAATCTCCCAATATGGGAAACTTTGCTCCCCCAGAAGCCCAAAATCGGATGAAGTGGCAAGCGTGCGGGATACGCCCAGGCATGCCCAACCCGATGTAAACATTAGCGTAGACATGCACCGACGTAAAATTTACACTAGAGGTGCGCCATTCATGGAATATTGTGTGGCATGTGGATCGGCATGTGTGGATATACGGCTGTCCCCGAAGACGGGCGTACTTGTCTGGTTATTTTTTCTGTTATGATTCTGTGTGATAGTTTAAGCAGCTTTGAATACATGTAGATATGCCATATTGTGTTCTATCATATTTGTTTAGTTATCTAAAATTAATGGTGTTACTTCCTGTTGTGTAGCATGCAGGTGGGCAGCTAATGGAAAACAGTGGTGTGTCATCGACCAATCAAACGCAGCCTGAACCTAAACCTAGAACGGCAGCAGCAGGCAAGCGTCCGTGTGATGTGATGTGTTATTTTCGGCCGTTACATTTTGTGACTCTATTTTATGCCAACTGTTTGTCCAGTCTTTTCCGTGTTACTGCTAATGAGTGACGGAAACGTCATCTGACTCATAACAATCTCAGCCAATTATCATTGGCGGTTCTAACTGGAGGATGAAGTCCAAGCGAAACTGAATGATCCTGGTTCCCCGTGGAAACCGCACATTAAACGGACAGGGTGGACTTATGTTGTTTATCCACACATGCCAATAGGTAAGGTGTGGATATGTCGTTTACTGTTTGTGTGTTTTTTGTTTGTTTGTATGGTAACCGATTTCTCCGCCGAGGATTAAACTAGCGGCGTCACATTATGCTCGGTGGTTCATCGGCGTTCAACGCAGGGAATCTCAAATTTTTGTGAACTTTGCTTTCTCATAAGCCCAAAAATCGGACGAATTGGCCAGTGTGCAGGCCACGCCTACCCGCATGTAAACATCACCATAGAGATGCATCGACGTTAATGTCACGCCACAGATGCGCCATTCTGTAGGATCAGCATGTGTGGATATACGTCAGTCCCCTTCACTGACGTAGTTGTTCTTTCTTTGTACAGCACTGCATACCAGATTCATGCTATAGGTTTTGCTGGTGGTATGTGTGTGGAAATGGATCCTGGAATTTTTTGTGCTATTGCCACCTGACAATGTCGCCATAGACATTATGTTTTTGGGCTGTCCATTTGCCACATTAGTTCATTCATCCATTTGTTCACCCAGACAGGTCTTGTTATCATGATATCTCATAAACGGCTCAAGCAATCGCGATGAAACTGACAGGGAATATTCACAAGCCCCTACTGATGACCTGATTAGATTCTGGAGGTCAAAGGTCAAGGTCACAGCATGCCATGGCAAGGGCATCCACTTGACGCTTTGGCGTTAAAGTTTATTTTCTAATTTTACAAATGCATGTTAGCATCACTTTTCTGTATTGACATTTGCTAGGTGGCCCCTTTGTTGAGGTTTGAATTCTGTGAGTACTTTCCAGTTATTATTATGATCTCTATTATTATTTTGGTTCAGTACTCATCCCCAATTGTTGGTTTAGTGAGCAGACCGGTATCTGCGCCTCTGCGAGATGCAAAGTTGCCTGCAGACAGACGACCAGGAGACAAATACTCCAATGTTAAAGGCTCAGGATATGGTCAGCGTTTGCTTCCAAGCAAGATGACTGCTTCAAAGTCAGCTTATTCGCCTTCCATCAAGCATCGCACAGGTCTGAAAAATGTCGTACTTGGTTTGCTTTGAGACTGTTGGTTGGATGACGTCTGACCTGTTAACAATCCACGAACGACTTGGACATAACTTGAGATAACTTCCAGAACCGATGGAGAAAGAGAGCTGAGGAGAAACAGGCTAACACAGGCACACCTGGGTAACCACTGTTAGAATGGAGGTGTCTGACGGTATCATTACTGGCCCGCCTACACATAGTGTAGGGGGCCAGTGTTGTTTTGCTCTCTGGCGTCTGTCGTTGTCCGTAACACTATGGTGGGCCAGGTGGTGGGCCAATAGAGTTTTGTCCCGTTAGAGCGACACCTTGTTGAGTAGTGGGATTGGAGAGCAGATGGAAAGAGGACTCAGTCGGTGAAGACCGAATGACATGCACTGAGTGGTTTCCTGGTCATGCAGAAATGTTGTACTAGTGATGTCTCTAGACCAATGAAGCAACCGGGTAATCCGGGTTTACCTGTGAAGTGACATGTGTGTGTGTCTGTGTTTGTGTACATTTGCATTTAGGATTGCCTATCTCATGTCATGTTGTAGTTGATTAGTTGTTATTCCCCGCCGGTGTTTGGGCAACAAAAACAACATCCCGTCTGCGTGGAACTTTTTTTTCCAGCAATCCTCAGAGTTTTTCCATCTGGATGACATTGTGGATCCCAGCTTAGCCTATAGACAGAGGCTCGATAAGCAGCACTGAGTAGAGTAATGAGTTTGTTTAATGTGGCTGTTAGGGTTAAGAAGCAGTGCTCGTCCGCCGACGGCATGGGACAGTCGTCAGCCACCGTCACTGACGTCACAACTACCGTCAGTGACGTCACTGGCTGCTGGTTCGGACTCCGATGACGTCATTCGTTCTGATGAGGTTTGGAACTTGTGCTGTTTTTCATCAGCTGTGATTACTCACAAGACATAGTCGACAGCCACTTTTCAGTATCTAGCGATCAGCTTCTCTGTTTGAGTGTTACAGTGCAGTCTTCCAGTAAGAACTTGCTGACTGTACTGTAGCTCAGATTTCATTAACTCTGTCGGCAGTAGCTTGTGGCATTAGCACAAATAGTGCAGTGAGTCGAGAACTCGCTTTCTGATAGTTGTGAACTCATCAGTACCTGCACGAGTGGACTTAACACTTATCTGTTTCTTGTAGCCAACCAACAGTAACTCAGCAAGTGCCGCTGATTTACTCGTCACGTACAGTGATAAGTCTGGATTGATGGATTGATTGATTGTTTGATCGATTCTTTCTTTCCATCAGCAAAATTATTTAAAAGTTATGGATGAATATAAATTCCACCCGTTCAAACCATTTCCATTTACTGTTTCTAATTTTTCAGACTGACTGGTACAGTTTTCCAGTCAATAAGCTTTCTCGCTAGCATACTTCAGCCAAGCGAGTAGTGCAAGTGTGCATGAGGATTTATATACACTTATGTTGTCATCACATTGCCCCAGTACAGGTGCCAAGTACTGCTTTCAATGTGTCTGTCTGTCTGCCTGTCTATTTGTCCGTCCGTTTGCATATTTCAAAAACCAAATGTCCAAATTTCACTAAATTTTCTGTACTTGTTACCTGTGGCCATGGCTCGGTCTTCCTCTGATGGCAGTATGTATTTCTGATCTTGTGGATGATATCATGTTTTCACATAATGGAGCAAATGGGCCAGAATCATGGCCAGTGTGTGTGTTTCATCCAGCTCGCCAGATGGTGGTTTCAGTCGGATGTCAGACAATGTTGTATGGATGAGTTCGCCAGGTGGCGGCACTGGGGGCAAAGTCTGCCGTCTCCGACTGCATCTTATTAAATGTGTATATTATTACACTGCAGGTGATTTCATCAGCTGCTGGACCTCTGGCGTCATCATCACCTGCAAGAACTGATGCTTGTCAACTTCATCAACAGTTGTTAGAAGAGAAGAGAATTTCTGCCAAACTGCGAGGTGAGCTAAGTCATGTTGAACTTAGCTGTGACAGTGAGTAGCATGATATGTCTTACAGTGATGTTGTCAAGTCTGTCTCTATCTTAACCAAGACAAAGTCCGAATACATCCACTCTGAGTTTGAGTCCAAGTCTACAAATTTCCATGTCAAAGTCAGCGTTTACAATGCAGATATTAATGAAATGAGCTTGCAGTGCAGTCAGTTTTATATATTTATTGCACTCTTGTTTTGTTTACAGACAATGCTAATGTAATAGTTTGTTTGTAGAAATAGTATCAAATCAATCAGTATAGATAGTTCTACTTTTAATCTAAATCTGTGGCATGATATTAAAACGTCATAGGTTGTCATACCATTCTTAGTCCACATCGTCTGTGTCCACACTCTCCAAGGCTGAGTCCAAAAAATATGATCTTGACTTAAGTATGTGGTCTGACTTGTACTACCTCACTGGTGTCTTGTTGACTTTGGACCTCGTGATGTGCGAAAGATGGCTTAGAAGTAGGTTACTGGTAAGAATAGGTATTTGAGTACATTAATTAATTCTGTCGTGTATTAACTGTCATGTTGAGCGTGGAATAAACCAAGACAGAACTGACATGTGGACATGTGTATGTGGAAAGACTTTGAAAGAAACAGCAAAATTCTGAGATCAGAGAATTATTAGGATTATAAGCAGTCTGATTGGTAATTACGAATGGCGTACAGCGAGATGACTTGGACGTGTTGGATTTGACGTTGATACGGAGTCAGTTGGACGTTGTGCAGTGATGTCTATTTGTCAGATGTAACAGTGATACAGAGTCAGTTAGACATTGTACAGTGATGTCTATTTATCATATTTAACAGTGATACAGAGTCAGTTCGACATTGTACAGTGATGTCTATTTGTCAGATGTAACAGTGATACAGAGTCAGTTAGACATTGTACAGTGATGTCTATTTATCAGATGTAACAGTGATACAGAGTCAGTTAGACGTTGTACAGTGATGTCTATTTGTCAGATGTTACAATGATACAGAGTCAGTTAGACATTGTACAGTGATGTCTATTTATCAGATGTAACAGTGATACAGAGTCAGTTAGACATTGTACAGTGATGTTTATTTGTCAGATGTAACAGTGATACAGAGTCAGTTTGACATTGTACAGTGATGTCTATTTGTCAGATGTAACAGTGATACAGAGTCAATCAGACGTTGTACAGTGATGTCTGTAATTTTGTCAGCTGTGATGTTGGCAATGGCGAACAGTCACGTGACTCAGTTAGCAGCAGTGAAGGAGGCCAACGAGAATGAACTGATGAAGGTTCAGCAAGAGAACTATATGTTGTCAATGGTGAGTGATGATGCACTGATTGTTACTGAATTTGTGTACTTGTGATAGAATTTGCGTCAACAAACGTGAAAGTCACGTCATTTTTTCATTTGCAGTTAGCGAGTGTGGCATTCTTGAAGTGCAAAATTTGGACAACTTTTGCGCATAATAACGTGTTCACTCGAAAAGTAGATGACTTGATATTATATTTGTATGTGAGTAAATTGTCGGTGCTCTGGAGTGGGCAGGGCTCAATGGGCCAATCAGAGGCTTAGTTGGCGGGGTCACATGACTGCTATCAACCAGTCAGAGACGTCATAGTACTCGTGGAACTACTGTGGGCTGTGCAGCGGCTTGGTGCACGTGACAGTCGCCTGTCAACATTGGCTGCGGTGAAACAGAGCGATGACGTGACGGCACAGGAGCAGCTTGCTCGCCTTGAGGAAGACATTCGCCAGCAGGATGTGATACTCGCCGGCTACGAGAAGGACAACGAACAGCTGCGGAACGAGATGAAACAGCTGAGATCAACTAACAAAGCCAACGAGGAGCGAATGTTTCATGAGAACCACAAACTCAGGACTCAACTAGCCAACCTTCAGTTAGTAAACTCGTTTCATTTTACACACGCGTGCACCTATCACCTGAGTTTTAACGGCCGACTTCCAGTGAACCTGGCTTAGCTGGTTATTGTTGTTGTAATTGTCTGCAGGGTGGCACAGAAAAACCAGTCCATTTGGCATGGTGGGTCGAAAATGGCATTACTGTACTCTTGACCGTAACTCTGCAAAATGCCATCTGTTTCCCAAACTTCTTTCAGCGGTAAATGTTTATTAGGTCGACTCCTCCGAGTCGACCTAATAAAGCCGGTCTCAAATGTCCGTCCGCCCGTCCGTACGTCCGTCCACAAAAAGTTTCTTCGATTTCAACGAAATTTGGTATGTACGTAGAGGTCGATGAGTGATGCATGATGGTATGCAGTATGACCCGATCAAAGGTCAAGGTCACGAGCCCTTGAAAGTCGGAAATTCGGCCATTTTTTAAATAAAGTAATCACAGAAGATTTCACCATCTTTGACTGTGTCACCACACTACCTTGTGAAAAACGTGGCACCTTTGACCGACAGTGGCCTGGTTTTCACGTCGTCCTGTACAGTGTACAGTACTGTTGTAGTGTGGAGCTGAGAGGTTTCTGCGTTGATGTACAGAGATGAAATGCAGTCCTACAAGGATGCGAGATTGGTGCATAACAATGGAGGTGTTATGTCTGCAGTGCTCGGTGCTGGACGTATTGCACAGCTGGAGGCCGAGTTACGTGAAATGAAGGTCACAAGCTCACGCTTGTCATTCAATTTCATTGACAACTTTTGGCTGAGTTTTTAGCAACACTTTTATTATCATGCTTCTCTTCCCATTGTGGGCATTAAAGAAGGCTATCGTAGATCTCAAACTTCGCCCGTGGTGTGCAAACGCATCCTTAATGCTGTATACTTCTTTAACCTGAGTCCCATTAATCCTAAATGAACTTCACTTTCCTACATCCATCAATACATGTTTCTTTTTTTCAGCAAGGCAACGTACACCGTTGCCATAGTAATATTGACAGTGGCGTAGTGGGGTTTCCGTAATTCCTCCCATTAATTGTGAAATTTCTCTGTTCCTTTTTTGGTTTAGTTTGCAAGTAATTTTGAAATAGTTAGTCACAATTATGCCTTTTAATAATCAGAAATTGAATTCTGTCTGACCTTATGGTAACTAAGTAAATTTAAGCCAAATCGGTCCTTTGAAGCGAAATCCAGAATGCTATATGACCCATACAATGCATTGTCAGTGGGGAAGAAAACCGCCAAAATTGCCCCCCCCCCTTGGCATTTCGTCACCCTGACGGAGGAGCACCGAGCCATGGTGATAGGCAACATGCACAAAAAATGTGTTAAAGATCTCGTGTGGTTCGGGATATATGCTCGCGGACAGACACACACACACACACACACACACAGATGTGCTCATTACAATTCTTCTCCACAAAACTAAAAATACACGAAACCACAGAACCGTTTTATGGCTATAGAGGTCAACTGGTGTTGGTTGGCATCCTCGATTAAGAACTGCAGAAATTTGTTATGGCAACCAGCATATTTGTATTAGGAAGATGTCACTAAAGTTCTGCACATACCATAAAATAAATAAGTATAAGACAGTCTAGTCGGTGGATTAGTAATAATTTTATGGGGCAAAGGTGAGTGCCGAGCAACCCAGTGGAATAAGGAAAATGTATGTTAAACAGTTATGTTAGTAGATGTTTGTGTTGGTGGTTGATAATTGCCGCTCAGAATGACCATTGTTAGTTGCAGTGCAGTGAGTGAGGATGGGTGATTGACAGTCAATGTGAGTGAATGTGTTGATGTGATTAAAGAGTCGAGAGAGCACGTCAGAGCAAGCAGCCACACGGACAGACTTGCAGCTGCGGCAGCAAGTCAACTCACTGACGTCACAAGTGAGCCATCTGCAGACTGAATTAGCATCTGCACATGATGAGCATTCACAGTATGACAAGGTGATTTCGAGATCTTTGTAACTTAAAAGTAAACTAAAAACTGGACGTTTTTTTGAAATTGTGAGTCATATTTAGCATAACTTATCCTTATTGGTCATCAACATCACCACCAGCATCAGGCACAACTTTAGTGCATTACTTGTGGCATTTCAGTCTAACTGTCACTGAATGTGTTTGTATCTGTAATGGTCAAATGCCATCAACAATGACTGTATTCAGCATATAAACGTATCGTCAACACCTTGTGACTGCAGTTTTTCGCGGTAGTATTTTGTTCAGCTTTATGCAGTCTGTTCATTATCCACACATGCCGTTAGGCAAGGTGTGGATATATCGGTTACTGTTTGTCTGTTTTGTTTGTATGTTTTTGTGTGGTTGAGGATTTCTCCACCGAGGATAAAGCCAGCGGCGTCAAATATTGCACAGTGTTTCATCGGTGTCCTAGGCATGGAATCTCACATTTTGGGGGACTTTGCTCCCTCAGACGCCCAAAAGCGGACGAATCGGCCAGCGCGTGAAGGACGATGAATGTTCCAGTTGGTGATGCCACATCGGCATGTGTGGATATACGGGCATCCCCGAAGCCGGACATACATGTCGTTATTAAGTTTACCATAGTTTACCTTATTTGTTATGCTGCGATGTCTAGTTTTGCTGTGCAATTGATGTGAACGGTTGTCATACAATGTGAATCTAGTCTGTCATTGAGGAGCATCGGAAGGAGGTGGCAGGTTTACAGAAGAAGTTGAAATGGTACGTAGAGAACCAGCAATGGCTGGACAGGGACTCGGTGCTGCTGAGCCAGAAAGATGCGGAGATTGCAGAGCTCACGGAAAAGTTGCGGCAACTCAGAACTGACGTCAGTCACTTTATGTTGATGCTAAATTCACCTGGTTTAGTTTTCCTTTTTGGTATGTGATTACTTTTTCCGTGTTTTTAAGCACTTTTTATGGCAACAAAATGTTTTTTGCAACCAACCATCATCTTATGCAGTCTGCAGTGTTGTAAGCATAGTCCTGATCCATTTCCAAGCGACCAAACCTGGCACTAGTTTTTGTGTGTGTATTGTGTTATAAAATCTTCAGGTTTACAGATAAGTGCCTCCTTCTGTTTAGTTTGGTCAATAGAAAGCTACCGTAGATGATTGGCTGAAATTATCCATTTCTGTGTCGAGTGGTATATAAACATTAACTCAGATGTTAGTAGTCATCTGTCGTTAACTTACTTACTTAGATATTTAATGTAGTATGTCTAAAACAGTGTTAATGTCATAAAAAATGAATCAGAGGCAATGTGAGACAGATGTGTGCAGAGTGGTCCAAATTGTCCTAGAAAAAGTTGTATTTAAGCCGTAGTCACGAGTGCCATAACATGATGATATGATTGGCATGCATGTAGGAAAATGCTATGATTTGTGGTCACATGTTCAAAGATGATTATGACTACAGCATGTGACAAATTCTCTGCACTGAAGTTCTGAATCTCTGCAACAAGCTCTGCTGAGAATTGTCGTGTTAATTTGTATGACTTGCATACAAGTTGTGTGTAATGTGCATAAAATCATCATTAGCGAAATTGACACTGGCAGTCATGGCAATGATGATGATGATGAATGCTGGCAGGCTGGTCAGAAGCAGCTGCAGGTGAAAACAAGTCGGAACGAGCGAACTTCTCAGACGAAGAGAATTCAAGACCTTGAACGACAGGTATTGCACGTGTCATTAGTATGAAAAGGTAGTCATCAGAGGAGAGGGCAACGTGTTCTTCTGCCGTTCATAGGCAATTAAGCCCGTAGGTGAGTCTGTAATGCAGGGCCAGTGTGACACCAGACCCACGGTTGCCTTCCCAGACTCAGAGCACTGACCTTTGACCAGTACTCGTTCCCCGTCCTGCCCCATACGGGCTCCGGGTCAATAATGTGCCGTGATTCATGTGTTGATTTCATCACTATATAAATTGTTTGACGTTTGTTTGTGTGTTTACTTAACTCACTCCCTTCATCACTTTCTTTCTTCTACTTCCTTCTTTCCTTATGCTTTCTTCCTTACTTGTTTTCTTCCTGACTCATCTATCTGCTCCCTCCAGAATAGGCCCATTCCATTTCCATGCCGAAGGTCGTAGGAGGCGACCACACCTGGCTTTAGTTTTTTGGGTTCATTTTATGTTGTAGTATATATTTTTACGGATGCATGTTTGCTTTTGTTGTGTTTGATTTAGTTTTTCAGTACTAAGCTAAGAGGTTGGCTGGGAAGAACGTCTCCGAAATGACCTGACTGGGTGGTACGTAAAACCTTAACTGAATCAATCAATCATTCCCATCCCACTGAGGACAGGAGGCTGAGTTGGCTTGACTGGCTGGTCACCTATTTGAGTACTGCGCCGTGACACTCTCATTAGTACGCATGATGAGAAACTTCTTGCGCAGGTTTTGTGATTAGGTCTGGTTGCACCGAGCTTGGTTGTCTCAACAGTTAATCTATGGTTAATGATAGTTCCAGTTTTCCGTTGCCGGTTGCCGGTGATGATGAGTTGTTGCTGTAGCTAGGTACGTTTGGTGTGTGGCAGGTGAAGGAAATGGAGAACATAATACGAAAACGACATCCCAACTCTTTGCCGGCTCTGATCTGGGCTGCTGCCAGCATCCCTGATGATTTGACCACCAAGCCACCATCGGTTGCATTCCTCGAGGGCCGCGTTCGCAAGCTGGAAACTGAGCTGGCGTCAAAGGACCAAGATGCAAAGAAGAGCATGCGTGCCTTGGAACAGAAGTACAACTCTGTGAAGGTCTGATTGAGCATGTAGCTATAGTTTAATAGATTCAGTTAAGTTTAATGAAGATGTTTACATCAAATGCTGTTTTAGACTGCATGAAATACTGATAGTGGTAACAATAATAATAGTAATGAAGTGATGTTTACATTGCCATAACGCTGTTACTTGCTGGTGTTTATGTAACGTAAAGTGTCGCGTGCCAGATGAAAGTTGAAGAATGTCTGTCTTTGTGAACTAAGCTGTTGTTGGCATTTGAACGTGGATGGATTGTCAATGCTAATTCACTGGATTCCATTGTTTGCCGGCAGCATTCCTTCCCTCATGAAGCATTTATTGATCAAGAGTCGTGAGGTTCCGTGGGTAATTTTTCCTAGTTGAGTTTCCTTCCATGCTTTGACACTGTTGGTTACGCATCTGAACTGCAAAAGAAACTGGCTCCTGTTATCCGCAAAAATTCATTCTCTGTTCGGGGTGGGAACCCGGCCAACCTGAAGTAATTCCAAGAAAGAAGCGCGTGTGTGACGGTGAATACAGTCCAACGCTGTGTTCTGTTGCAGTTGTGCTACGAGGAACGAATCCAGGACCTGGAAACACGCAACGTGAAGCTACATCAGGACATTGATGAACTGGTCCACAGTAGTCGTCGACACTCGGACCACCTGTCAGTTGATGGCATCAGAGAAGAACATCGCAGACAGGTGGTTGAACTAGAGCAGACCATCGACGACCTACGACAAGAGCTGCTGAGACTGCGAGCTATTGACCTCGGTCTGTCAAAGTCTGTTGTGCTTTAAGTCATCTCGTTATGTAAACTCTCACTTTTTACCTCCAGCTCCTTCTTCACAGCCGTTTTCCAGGCCATTTAAATTTTTGATTTCTTCTTTTACTTGTTCTTGATGAAAACCTTTGGTAAGAAGTTTTATTCCTGTCACCCAGATAACAGTCTCACTGCAGCCACGGATCTCATGTGTTCTTCATTGACCGCTTGAGTCTTGACTCTTGAATGAGGCTGCATATCAATGCTGCTGATGATTTAACGCATTGTTCTGAATTTGTTTGCAGTAAATTAACTGAATGAACACCGCGCATGTGCAACTACATCAACTGTTTAACACTGTGACAATCCATGTCAATTGAACATCTAGTTACTGGCCCTCCTACACATAGTGTAGTAATAGACTAATCACGTAGACTAGTAATGCTTGCTGGCGTCTGTCGTCGTCGTCTGTAACACTCCCTGCAGGCAGCTTTACCCATGCAGGCCAGGCGATGACGTCATCCTGCCTCCAGTCTAATTATAGCTCCATGGTTACGCTGCATGGCGGGCCAGTTGTGTTACGTGCCATCAGGGCGACATCTTGTTGAGTTACTGCTAGGCTATATGACCATGTGTAACGATGACATTATACAGATAGTGCACACCCATAAGTGCGATATTCAGATATGATGCCCCGAGGTGGTCTTTGTATTGCATGATTTCCAGAACATTACCACTTGTTTGGTGTACATGACTGGCTGTGGTATTGCAATCATAGCCGTGTGTGAGTTCCTAATTTGTCTGTAAACATGTCGTAGCTAGTAGGTGCTGTCCGTGTCGAGGTAACAATAGTTTCTGATAGCCAAAGTGACATTCAAGGTCACTCAAGGTCACTGGTAGTGGCACTGTCAGTGATTTTATATTACTATTCTATAGTAACTACGTTTACCATCTTGTATTGCATTGAATTTGCATCTCACGTGTGACAAATAAACAAATTTCATGACTGTTGTTGGACACGTGTTCACATATTGGTTGTTACCTGTGTTTTCACACCTGTTTCCCAGGTGTGTCTGGGTCGGCCAGTTCTCCCATTAGCTCTCTTTCTCCACCTGTTCTGGATGACACTATTGGCACAGGTATGTTAAAAGCCCTTCCTCATGATCCGTCAGACAGTACCGTATTGAAGCAATGAACGTAAGCACTGTGCAATGGTTGTCAGCTGACGATGAAGCCGAGAGTAAAGTTACACGCACCAAACAACGAGATATTGGCTTGCAAATCGTCGAGGCAGAGATACGAGCGCCAGTTCAGACCCAGACGAGCAGACAACTGCGTCGGCCACCGCCATCACAAGGTCCAGCTTGTTGTGGTTTTCAGACTAACGGTCAATGAAATTTTATTGACTGTGCTTAAAATTTAATTGAATGTGCTTGTCTAAACTCCCATCCACTTTATATGTTAGTCATACATTTTTGGTGCATCTTTGATAGTCAGAACAAAAGTAAATTCTGCATGTTTGTATAGCACTTTATGTGTGACGCTGGTCTCTTACAGCGGTCAGGTATGACACATGTTAACGATGGATTATACAGTTTTACCTGCCACCCGCAAGTGGAATGTGCCTTTACTTTAGTAGATCAGCTGGTACTCGGACTTCCTTATATGCAGAAATATTCTGTAATTTATTCGATTTACTTGTAGTAGTTTTATTACTCAACATGCAATGAGCCAGTTTTTCGGACACATTGTAATTGATACGTTGTGTAACTGTTTTGATTGAATGATAATTTTACAGGTAAGTCTACATCAAGGGTCGAACGCCAGCAAGTGCTGAAAGGTGTCAAGAGAACAGCGACGCATGCAGAAAGAAAGAACAATCCAGTGACATTAGCTTCGGATGCGGAACTGTCATCTGTTGATGCTGCTGATAATAGTTTGGAGAAGAATTACAATCCGGACTTGTTTGCTGGGACACACGTGACTGAACTGTTGGCTGAGAATGCAGCTCTGAAGAACAAGGTTCTGTTGACTTTTGTTGCATCAGCTGTTGCTCAATCGCTGGATCTTATTTTTGTTGTTTGCTTTGCTGTGTGCTGTCGTAAGCCGAGTGGTTGCCTTGTTGGCACTAATCGTGTGTCAGGATCAAGGGCTCAACAGTCAGATATCTGAGGTTCACTTGGCAGTTGGCCCTTAAACTGACATTTTGTGTGCGTGAGTGTGTTAATTGTACACTCTGTAGTGTGCGTGAGTTGATGACACAGCAATAATAATAATAATAAAGTTGGCCTCTTGCACATAGGTTGTGTTTGTATCAACAGACTTAGAACCCAAAAATATACAACAGTAACAATGTTGTTGATGTGTCGTTACTGCAGCTGAGTGGGCGCGGCTAAATTGGAAGCATTGCTGGTTGAGTATTTGTTGGGCCAAGAGGGTGGCGAGGGTAGAAGTGTTTCACGGCAGGTGATGAGAGATATACTGTTATTGTTACCCTCGCCGGCACAGCTGCTGGCGTGGTTATTGTGTTCAGATGCGTCTGTGTGTGTGTCTGTTTGTCTGCACTCTAACAGGAAAACGGCTTGAGCTATCAACACCAAACTTGGTACATGTATACCCTATAGCAGTCGCTCATCATGCATTGATCAAAGGTCAAGGTCACATGGTTACGAAAACCGCATGGTTGCTAGTGACCATGGCCGGTATTCTGTACGCCTATATGCGGCTGTGCTACCTGCGGCCGTTGCCGGCGTGGGTCTGCATGTCGATACGACTGCCTATGTGTTCTAGTTATTATTTGTTATTATTAATATGTTGCAGCTGGAATCGGCTCAACTTGAACACGAGCAACAGCGCATAAAGCAGGAGAAACTTGCTGCCGAAGCCGAAGCTAGAGAGAGATGCCTTCGAGAAGAGATGGAAGAAAAGGTGTGTTTGACTGGAGTTGTTTTTGCATTGTTTTGAGCTGTTGATTGGTTAGTAGTGAGGTGGGTGACCGTTCGTGGTATGTAACCAGCAACCCAGTCCAACTCAACTGCCTACATTCGGCAGAATGGGGCAATGAGTGAGTTCTGGACAGAGGGTTTGATGCTGCTTGTCTGGAAAACTCATTGTTGTCTGGCGTTGTGCTGACCACCCATCGCACACTCTGTCGTGTTTTCACTTACGGGGTCAATGGAGATGAGTACGCCATCTATGATTCTTGCTTTACCTTTACATCAACAAGTCACACAGAGTAAAGTAAAATCTATATTATTTGATATCATTATAGTATTAGTTGCACTGTGCTGTGTTATGTTGCCCATGGAAGTTAGTTGTTTAAAGTATTTTATTCAAACTATACTGAGTTTCAAAATGTGGTAAAATATTTGTGGATTATCATATTATGAATTAGACTTCACTGATGATATAAATTGTGTTGAAAGCGCTGTTAAACTCTAACCAACCAACCAACCCTGATGATATAAAGCACCATCAATTTCTTTGGTGTTAAAACATTTTTATTAGCTGATCTGTAGTTGTTTTATGAATAGAAGGGTGTGTAGTCCATGTTTTGGCTCAGTTTTACGTTATTGATAGTTATATATATTTGGCACTAAACGTTTGCTAATTTGATCTGTATTTTTATTTTATTTAACGTTGATCTACTTTAATAACTGTAGATAATAACCTGCCCATGTAGTGC
>Ga0209363_1000132_pt1 | contig 25491 bp, 20 predicted proteins | sample WorMetexBAHAMAS3_FD_187385 | JGI IMG/M metagenome (GOLD analysis project Ga0209363, IMG submission 187385) | Marine gutless worms symbiont microbial communities from Max Planck institute for Marine Microbiology, Germany - Inanidrilus exumae... | ecosystem: Host-associated > Annelida > Digestive... | reverse complement strand
TAATTGCCCCGTATTTGACATACAGGGCAATTACATGTAGCCGAGACGCCACTTGACGTACATTGCCTTGAACTTGTCGAAGCCAGCCAATACACCTGCTCCAGCGACACCTCTCAGAATGTTGGCTCCTACAAAGGAACAGCAACAGCTTTGTAAAACTTCACACAGTTGTCAACTGGATTAAGGGTTTACATCTGGTTAATTTGGCTGAACGACAGTTACTGGCTCTTTCAACAAAATTACGTTAAACTTTAAGAGTAATAACATATTCGTTAAAAAATTATATTGTAACCTATAATAAGTTTTGATAGAGTTCATTAATGTTAATAAAATAATAAATATAATATCAAAAATATATGTAAATTGTGTAACTTGACTGCAGATGGCTAAAACTAAATTGGTATTTTATATCGTTTCATCTAGGGATCGTGGAATTATGCGCCAAAATTTTGCAAATTATGCGCAGCGATTTTAAAGATTATGCGCGTACTTTTCGCCAATTATGCGCACATTATGGATATGCGCACCTTTTACCGTAAAAGGTGCGCATACGAGTAAGCTTAAAAGTCCACCTTCAAAAAAATCAAACTATAGCGGTACAAATTTACAAACAGCACAATTCCGTAGCATAAGAGTGACCTAGGCGTTCAAATTCCAGTACAAAAACTCCAGCATGCGCAATGTTTCTGCGGCCAAACGGGTACGCTGTGGTGTCAGTAACTGATTGTATTTTGAAAACGAACGCTCTGCGTCAGCACTAGTTGTAACTGCAAAAATGTACACTTGTGCCAGTCTTGACAATCCCGGCAGCCTATCTGATGTGCTTTTCCAGAATGTGACAATGTCCGTTAGTGTCATACTTGTCGACGAGGAGCTTCTCACTGCCTCCGGCCCAATAACATCAACGTATTTAACAAATTCAGCAACTTCAATGTCAGACATGCCAGGGATGGCATTGTAGTCCTCCTTGTTTCTGGACAGCAATACAGTGTTCTGCGGTTTCAATATGCGACAAGCCTTCACAAACTGTATACCGGGCTGCCCACCATCAATATACTTTTGGACTTTCTCCGCAGAAAGACGAAATGCCTCTTGGAATTCTTGCATGATAACAGTCTTGGTATCCGTGTCCATATCTGTAGCTGATACAAAGAATTGTGCACAAGCTTCGTCTGGCAGCTGACAGTTGGTTTCTAACAGAATGCGCAAGTCTTCGAGTTTCTCATAGGCATCGAGAACACATGGAACACGACTCTCAAATGATGCCAGCAGGTCGAGAAATGGCACTGATTTGTTGGTCAGAAATGCCAATTTCACCTTGAGGTTCTCGACGTTTGTTGGCACGCCAAAATGTTCACTTAACCAGCTTAATGCAGACGATGAAGAATCGCCGGCCAGTTTCGTTTCATCTTTGATGAATTCACTGTAGTAGTCCATATGATCATTGTGATATGCCATAGCTTCGTACCAAGAATTCCAGCGTGTTGCCACTGGATCAGGAGGTAGTGTTTGCAGTGCGACTGCAGCACCCTTCTGTCGCAAATGCTTCAAATATCTCGCCTTCCTCTGTCCAGGCTGCGCGAAAATGTTCTTGAATTTTATGCCGAATTTATGAACATCCTTAAACGGCTGACGAAAGGCTTCGCACACAAGATTCATAATGTGGGCGAAGCATGTAATATGGATACAGTTCGGAAAGACAACACTGAGTGTGTCCTTGTATGACTTTAACATGTATGCAGCATTGTCTGTGCAAAAAATTCGAATACTGTTGAAATCCAAGCCATAGTCTGTTACAGTTCGAATTACAGCCTGCGACACAGTTGTATTGTTTGTCTGTTCCAAAAAAATCGTGTCCGCCAGAAAACATTTGTTGGACGCAACAGGATCACCAGTTTGAAAGAGTTCCATTTTGGCCAGCAATATATTCAGTACAAATCTGCCTTGATCATCACTGGTTTCGTCTACAATCACAGCTACGGACGCACTGTCCATAAAATGGGACTTCAGTTTGGTCTTCTCACTTTCATACAGATCAGGAAGATAGGCATCTGTAAGCTGGTGACTCTGTGGAATCGCACCGCCGTTTGAAACCTTTGTTCGCAGAAATTCTCGCACAATTGGATGATCAGTTTTTGACAGCGGAATATTTGCAGAGACTAACATGGCTAGCCAGTCACGGCAGACGGCAACACGGGACTCTGCTGCGACAGTGGCAACATTGAGTGTTGTGTCTAGCGTTTTTTGCTTCTTACCTTCAGGTAGCTCAGCGTGTCGCAAATGTGCGGCAGACTTGAAATGGTTGTCAACAGTAGATTTTCGTTGATGGTTCAGTACGACATTACAAGATCGACAAAATAGTCTACCACCGTCTTCAAAAACTTCGGACTTTTTGTACTGCTTGGCCCGATCAGCTGCACTAACATTGGCCGCGTGATCCTTGCTTCTTTCTGGCTCTTTCAAGTACTTATCCATCACTGGAATACTTCGAGCAATGCCGATGTTACACGATTAATAATAATTACAAATAAACTTTAATCAATCAACAACGGAAGTACACACAAACAAACAATGACGTCATCACTGTTTCATCAGTATTGTTATAAGTAAGTAAGAAAAGTTGCCAACAACGTGGAATATAGTATTTGCGCTTACAATATTGTGCACGTGCGTGACTGCATTCGAAATTCCTGATGTATAACAAAAAGTCATCCGTAAACGAGACAAATTATGCGGAGCTTGTTGGATTATGCGGGATTTGCCCAATTATGCGGAAAGCCACCAATTATGCGCAAAATTATGCGCGCGCATAATCGCATAATTCCACGATCCCTAATGTATGCCGACTTTGATGCTGGTAGCTTGAGCTATTTTCGTTTTAGAGCTCAGACAGACAGACACACAGACAGACACGACTGAATGCCCTACCCCATGCTGGCGACTATACAGCCGTTATGGGTAATAAATGACACAGCTAAATTATAAATAAGTGCTACTTAATGTAGTGTATTGTAATGTAATGTGTTACATTTACTTTGTTACTGAACAAGCCTGTGGTTTAACTGTTGTAGCTGTATAGTACTGTTGCACTGTGATAGTGATGGCTATGGCTTCATTACGCCATGACAACCAGCAGCATCTGAAAGCCATGCAGTTTATGGTACACTTTCTGGACAACTCCGAAGCTTACTTTGATGCAGAGGTTTGCGTACATTACATCAGTACAATGCCGTAACACCCATGAATGTGCTCTCCTGAAGCCTCATCTTCTTATTGTGCTGCACTCTGCTGTTTTTCTTTTTCCTCCTTTCCCTCATCGAGTTGCTGTGGATGAGAATTTGCCGTCTGCACACCTTAAAAGCCTATGTAGCGTATTTATATCTTGGCCTGTTGGCCTGCAGGTGGGCTTCATGTATCTAGATAGCTGTGGCTGCTGTTGGGTACCAGTGACGTGTCACTCACAACTCAAGTCCCGCCCAGCATTTTCGACAACAGTTGTGCACTTTATTGTAGTATTAATTGATAGTCGAACCTGCATATTTCAAGTTGGTCTGACCAACACTTTCAGCCACTTTGGCATTAACATTGTTGTGAAAAAACTCTGCATCACATAATCCAAATTCACTCACTGCAATGGACCCTAGTTCTATGTCAGTTATTTTAAAAAGAAATAATTTGCACCTGAGTAAGGTTGTACGCAAACACTGTATACTTTGTCAGAAACATGATGTCATTAATAATGTGGTATCTTCAGTGTGAAAAAATTCATGACATATTGGATTTTGAATATTACATTTGTAAAGCAGAATCATAAAGACTATTAAATCAGACAGATGGTTACTGTAAAGTTAAGCAGCTTCCTGTTGAACTTGCTTATGCTACAGTGCTGTATGTCTTTTGAATTTAAATGTAACATATCTCACAGGCATTTAGTTCTGACATGACCATTGCATCACGTATAGTACGTTGTTATGCCACACTATCGTGGCTAGAATTTGCGTAAGTTTTAGCTTGCTTCGGGAGTTGATGGGTTAGTGTGTGATATTCCCAGTTTGGAATTAGTGCATAGAGTTTTCTTCAGTGCTTTCACACTGTTGGTTATCACTGTTTTCATGTTATTTGTGCAGAAGAAAGATGCAGGCCAAGTGCTGCTTGATAAGGTTTTCAAGCATCTTGAATTGCACGAAAAGGACTATTTTGGCCTGCAGTTTGCCTCAGTCATGCCGAATGTTTTTGATTCTGTGGTTAGTGGTGCATTGGTTATGTAGATTAACTCTGTGAATTTACATGCTATTTATGACACACATTAGTGTGTCATGATATGCTGTCATGTACCATAATGCTGAAAAGCCACTGTACAACCGAAATGAAGTACAAAAATGCAAAATAGAGTATAATTATGAGTTTGAAAATAGTGCAGATGTTTTTATATCCATAAAAAATGTTTTGTTACTCCTTGATTAATGACATCTTGAGAAAACAGTGGATATGATACATGGATGCCAATGATCTTGGCTAATAGATATACTGATCATATCGTAGTGTGTAAATGTAATTACCGTATATACTCGCGTATAAGCTGTCCCGCGTATAAGCCGACCCCCATTCCTACGGCCAAAAATCTAGCAAAAATTAGTGACCCACGTATAAGTCGGTAACGAAAATCAGCGACAAACGTGTACCCTGATAGGCCTTGACAATGCATGAGTGACAGCGAGTTCACAACGACGACAGCAACGTGTGCTATCGCATGTGACAGATTTTATTGTAAGCAGAAGTCATACCCTACTGCAAGCTACATCACGTGTCAAGTTACAGTGGCTGGCTATGCAGCAGCACAAGTATGTTCGTGGTCATTCTGAACCCCCGCCGACATGCTCTCCCCCATTCATCCACATAGCCCTAGTGACCTACTAATGGTGCGGCACACACACACATTGAGTGTCACTGACATCTAGCTGTCATGCTGACTGTCGACTCTGGCTGTGTGGCATGACCCGCGTATAAACCGACCCCCACAACTTGAACGTCAAAATTGAGCCAAAAATTGTCGGCTTATACACGAGTATATACGGTATATACACAATCTGTCAGCATCATGTGAAGGAAGGAGCTAATGTAGTTAGCCAATTTTGCATGTTATTCTGTCCATCATTGTCTCTGTGTATCAGTAAGAATACTAATAAGAGCCCAGCAAGTGCTAAGATAGGCAACCAGGTCGAATTGTAGTGAATTCGGAGGACACAGTATGTTGGGCTACTTTTGGGCTAGTCTGCATACGCAATTGGGCGGGAATTTTAACGCCGGTCTTGCAACCAGCCTGGGTTGGGTAAGAGATGATGACAAGTGACTTTGAAGCATGATGTGTGCTTGCAAGTTGACTGAATAAACTACAGCATATGATGTATTTTTAATTAGATTGAGTCAAACGTTGAGACTAAGCAGCACGTGGAACCTGTCATTGTCAACCATCCTTCCTCTGAAAACATGGTGATTTTTCTTGTGTCATTTCCAATGTACTTTGCAGTAGACTTTAAAACATCTTGTCATCTGACGATTGCATTTTAAAAACCTAAATCTTTCCTGTTGTGATACTATGATTATGATAGTTCAGTAATTGCGTTAAAATAAGTAAATAGATAAATAGGCTTTTTAATGCACTTTTTAGTATGTAGAACCAGTTGCACTCGAATCTAAAAACGTACTACAGCAGCTTTAATTGCTTTACAAACATCTTGCTTAATGCACACTCGCTAGTTGAATGAAGCCAGTTGTCTTATGATCCTAAAGAGTCATTGCTGCAAATTTTCATGTGGCTGGATTCCTGTCTCATACCAGCCACTGAATCAATGGGCCGTATCTTTTCTGTGTCCACTAAGCGACCTGTTGGAAGGGAAAGGAGGCTTTGTTACACCAGCACCAAGTTAAACAAGTGTCCAAAGTCATTTGGAAAAAGGCTGAAAGTTTAACTCGGGTTAACATGATACTTTTATTGGTTATTGGCTATCGAGCGATATTTTTAACATTGTGTGGAATAATACTGCTGCTTATTACAGCAGTACTAGTGTCCAACAGTAGTTCAGTCACCAGTGGCCACCGATGGCACCATCAACAAAGACAGACCAGCCATTGATCACCTAACTAATTTGTCAGTAGATAAGCAGTTCTTTAGTTTCAACGTGCAACTGAGCTATGCCACAATGCATTACTTAATTACAATTGCACCAGTCCTCGCCGGTAACTACAGACGTAGCCCCCTACTGGTAGCAGACTGTCATTGATTTCTGAATACATACTCAACTCGTACAGTGAGCAGCCACTATACAGCCGGCGTGGGTAATAATATAACTAGAGAAATGTTCAGTCGTATCAACATGCAGACCCATCGCAAAGGTTAAAACCATAACCCGAGTTTTATTGTTGGGATTTGACCTTTGACCTCAGAGTCAGTAAATGCCATGATCCTGTCAGGTGTGCCGACTTTGATGCTGGTAGCTTGAGCTATTTTCGTTTTAGAGTGCAGACAGACAGACACACAGGTAATGTGTTACATTTACTTTGTTACTGAACAAGCCTGAACTTAAGTGTGGTTTAACTGTTGTAGCTGTATAGTACTGTATAGACTGATAGTTCAAGCAATTGATTTCTGAATACATACTCAACTCGTACAGTGAGCAGCAGGTTGTTAGAAATAGCTGTGCTTCATATTGGACTGCATGTTTGTGTGTGTGTGTGTGTGTCTGTATGTGAATGTTGCAGCGATGGATAGACCCTATCAAACCAATCCGGAAGCAGATTAGAGGTGACTATATTTGCACTTGTTGGTAGATAATATCTCTGTTTGCAGTTGTGCAGTGCTGAGAAAACGTTTAAATTTGTCGTTAGGCCTACTGTTCATGTCATTTTGAAAATGAGTGAGATGCCAGAACATGAGAAGGTTTGCAATGAGTGAGTGATCAGCTGGGCTAGTGCTGTTTTAAAACCATTTTCTAGGTCATCCTGAGTTACTTGGTTTATCCTCAGTTTCTTCCACTTCATTTAGGAAGCTCTAGTAACTTTTAGGATAAATAGCACAGGTTTTTGCTGTTCCTGTTATACAACCAGCAGCACTCACCCAGCGAGTGGCCTGGCCTCATCCTGTCTATATCTTAAACAGACTGCATAATGAAGAGTCTTTACCTGCTACATGTAGAAACATCAAGAGGGCTGATGTGAACATAGCAAACTGCCTTTGTAACAGGTAAATGATAAAGTTGACAGCAAATGATTGCTTCCTTTGATGCATTATTATTACCATCTCGTGTTGATTGCTCAGTAATAAGGGCCAAAAAGAGAGTTTGTATTACATATTCTTAAATATATATTATAGTGTTTTTCCATATTATTATTGTTTTTACTATGGATGATGCTATTACACATTGCAAGAGCCTTTAGTGTCAGCGTGTCTTTAGTCTGGTATTCACTTACGTACAACTGTTGAATTTGTAGGCTGCATCAACTGCACATGGTACATAGATGTGTCCCGTTGCTGTAGATTTCACACACAGCGTGGTCTGTCTGTCTGTCTGTCTCTGTTAGACACACAGATGAGCTGTACAAAAATGGCTGAATTGATCAAGATGCCATTCGGTCGCTGAATCATGTAGGCCTAAGGAATATTGTTTACGATGGTGGTCCAGATTCTCCTCACAGGAAGGGGCACTTTTAAGGGGAACGTGCTGGCCCATTATAACGTACATGTGCATGAGTTCATTGCACATTGTTTACTTGCCACCACTGACGAATGTGCGTGCCCAGCACAGTGGCGGACGAATGCATTAGCTGCCATGCCTTTTGTTTTTAGTGTATCGAACTCGGCCTTATTTCAGAAACAGTGTTTACAGTGACCACGAATTATTGACGTAGTCTGTGGCACTATTCATATGCTTTATTTCCATGCGACATATGGTGCTATAGAAATTAGTTTTGATTGATTGATTAAAATACAAAGAGAAACTGCTATGATTGTTTTTACTATATGTCGTGTTTCACTATGTCATGGTAACAGTCGGGCTGCCTACCGTGCTGTATTTTCGTGTGAAATTCTACGTTCCCGACCTGGCCATGCTACATGAAGAATTCACGCGGTATATTTGTATATTCTCACATGTGTTCACTTATTGCTAATTTTTCTCTTTCCATGTTTTACTGCACGACGCTATGCTAATGCGGTATATGCTGTGCCTCTGTCTGTCTGTCCATCTGTCACAAGTCGGTGTTCTATCAAAATGGCTAAATGTAGGATTTTGCAAAGAATCCCAAATTTCCCATGATGCCAGTGATTGACCTGCCCCTGTAGCCCAGTGGTCAAAGCACTCAGGCGCCATGTACTGTAGATCATGATGCGTTCAGGAGCTGGGGTTCAAACCTGTGTCTGACGCATCTGCCTACCAAAGAATTATTTCTAATGATTCCTGTGTACTTGATGAACAGGGAGATAATCCCGGGCAGGAATAAGAGGGTTCAACAGTGTCCTCTATAAACTGTGACCATCGCTGACACCTTGATTAGCAACGTAAAGGTATTGGCCGTACTGGCGTGGCTGAAGCAAATAGATTTGGCAGGTCACTGGCTGGTGCAACACACAGCATCAGTCAGGGCAAGGCCAGACAGGCCACGTCTAGGGGGGGGGGGAGCTACAAATACTCTACAAGCTGTTCACTCGTACTTAACCTCGCCTCCCCCCACACGTCCAGCACACATCGCATACTCATACTAGTTCCCTCCTCACCCTCGGCTACTGCACTGGACCGTTACATACGGTGACTTTTTGGTCTCAGCACTGAGGTCCAGAAGTAGACTGGACCTCTGCACACAATAAAGGAAGGAAAGATGCCAGTGATTTCGGTGAAATTCCAGTAGGGCCCCCTAACGGGTGCACCAAATACAGCTGGTGTAGTGACGCCACCCCCTATATGCAATCTTGGATCATCTTGTTAGCAATAAGCATCGTGCATTTTCTAAGTAACTGCTGAGTTGTTTGTTATGCTTTATGGTTAATTTTTTTTGCTGATCATGTTTCCGTTAAAACTGTGCATTACTGTGACAAGATGCTGTGAAGACAGGCAGTGCAGTGAATAATGGCAGGCCGTCTCTCAACTGTGTGTCATTGCAGGTACCAGTACTTTCTGCAGCTGACCAAAGACATGGCTGAAGGTCGACTTGTTGCGCCGTTCCAGACGACCGTTTTGCTTGCGAGCTTAGCCGTTCAGTGTGAGTCTCGTTGTGTGACCTTGTGTGCTGTGGGCCACGCTAGTGACTGGCTGACACGTGTTGTTCTGCCGCTGGTGTTGTGGTAGTGTCATACTAGTACCACAGGGGTTGCGGGTTCAGTCCAGTGCAAGCAGCCCAAAGTATGCTGACTTTGTGCTCAGGCCTGCTCAGCCTCCTGCCCTCAGTGGGATGCAAAATAAGTAGTAGCTAACCAGTTATTGCCTTCTGGATAAAGATTTAGAGCCGTTTTTCCACCGCAAATTAATGTCCCATTAATGTTAATGGACAATTAACTCCAATTAACCCTTTCGCTGGTACCATGGGTTGGAGGTCCCCATTTAGGTTTACATGAGAAGCATTCTGAAGCCAGACCAATACAGAAAAGGTATTATACAACAAGAGTCGTTAGGCACTGATATGTTATAGGAACTGAAGAAGTGCAATTACACATTGAACTGATAAATAGGTCAAGTGGTGGTTGGTTAGTTTCCACCCTGTTGTAGGTGCTAGAGTAATAACTCCAACACGCTTCCATCCTTTCCCATTTTGGGTCATTGCTGAGCAAAAAGGCAATGAGGTCGGGAGGTTACTGTATCGTTCACCATCCTTAACCTGGCAGAACTAAATCCACCCAAAACCTTGTCCCCAATATAGCCTATTTTTGTGCTGAAAAGGGACGTTAATCTCCCAACCAACCAAGTCATTTGATATGCTGAGAAGGCTGTGATTTATGTTTCTGCAGCTGAGCTAGGTGACTATTGCCCTAATGAGCATCACAAAGGTTACCTGAACGAGTTTCACTTTGTTCCTAATCAGTCGGACGACCTGCTGCAGCAAGTGGCCGTCATGCACAAGAAACACAGGTGAGTTGAGTGTCTGGCAGTGTCTCTGTTCTGAGTACAGCAGTAAGTTAGTCAGTTTATTAAGTAAGCAGGCGAGGAGTGAATAAGTGAGTGAATGTCAAATTTCATAGCACAGAACATCTCTAACAGTAATCAGCCAATTGTGACCACTAGTCGAACAAGGTGTCGTCCTAATGGGACGTAACTATACTGTCCTGTCGTGCAGTATCAGCCACCGGACCAGCCACAATGCCTGGCCCGGAGGCGGCCGACCGCTGATGCACGTTATAGACGACAGACTGCAGACGACGCCGACAGACGACAGCGTGCAAAACAATACTGGCCCATTAGGCGGGCCAGTAACAAGACGCTGATATACAGTAATAGAGCTGTTGTTATGAGAAGGCAGAGATTGGTGACACTGATATATTTGTGTTGACAGAGGTCTGAGCCCAGCGACGTGTGAGAAGATATACATTGACACAGCTCGCTATCTTGACACATACGGCGTCCACATGTTTCCTGCCACCTGGGTCAGTTTACTGAGCATTCCTCATACGTTCTGCTCCATTTGTTCTGGCTGTAACAACTGATGTCTTTTCATAAGGAATCACTTATTATATCAAGAGTGGGTTAAGTCGTGTTATCAATGGTATCTGTCCACACTAAAATGTTTGACCAAGCTCCCTGTCTGGATCAATAGGGCAACCATTTAACCGAGATTTACGTGGAAGATGGTCGTTGACCTGGCATACATGCTTGTGTTGTGCCTGTTAGTCCAGCTTTATGTTTATGAATGTGACAAAGTTTCCTAATTATTCTGTATTTTTGAGCTTCATCAAACTGCTTGGACATTGCTGGCAATGCTTTATGCACTGATTGAGCAAGTAAACTGTTGATGTGATAATGATAATATGGAGTCCATTACAGACTGCATGCTGAGCCTTTTAGTCCAGCTTGGAAGTTGCCGTTAAAGCAGTTGTTGATGTGTGTCAAAGAGAAAACACAGTGGTCTTCTTGACATGGATTCTGTAGTCATTCTAGATGTAAGTTGTGAGGAGTAACGCAAATAGCGGACGTGTTTGTTGGAAGCAGGATCACAGCAGTGAAGCGGTGCAGCTGGGAGTGACGTCTCAGGGTCTTGCAGTCTTTCAGAACCACGTCAAAACAAACACATTCACATGGTACTATTCATCATTTCATCGTGCCTTTCCATTGTGTCTTTCGGCAATTATGCATTAAAAATCATGGATGGGTTTTTTGAAATATTGGGAAGTGGTATGCCTAGTACAAGAAAACATTCCTTTATTTTTCAGGGTGATATGAATTTATTACTATTGTTTTTATTAAGTTACCTGTTAGCACCTCCGTGCTGTATTGATATTTGATAAATGGCACCTTTTTGAGATATGAGTGCTTTATAGGTTTGATTTACCAACATTTTGTAATTGATGGCTGGTTTTTGACAGTTTTCAGTCTGGTTGCTTTTATGTGCTTAAATGTGCAATCCGTGTGCAACAGAATTGATAATTCTGTTGAGATTATTATTATTATTATTTAATTCAATAGCAGGCTTGAAGCCAATGAATACAAATACAATAGACATAAAACATACAAGAACATACTAAAAATACTAAAAAATACTGGTGCGCCAACTTTTAAAAAGTGGCAATAGCATGCTTATATCAGACAATAAAAAAGATGTTAGAGGATGAATGGAATATTGCAACCTGAGTCATATCTACTAAACGTTAAATATTAAACTGAATTTGATTTCAGCACATTGTGCAGTACCTTAGTTTTTTCTTGTTTTCCATCTTTGTGTGATTAGTATATTATATAAATAGTATTCAGGTCACAGCTATGCTAGTTACGTTGTATCTGTTTTTCACTGGCTGATTTGTTATTATGTTGATTTTATACTGTAGGTCAAAGATAATCAAAATCTCGTTCAAGCGGAAACAGTTTTTTATTCATTTGCGCAAAGAGCAGGTGAGTCAGTGTGTGGTCATTGCATTTTTATGATAAAGGTGTGATGAATTCTGTGAAATTGCTGTGAACCTGGGATAGATGGTTGACCACTTGATTGTATTTGTCTTTTGGATCTTCCCAGGACAGACCAGAACGTCTCATATCCTACTCGACACTGTCCCACCATGTATTCCTCTTGCAATAGATGAGTAACCTTGAAGGTCAATATGGGTTACAGGGTGAGAATGAAGCACATAAGGCACGATAGTTAATGCAATTGTTTCCTTCATTTCCACATTGTCGGCATCTATATCCTTTTTGACTATTTACCTATGCTGGCTGTATAGCCGCCGGCATGGTGTATGGCATTCAGTCACATCTGTCTGTCTGTCTGTCTCTTTGTCCACGTTCTAAAAGGAAAATTGCTTGAACTATCAGTCTTAAAGTCGATACACAGACAGTCCATGGAAGTACATCGGCATGCACTGACCCTGAGGTCAAAGATCAAATCCTAACCTTATGTCTCCGGTTAGGGTTTTAACTTTTCTTAAGGGGATGGGCTGGTATGCACAGCAACATGAGGGTGCATGTCAATATTATGACTTCACATTGCTCTAGTTCTTACTGTAAGCAGCATTACAAACAAACATAAGATTTAATAAGTAACTTATGGGAGAACTAGCTTCAGGAGACCACATAAACCATGGCTTTGAGACCCATTGAATGAACCTTTACATACTCGGACACAACTCCACATACATAGACACACTATACAATGTTTGATCTAGCCAGTGTCACATCTGTATATTAGACATATCCAGACCATCTCAAAATACCCTTTTGGCCTTTATGTCATCATGCTTGCTCAATCAACCGTGGTCTATAGTTCTCACTGCAGATGCTACGTAGCATCAAGCAGATGTCTTCTGTGTAATCTTGGGAATCTGTGACATTTGATAAACTTTGGAACCGAGGTGATTTGAGCTCACAGTTTGGCAGTGCTGCTGAATTGTCCAGACACTTTGGCAGTCCTGCTAACTGTCTGCAAGAGTGTTTATTAAATCAGTTATCAGTTATTAAGCGATGTATACTGAACATGACTGTTTCTGCTACTGAACAGAATGGCAGTGCAGTGTCAGTTATCAGTCAGTAATCATTCCCAGCAATTTTGTTGCCATAATTTTTATCAGTCATAACTGTTTGTGAGGTGATATGTTGGGATGTGAATTGAACTGTTTTGTTGTTGTGGCTCCATGAGGCGTCATGCACAAAATCAGTTAATGACACAGTGCTGATCTGCTGGACTCTGCCTTCCCAGGCCATGAGCCTCGGCAGCTAATGGCAAGGCCGTCACTACTGGCTCCTTGTGAGTGGTATAGCTGAGTATGTGGTGTGTCGTGTGTAAAGTCGGAGCACGTGGAGACGATGTTTAGTTTCTCGGTTGCAACGTATCGCTCGTGCAAGAACTTGTGGAAGTCGTGTGTGGAGTATCACACATTTCTGTGCAGTCGTCAGTGTAAACAGGCCACGTCATGGCTCACAGACGGACAGAAACAAGACGTGCTGGACCTGCGCTACAGGTCTGATTGTCGTCTCAGAGAATAAATATCATGCACAAACACACCAGACTGGTTTATTAGTAGTGCTTTGCGGTTCTGGATTTTCATCAATCGGTCCGGTTTTGGATTAAAAGCACGGTTTCGGTTTTGATTTCAAAACCGTCACAGCACTACTTTTAATAAAAAGTATAATCAGCCTTTAACTTGCCTACGCAGCGCAAATACACCTGCGTCCCTTCAGCAAAGCTCTACGCGACACAGCAGGCAGGCAATTAAGGCTAATTAGCGTTAATCAGCAGATCCGCCGGGCATGACGCTAGGGCACGACACATTGAATGCTGTTTTAATTGGCGCGGTAGATCTGCCTTAACACAACCGAATTTTAGTCGATGGAGTATCTGAAATAAAACCGTTAGTTAGCCTGCAAAATTTGTAGGTTTCGGTTTCAGTTCGGTTTTGGATTAAAACCTCTGTTTCGGTTTTGATTTCAATACCGTCACAGCACAATTTATTAGCCTCATCATCAGGTCGTTTCCTGCTTCTGCCATATGTGATTTTATGTATTTACTGCAGTGGCGTTTTATCATTTTGCTCTTCATATTTCACTCTTTTTATCGTCCCCATTCCATTCAATGCTGAGGGTTTGTCTGCTTCTGTTATGTGTTTGCTAGTCATGCTATATTTTAATATGTTCTGATGCTGATGTAAGGAGAATAGCATGCTTTCTGTGAGAAGTCAGTGGATAAATAGAGTTGAGGTCCAATAAGTGAGCCTTGTGGTTGTAAGTGAGTAAGTAAGTAAATTTATAGAGTGCGGTTATCGCCAAGAACCTCTAATGCGCTGAATGCACTAGTATTGAGCGAACAGATACGTTTTAAGCAAACGTCTGAAAGAGTCTGCACTGATGGTCGGGTCCCGGATGAAATCCGGGAGAGATTTCCAGACTGTTGGACCGGCAACTGAAAAGGCCCGACGGCCGTAAGTGTTGAGCCCGTAGCGAGGTACTGCAAGTAGTTGACGGTTGGTGGAACGCAGATGCCGCGGAGTGTCGACACCAGCGACCGGGACGCAGTAGTCTGACAGGTACGGCGGTGCACGGCCGTTCAGGCACCGGTGAACTGTCACTGCCAGCTTGAAAAACACCCGCATCAGGCTGCTGCATCAGGGAATGTACCACAGAAGAATTTTACACTGGTAAACCAGATTCCCCACAAACTGGCCATTTTACTGTTATATATGTAATGTGTATGTGTGTTTCATTATGGGATGTATTGGATATTGAAAGAAAGTCATATTTGTAACCAAACAATCGTGTTGTGTTTACCTCTTACCTATGTCCCATGTTGTTGAAGTAATGAGTAAATTTTTGCGTGGTGGCATGCTGTTGTAGGTCGCTAGAATGTCGACATACAGGCTGTAGTAGTGCATCTGAGCTTGACTCATCGGACTTCAGACAGTTGACTGACACTGTCAACAGTCTGAACATAACGAGTATGTTGACTTCAGCATCGAATTCTTTGTCTCCGTCCGACCGCAGCTGTGACGACAGCGTTTACTGCATGACGTCATCACACGTTACCGTTGACAACACAAATTCCTTGTCAACGACGGCAGCTATGCGTGAAACTGTGTTGAACCGCAGCAATGCATTTCGTGTTGCTGCGCCGCCGATGACAAACGGATTAGTGTCAGCTCAGCCGGACGTGAGGTATCGTTCCACCGCCAGCTGTCAGCTATGTCGCAACCTCCGTGAGAAGTGTACCATCCGTTTGCTGCCGACAGTTGCCGAGCAGGCCGTGTGGATGCCGAACGGTGCGGACGGCAATAGCAGAGTGTCAGACCACAGCCCGTTGTCGGCCGACGAGCTGGTTGACATATCAACTCAGTTGTCCAACTTGCCACTTGATGGCGCCTCTCGCACCAGAAGTCTTTCAGACCAGTCTTCATCGTCATCGTCGTCAGAACTGTGAGATGATATTCTTTGTTGATAACAGCATGTGACAGTTTTGCATCATATGGTCAAACACACAAAACATGCATATATTTTTGTGACTTTTTCAAGGTTTTCTTGGGTTATACTAATAGTATTGCAGTTATTGTATAGCTCCTTAAAATCCTGTTTGACATCTCCTTATCACGTTTGCCATTAGTACACATGCTGTGAATGTGGATCGACTTTGTTATCTCCGTGCAAGATTAACAAACTCGTCGTTGTTACAAATACACAATGCTGCTGCTTCCTTTCTCCTACACTGATGTCTGAGCAATAAGTAGTAAGTGACAGGCACAGAACATGTATATGTACTGCTGTTGAATGGTGTGATCTATCTTCAAACGTTTCTGTGAGGATGCTTTAACGTACCCATCTTCTCAAACAGGGATGCTTAGTCCTCATTTTTTGTGGGACTCCCACTCTGACTCCAACGCTTAAAACTCCAACTCCAGGTTAAAGTCGGACACTGACTTCCGAACTTGTGTGATTGTGACAGTGTATTGAATATATGGGACTGTTGCGAGGCTAATAAACGTCACTCTATTTACCCCACTGTTGGCATTGCCGAGCATAGCAAGAACATGTCCTACTACGATTCTGTATTCTTCAGACTCTGCATTGGTCACTCTTGACTAATTGAGTCACACAATGTGTGGCAATGACCCACCTACTTGTGAATGTTGTGGACTTCCTCTTTCAGTGAGACGCATCTTAGTTGAGTGCATCGGATTGCGAGACATTCGTAGGAAATATTTTACGGTCTCCTCTGTCGGGGAGATGTTTCAAAGCGTCGACAGTGATTTTATTAAAGAAGCCCATTTATATCACCAACTGTAATGTTTGTTATTTCAATTTTATATTAGCTTTATAGCCTTGATTTTACACATCAATTTTATAATTTGTTAGTTATTATTTGATTTAATTGTTATCCATCTACTCACTCATTTACTATATACCTTTTTAAGGCACCGAATAGCCTATACTGTGCTGATGTGCCGTTAAGAAACTACTCACTCACTCACTGACATTGTACTGAGTGAACGACACAGACAGCCAGATTCTCAAGATTTTTTTCTAAAAAAAATAATCCGGTATTATTACGATATTATTTAAACCTCACTTTAGTCATAGCATGCTCTAAAACAGTGCAAAATATTACACAAACAAAATTTAAATTACTAGTATATGTCCAGTCCAATTGCATAAAAATTATACGGCACTGCAACTGATAGATCCAAAAGCAGTCCTCTTTTTTGGCATGACTCCAACTCCAAGTTTGGGAATTTAAAAAATTATGACCCTGAATACGTCCCTGGGCTCGAATCCAGACTCTGGGGTCTCTGACTCCGACTCTGCACCCTTGTTCTCAAATATTGTCGTGACACGGTGACACTTACTAAAAACGTACTGTTAACAGGATTAGTGACTCACAGCTAATCATGAGTGGCCATGGAGAATAGAAGCGCTGCCGTTGTGCTTTAGCATGTTTGTGACTTCAACTGTGGTTTATTACAGCCTTTCTCGTGCTCTTCACTTATAGAATTAACAAACTAGACGCGAGTGATTATGATAGTGAGTTGTTTAGCGGACTGGATTGTAATTTCATGCTGTTGTGTCAGTGATGGCAGCGTTATCCGTGACCACATTGGTAACATTGGTGTCACTGCCGCTGATGAAACGTCACCGTTGCTAACAGACAGCGTGATGCAAGTCAGCTATACTGACAGTGATAAAAGTCCTACCGAATCAACTTACGACTTGCCAATCGACTCGTCAAACTCACTTCCATCAGTACGTCTCGCGTCTGCTTTGCATATGCTTTCATTCCTCTTCTTAAACTTAACAATGGTGAGAAACCACATGCAATGCAGCCTTTCATCAAAATTCTATGACCACTTGTTAATTGGTTCACAGAAAAATGTGATGTGTACATCGCTATCCATAACTTAGTATCTACCTCTGTGAGGAGAGGGACCCCACATGCCCCGTGCAGTCTGTCTTCCCAGACCCTGTGCATGTCTCTACTGTGGTGCACATGTTATGGCTCATCCATGAAGGACTGGTGCACCTGTGATCACACGTGCGTGCCTCAGTTTAACAGATAGTTCTGGGTGAATCTCGGTCTCTTCCAGTAGTGCCATCTGTTTGATCACGAAGGGTTGAACTACAGGTGAAGGCATTGCTGTCAGATGTCTATATGGTAATTCAGTAATTCTGGCGTTTTGTTCATCGTTGCAGTTGTGTTGCATGCTGATTAATGCCTATTGTATTTCAACGTGTTATTCAGGGGCTGTCAGTTGCAAGTCAGAATCTTGTTACAATTCGCATGAAACCTGACGAAAGTGGACGGTTTGGATTTAATGTCAAGGTTAGACAGATTTTGTCAACATCAGCAACATCATTAACGTATTTGTTGGCGAAATAAAACAATTTGAGTTTTGTTTACTGTAATTGTTGAGAAATTGATAATAACCTCTGTGGTGGTGGTTTAGTATGTTGATAGGTTAATGCCTGTAGATGGTGAGCTACAGATGACATGTAAGTCATCCTGTTACAGTCCAATGTGCAACACACTGCATGGCATTATGGCACTGGTTAAAAGTTTAAATGTCAACACTAGTTTGGCTCACGTCTGTTTAGGAGGAGTCAGCCAAAGACAGTAAGCAACCAATTGTCACAGTGCACCCTGTGGTGTATACAAGATATATGGCTAAAGGTTGCCAGTTTGTAGTGAGCAAAGCAGAGAGGGATAGAGCCAAAGTACCAGCTCCACTAATCAGCTAGTGAGAATGGACTGCAGAGGTTGGGAGAAAGTGATATTTTATGATGTTATGCATGAGGCTGTTCTGAGAGGCTCATACTGTGATGATTTAATGACATACATACATGTAGTATATTGTACAAACTGTATTTGTAAGTCATTAATGAGATCTTCAGTGTTAGCTAGACCATGCTGTTATCAACAGACAACAACAAGAAAGCCTCTTGATAGCTAACATCCCAATAATAATAGCAGCCAGTGTCAAAATCACTGACACATTAACGTAAACTATATTAGCACAGAACTGTGTATCTGATCACCACAGACCAAGCAAGTTGCACACACACAACACAGAAAACATCCATTTTGTTTTAGCGGCCATTTCCATCGATGCCGGTGTAAAACGTCAGGTTGCCCCTTGAGTATTTTTCTTAACTGATTCTGAACCTGGGTGTCTTTCCTGTCCTTCGTGTCCTTGCCAGCATCATCCCACTGTCTTCCTCAGCAGTCCCTGCCATACAACTCCTTCTGCTTCCATCATTGTCCATTACTGACTTGTCACTTGTGGGTCTGCAGCTGTCAGAATCCATTTACAGACTGATGTCTCACAGTCACTAGACAATTTATTGGTCCGTGTCAGCTATTGTTGTGTAACGTTAATTCATTCAATGCATGCTAAGTGATTGCCTGGAAGAACGTCTCTGAAATGAGTAGTTTTTGTGTTGAATGGCACATGAAGCCTTAACTCCGTCCACCACACTATTACTGATTTGTGAATTTAATGAATATTCATAGATTGCAGTTTGTTGAATTGGAGCCGTGACTGTGGTGGTGTAGGGCGGCTCTGACCAGTCCACTCCTGTGATAGTGTCACGGGTTGCACCAAACACACCTGCTGACTTGTGTTTGCCGCGGCTCACTGAGGGAGACCAAGTCCTGTTCATCAACGGCCGTGACATTTCACAGCATACACACGCACAGGTTCGACTTTCCATGCTGTGCCACTAGTTTCTTTTTTGTTGATACAGTATAATGAGTCCACTGTAATTTGGCAAAAGGCCACACTGCCCTCTTTTCACCCCTGTCGGCGGCCCCTTTCCGCGGTGGATGATCTGGACCCCAGTCTAATACATGGTTCCTTGGGCTCACATGAGTCAGCCTTTTAAATGGCATCTTAGTCAGTTTTCCATTTTTGCACAACAAAGACTGACCAACGTACAGACAGACACACAGACATCTGTAGCAGTATGCCACATCTGTGCACTGCGTGCAGTTGACGTGGCCTAATAGTGAATAGCAAAACACAGGCTAAAACTCTGATGGGTGACAAGCTTAATGTGCCGCAAGAACAACCATAGCTAAAGCTAAACATGGAGAACTAAAATAGAACTGACTAGCGCAGGAAATCTGATACGAGTCGTAGTCTGTCAAGTCAGTCTAGAGGAAAGTGGCAGTCAGTGGTGGAAAGGATGTTTGGAACATGTAAGTAAAAGTAAACAACAGTTTATAGCAGTTAGCATCAACTTAGCTTTCACTACTACAGAAAATTCACATGCCATATGGGATCACACAGTGTTACCTGCCACCCGGCCGAGGTGTGAATCCTGCCTTTATCCCCCGTCAAAGCAGGTACTTGATTTAGCTACCCCGGAGGGATGCAAGGCTGAGTTGACCTATGCAAGAACTTGTGAAAGCGGACCTGCGACCTGTCAGTCGCAAGTCCAAAACCCTACCACAGCGTCAACATGCAACCCAACGTGTGTGAGTATTGAGCATACAGAGAAAGAAGAGTGAACAATTGATAGGTAAGATGAAGTTGTGTGAATTGTTTTAATAGTATCATCCTCCGATGTGCATCTTAACAACTGCTGGCTCAGTATGTCACTTATTTTCTGTGGTGGAAGCCTCCCTGTTATGTTTATTACTAAATATACTGCTTTGAGCTCCATCCGCTAAACTTATTTGCTTGGATTATGATAATATTTGTATGGAATTATTCTTAAATTTCATTTCATAAGATAGAAAGGTTAATATGTTCTCATTCGCATACGTCAGGCGAGGCTGCTGCTGCTGCTGAGCATAGTGAAGATGATAAGGGTAATGATGATTGATGTTGTCATGGTATCCAAAACCAAAGCCAGAACCTATTTTTTTGTTATCCATCTATTGCCGAAAACTAGGTTTTACCAGTTCTAAGACATCTGAAAATCTTCCATTTGATAGGATTGTTGAGTTGCTTCCAGTCACTTGCCAAGCGACTGAAAACTCTGGAAGGTCGGTGACAACACTGATGGTGGTGGTGGTTGTTGCAGGTGGTGCAGTCTATCAAGGCATCATGTGAGATGCATTCTGGTGAACTAATGCTCATTGTGCGACAGAACGGTAGTTTGTATTTGTTATGTTATTTAACTTATCGATACATTTCTCTCATTACTGTTGATAGCGGCAGTGAAGTGCCAGCTTAAACAAGTGGTGTGACAGTATTCAGTCATTAAATCAAGAAAGGGTGAGGTCAGTCTGTTAATTTCCTGGCTGAGATCAGTATAATACGTGAGTGCTTTGACAATGTTGGTTGGTTGCAAGGTCATCGGGTCTTCGAAAGACTTGATCCAGTCATCCCTAAGAGGTTTCAGCAGATTGACGTGAAGAATCAGTGTGCAGTCAGCTAATTTTGGTCCGTCTGGAATGTGGCCATTAAAATTGGTGTGCATGCTTTACTTATTTTATCATACATCCACCCTGTTAAGAGAAACCCTGTAGTGTCCTTAGAAACCTTCAGACGTTTGCAAGACCACTGCCTCGCCCCAATACTCCTGGAAAATGTCTGTTGTTGAATTGTCTGTCTCTGTGTGCTGGTAGTGTACCTGGGTGACGATGATAGTCCGAGTGAGCCAGACTTCCAGTACATCCCTGACACACCGAGTCTAGCATCAGTCGGAGGAGACCCTCTCACAGCATCAATGACGCTGCTGAAAGATGGGCTCGATACTGGAACCACTGTCGCTCAATTTGAGGTCAGCCATAAGGAAGGCAGTGTGTTCCCTGGACCCATGCGAAAACTGTATCTTTAGCTTTCAATCAATCAATCAACCGTTTATTACGTATAGCAGAATAAATGCTGGATTAGATACAACACAATTAGTAAAATTGGTTAAAATAGCAATGACAAAATGACAGTTCATTAATGTCATTAAGAAGCAGTATCTTAGTACTGTTAGTTATATTTGTCACGTTTGACTAATTTACATAGGATAACTTAGACGGAGGATGTCTAGCACTGCTGGATTTGACTGGTTGTGCCTTCTAGTAATTTTGTGACCGGTATGTGGTCATACTTAAATATGGTCAAGAGTTGTGACAATATTTCGAGCATTTATCTGTTTTGTTGCCAACAGACACAGTGAATCACTAACAGTGTGTATCTTTGCCCGGTAAGTGTCAGTTAGCAGCTGACTGATGAAACAGGTAAAAGGATCATTGTGATGTCAGCATTTTGTATCTGCTGCCATGTAATGCCAGTTTAAACGTGTGCAGTTGTCTTGACAAATCAGGTTTTGTTGTCTATAGACTTGTGTCTTTGTGTGTGTTCATTTCTGCCTTACGTTTATGTTGTTGCCTTTCTGTTTCACTGCAAATGGCAAATGCAGTGTTAAACTGACCATTGTTAGCTGGTCCACCTGTGTGACTGATGAGGTGTTTTGTGGGATGTCAAATAATTACTGTGTTCTGTAATTCTGTGGTCTCTGAAACTCACCTCTGTGTCACTATTGAACCCTACCACAAAATGACCTTGGAGATCATTCAAGGTCAAGGGCATTAGCAGGCTGCAGTTCATGACCACCTTTCATGTCCATGTTTGGTTGATGAGATAACCCTTTAGTACTCTGACAGGGTTGTTTTTGGCAACTGGAGGGGAGGGTAAAAACGCACTGCAGATGTTACAAAGATTGGCACTTGTGAAAGGTGGGGTCTTACCTGGAGTGACTATCGAAAACTAAGCCAGCTAAACAAAAAAAATTAAAGTAGTAATGACTAATGATCATAGTAGTAGTAGCCGTGAAATAAGATCAGTTGATTGATGGGTGGATTGATATTGATTGACAGATTGATTTCTTGATGAATTGTGTCGTTGGTGTGTGTAGCAATTGTACCGCAAGAAGGCCGGTATGACGATGGACGTGTCACAGCTGCCTGACAATATCAGCAAGAACCGCTACCGAGACATCTCACCATGTGAGATTATTCTCTGATTGATCCAGTTTAATGGAACATATTCACTTCGATAAATACTGGGGTGAAATGTCTACATCATCTCTTTTGCCTCTTCACCAGTAGACTCATAGCTGTAGTTTGGTACACGGTGACAGTCACGGCAGAAAAGAATTTTCTAAGTAAACACTCACGTTACTTGCCTGTTTGTTAACTTGCATTATAACCGGGATGATGGGGTTTCCAGCTAACTGGGGATATACGTGCCCCTGACGATAATTGGCATGTTTTCTGCATAAAAACAGTCTGTCTGCAGGTTTGTTTTAGTGATATACTGTGAAGAATTATTTCATCGGGCTGATGATGTCATCTTGCTGTCATATCAGCACTTACAGGGTCTGATAATGTTGGGTGTGTGAGATATGGCTGTTTTGATCCGTCCATAGGACGAAAGGTCGATCGTAAGCCTCTTATGACTGGGAGGGTAAAGAGTTTCTAAGCTTCTGTGCAGCACCTTATCGGATTATTCTGACAACTTTCATGTTATACGATACAATACGATACGGTAGATTAATGTGCGCTCAAAAGCTGACGAGATGGCCAGCTTAATCTAGCGCACGGGCCAGAAACGAAAAATAAAGAAAAAAACATCAAAAACCGAGTAGCTCAGAAGAAACGTTCCAGGCAAAAGTTATAATGGTCGTGTGTTTGTGTTTAATCGTTACATTGTCATGTAACTATAAAATACATGTCGTGTTTAATGCTGCAGATGACGAGACTCGTGTCAAGTTGAAAGGACTCTTACATGACTACATCAATGCCAACTACATCCATGTGAGTCTGAGGGCCGGTTTTTTCACCGCAAATTAATCTCCCATTAACGTTAATGGGAGATTAATTTGCGGTGGAAAAATCGGCCCTCCTCTTTCACCTGTTCTGGAAGAAAACCCGTGGAGATCAGTGGAATGGGTTTTTTACTAGACTGATGTCTAGCTCCAACGACCAGTGTCAAAGCACGGAAGGGAACACAAGGCTTTAACAGTAACCAGCGGCCTAACCGAGATGATATTAATGGTGCTGTTATCATGGCAAAGCCATTGCGGGAGTTCACCCGGTTCATTTGATGACTAAGCGCCGAGGAGGCCGCCGACCCTCGGACCAAGCTAACCGACTTGGACTGTGAGTCCGCCAGAAAAAAAATGGCAGCAACCGTCCACATCCATCACCGCCAGAGTCAACCTAATAAAGTCGGTCTCAAATGGCCGTTTGTCCATGCTTCCGTCCATCCACAAAAAGTTTCTTCGATTTCAATGAAATTTGGTATGTAGGTAGAGGTCGATGAGTGATGCACGACGGTATGCAGTATGACCCGATCCAAGGTCAAGGTCACGAGCCGTTCAAAGATGGAAATCTGGCCATTTTGAAAAGCTATCTCCTCTGCTATTTACAATGGGAGCTGCCAACTGACCACTGATTTCTAAACTATGGCACAATATCTACATTTGATCAAGCCGGATATTTGGCATTTATCCTAGTTCTCGTGTCAAGTGACTTTGAACTTGGCAGAAACGTCAGTTGCAAAGAGTCAACGTCAGTCCTGTATGGTGCTAATTTTATTATTACTCAGCCCGAGAGCAGATACGTATTTTACTGTCCCACGAAGGGTGGAAGGCTGACCTAGGCACTGCTGTAATGGTGTGCAGCCCGTGCCCAAGGCTGTATATCACAGTGGCTGCCATGATAAACACAGCTGCCTGTGGTGAGATTTGAACCTGGGTCCTCTCACACTGTAGTCCGGCATGTTACCATTAGGCCACTGCATCAGTGGGTAATTGGTGCCAAACTATTATGTGGCCAGTTGCCTTGTGGACAGAGAATTGAATCACTTGCTGTACATTATCCTGTCATCAGTCACAGTGACTTAGTCATATATTTACAACAACTCAGCGGCCTTTTCTTACCTTAAAAGTCTAATAAAGACGTTGATGTCTGCAATTCCACTGATGTTGTTTGACGTGCAGATGGAAATTCCTGGGTCGGGGGTGATCAATCGCTACATCGCAGCACAGGGACCTCTACCTGAGACGTCACACGACTTCTGGGAGATGGTTTGGGACCAGCGTTCATCATTGGTTGTGATGTTGACGACGATCGTGGAGCGGGGTCGAGTCAAGTGTCACAAGTACTGGCCAGACGTCGACGAGACTTGTCAGTTTGAACGTCTGACAGTGACGTGTCTGTCAGAGGCGGCTAGTGACAACGGTTCATACATCCTCCGCAACTTCACGCTCACACATGACGACGTGAGTTAATTGACCTGCACCGTCTATCCACTTGACGAACACTCAAACTTCTTGTTGAGTGTTGTCGCTGACGCAGCTCTGTCATCAAAACATTGACGTGCTACTGCTTTGATTAATTGACTAATAAGGAAACTGTCAAAAATTGTTAAATGGGCCAGCTGTTGTTGAGCAAAATTGAAAATTTGGTGCAGAACATCACTTTTGGTGGATCCAAGCCCATTGAAACAGAATGTGACCTTTCAGAGACAAAGACCAGTGGCGTGTCATTCTGTCTGTGCAGGCCTTTGCAGATCATCTGAGTGATCAATCATGCATTCATTGCTATGTGAGCACTTAGCCATCATTTCTATTGTGAATTATGTAATAATTATTTTATCAGTAATTTTAATGCAATACAGACTTCACTGTTGCCACCAGTGTACAGTTCTTTTGAGAGGTGATTGGCACGCAATTTGTGTGCAACTGGATCCTTTTCCTGACATGAGTCAGGTGAATCGGCGCCTGGACCTTATCCTGTCCTCATTCACTAATTGACCTGCTTCTTGTTAGGTATCTGATGCTGGGGCCCGATTCACAAAAAATCTTAAGAAAAATCCTAAGT
>Ga0209363_1000131_pt1 | contig 25602 bp, 23 predicted proteins | sample WorMetexBAHAMAS3_FD_187385 | JGI IMG/M metagenome (GOLD analysis project Ga0209363, IMG submission 187385) | Marine gutless worms symbiont microbial communities from Max Planck institute for Marine Microbiology, Germany - Inanidrilus exumae... | ecosystem: Host-associated > Annelida > Digestive... | reverse complement strand
CTACAACACGGCGAGACCGCACAGCAGCCTCGGATACCGGCCACCCGCACCGGAGACCGTCATCCCGGGAAGGCCTGATCGGGCCTCCGTTGTGTGGGGACTACAGCCCCATCAGGCCTTCCCTGCAGACCACGGACTAACCTAAAACTTGGTACGACGCATGGGGGCGGGTCAGGCCCCACGTGGGTGAGCGGCGCGGTGGCGGCGGATACAGGCTACGTGATCACGATGGTGCTGGACGGGGCCGGCGGCACGCTGTCGGGATACCTGAACGGCGAGTCCATCGGCTCGGTGGGCGGCGTGGGCACGCTGTACCGGCACGGTGCGGACATGGGCCTGGGCGGGATGATCCAGGACGCGGTGTTCCATGACGGCAGCCAGGGCATCGGCGACGGGCTCGCGTTCGAGGGCCTGATCGGCGAGACGGTGATCTACGACCGGGCGCTGGACGGCGCCGATCGGCAGCAGCTCGACGATTATCTCACCGAGAAGTGGGGTACGGCTCCGGTGGCGTCAGTGGCGTCGCTCGAGGAGGATGATCTCGGCGCCGACGCCGAAGGTGACTTCCTGCTATAGGACCGAAACGACGGGCCGATCAGCGAACGGCCCGAACCGCACCCGCTCTCGCGGCCGGACGACGGCGGAGAGCGATCGCGACGTGATCCCGGAGAACCTGCTTCTCGGTGTGGCGCCACGCCCTCAGGGCGAGGCTTTCTGGTATCTCAATATCGTCGAGGGCCACCGGATCGCCGGCCTTGATCGGACGCCTGACGATGGCGTCGGCAACCAGACCGATGGGTGCATGGCCGGGGTAGTCGGCGATCATTACGGCGATGCCGCGGACCTCGAAGCTGCCGATCCCCTGCGCGATCCTCGTCCCCGGTTGCAGGTCCTGTTTGGCCACGGTCATGACGCTGACGGTCGGCCGCCGGCCGTTGTCGAGCAGCGGTGTTCCTTCCGCCAATACCCGCCGAATGGTCTTCGGCACCTCGAGGTGAAGCAGGATGTGCGGGTTCTGCAGGACGTAGTCGGGTCCCGGGCCGAGCTTCAGGTAGCGTAGGCAGTCGCGCTCGCGCTCGTCGTGCTGAGCGATGACGAACACCCCGTGCGGTAGCTGCGGCGACAGGACGTAGTCGGCAATAGCGCGGCCCCTGCAATGTGCCTCTTGCGACAGGATGTGCGCCGCCATCCGCAGGCTGTCCACGGCCGGCCCCAGCAGTCCCGGTTCGGCAATGGTGGCGCCCAGACCGTTGGCCACCAGCGCCTGCTCGATCTGGAGTTTGGTCCCATCGGTAAACGCGGTGACCATGGGCACGCTGATGCCGTTTCGCCGCGCCCACTGACGCATGGCGTCGCGCGTCGGCGTGTGATCAAGAAACCCTTTCATATTGCCGTAGACGATCGGCTGGAACCCGAGCGCCACCGCCTGTTCATGGAGCGCCGCCTGCGATCCGGGCTGATCGCCCTCGGCCTCGCTCAGCAACCCCTTGCCAACGAAATAGGACCCCGCGGTCACGTGGAACTCGGCGTTCATGGTGACAACGGGTCGTTTGGCGCGAAAACATGCGTCGACCACCTCAGCAGCGTGCCGAGGATCGCCTGTGCACTCGAACACCACGTCGGCGGTGTCGATCAATTCCGCAAGGGAATTGGTCAGGCACTCGGTGAGCGGGAACTCACCGCATGTGTCCATCGGCCTTCGCGTTAGCACGCGGCTGATACGGAGGTCAGGGGCGGACTGGCACGCGAGGCTGAAGTGGCGCGCCACATAGCCGGTGCCGACGACACCAACGCGGTAACACCGCGGCAGGACCATGCCGTGTGTGATGAACATCTCCCGCGTCAACAGCCGCCGGCAAAACCCGCACGGCCTCCCAGGATGCGTGGCCCATCTCCCATCGCACGGCGAAGGGTGGACCTCAATGTACGGAGTTTATGGGCGTGGCCGCCGGTGAGGGAAGCGGCCCCTGTCACGTACGGAAAGATGCCGCCGAACAGCGTTAGTTGATGGCGTCGATCAGGTGGGAGCCCACTTCGGCATAAGTGGTCTCCAGGGAAATGCCCAGCGCATCCATGGCCGTCAATCCGGCAATGGAAACAATCGCGGCAATCAGCGCGTACTCGATGTTTGTCGCGCCTGTCGAGTCGTGAAGAAACCGCCGCAGCGCCCGCCAGACCATAACGGCCTCCGCCGAAGTTGGTCGAAATTGTGACATGAATAGGGTAAGTAAAATTGTCGAACTCAGCAAAACTTTTGTTTCACAGCAAATCGTTCATTAGATTGGGAAAAATTTTATCGAATATTTGAAAAGACGATCCAGATCGCCATGCGACCCGGCATGTCGACGATGGCTCCGCGTCGTTCCCGACTCTGGCCCGACTCTGGTGAGAAATCTTCGTTAACGGGCCCAGACGACGGCGCCGCCGCTGGGCGCTTCCGTTTCCGACTGGCTAACCGAAATGCCGTTGCGTTCCAGGCGGACGTCGAGTACGCCAGCACCACCGAACTTGGCCACATGGCAACTGATGGCCTCGGCGGTAAACGCGTGGGTCGCAGGAACCAAACCCGTCAGCCGCACCCATTCGTGCTGCGGACCGGTGGAGAGCCAGCAGTCGGCGGCAAACTCAATGCCCGGAGAGCCCTCCATGTGAATGGTGAACTGACCCTCATTCTCCGACCACAACGCGCGCCACGTCCAGGGTGGGGCGAACGTTCCCTGCCACATCCCTAGCCGTTCTTCCCGTGCCGCCGCTTCTTCGGCGGCGTAGACCATGGGCGCCGCCGGTGCCGCAACCGCCCATCCGGCCCGAACAAGGGTGGCGCCGAGGTCATAGTCGCCCACGCGGCACTTCCCCACCATCCGGGAGAATTCATCCCGGCCCCGGTCTTCGCACACGACCCAGGCGCCGGCCACCTCACGCGCAAGGGCGAAGATGGCCTCGGTGCCGCACGGCCACTCCAGGCCGCGCGAGTCGCACGTCTGCCGTTCCTCCGGCGCATCGACGGCAAAGATTTGGACGAACCGGCCGGCGATCTCCAGCGTGTCGCCGTCCACCACCCGAGCCTTTCCCACAAGGTCCGCGGCTGCGACCGGCCCCGCCGCCAGGATCGCGACGACGACGGCGCCGAAGAGGACCACCGATGGCCGTCGCCACCGGGCCCTGCACGCGTGATTACGGTTGTTCGCAGCCATGCACACCCCATACACGGCAGCGGCTTAACCTTTGGTTAACCAAGGACACTTCCGGTCCAAAGGCTCCGGTCCCGGTAACGCATCAACCCTTGGGACCAAACAGCAACCAAGCAATGAGGCCGAGGACCGACAATACCAGGATCACCACCACCCAGACCACCTTGGCGCCGGTGGACGCACCGCTCTGCACGGTCTTGATGATAGCCCATACGTCCGCGATCAACAGGAGCAACCCAAACAGGCCGCCGACCTCAATACCCATGCGAAAACACTCCTTCCTCGTTGCGAAGGGGCCTTGTCGCCCCTCAAATGCCAATCCGGGTTGGCCGTCAGGCCATCAATCGCCGAACAATTTCTTCAGCACGCGGCCCGGATCGGGCGCTGGCTGCCCGTCGGTCTGGTCGTCCTTTTCCGCAGGTGGGCTACCACCCAAGCCGCCCCCAAGCCCCTTACCCACTGCCTCGCCGGCGTCTTTCAGGGCCTTCCCGGCAGCATCGAGCGCCTTTTTCGGGTTCTCGATGGCGCCAGAGACGACTCCGGCGAGATCGGGCCGATACTGGAGGTCGTGCCACGGCCCGGTGATTTTCACCGGCACCAATGTCACGCCGCCAGCGTCCGAACGCCCCTGCCCTTCCAGGCTACCGACAAACGCCGGGTCGACGCGATAATCCACCGTCCGCTTGGGAAGGTCGGCGGTGCCGCTCCCGGCTACCCGGAGCAGCGGGCTCACCAGTTCGAGATCGTCGTTGCGCAGAACTCCCCGTTCGATGCGGAAAGTCCCCGACAACGCAGAGAAGTCGGTTTTCTGGGTCTCGCGAGCCTTCGGGTCGAGGAAGGCGGTGGCCAGATTGCGGGCCATGGCGGCAATGTTGATGCCCTTGATGGCGCCGTCCTTGAACGAGAACGCGCCATCGCCGTTTACCGCCTGCACCATCTGCCGCTGGCTGCGCCCGCGCGCAGCGACCGCGATCCGGAGATCACCGGTTCCTTCGAGGCGATCGAAGTCCGAAGCGTCGCTCAGCAGCGGCTCCGCCTGGATCCCGGTCAGCTCAAAGCGTTTCTCCACGGCCGGCACCTCGCCGCGTGCGTCCAGCACAAGACGCCCCGTTCCAGCGCCGTCGTAGAGGTGCAGTTCGGTGAGATCGGCTTCCAACCGGCCGTCATGAAGGACGACCTTCAACGCGCTGCGTCCGATGTTCAGCCCGCCGACCCGGATCGCCTGCGCCGACAACGCCATGTTGGCGTTCGCCGCCCGCAGCCCGGAGAGGTCCAGCGGCTCATCGCTCCACTCGGCGGGCGCGGCGGCACCACCTCCGGCATTGGTACCGGCGCCGGCCGCATCTCCGCCGGCCGCCTCGGGCGGAATGTAAGGGTTCAGGTCCAGGGTACCCACATCCAGCGTGGCCTCGATCGATGGCTTGGCGCCAGCCAGATCGACCCTGACCTCGCCCGTGGCACGGATCTCGTCGAGGACGATGCGGGCGTCGGACAAGGCGGCCGAGGTCACCGTCGCCTCGACCTTCCCGTTGAGCGAAAACGGGCCGAGGCCCGAGCCGGACATGTCCAGCGGCGACCCCGCCCATTCGCTGAGCCGGCGGACGGAGGGCGTGGACACCTCCACTTCGCCGGCCACCGACGGCCGGTCGCCGCCGACCACTCGTCCGTCGTAGGACATCTGTAACGGCTCGGAGGCGACGGTCAGCTCGGCCGGTGACGCCTCGCCGTCAAGCAGCCCGCGCGGCCGCTCGACCCGCAGATCCACGTCGACGTTCTGGTCATTCCACCGTAGGGCGCCGTCGACAGTGAGCGGGTCGTCCAAGCTTGGCAGCGACACGCCGAGATCCACCTGGGAGACCACATAGCGGTCTCCAGAACGAACATCGGCGTACGAGATGGCGCCGTTGACGATACGGATGTCACCCAAGCGAAGCTCGGATAGCGCCGTGCTGCCGTCGGCATCCGTGGTCCGCGGTTCGGCCTCGCTCGCCGATCCTGAGGCATCGGCCTGTTGAAGAATCCAGTTGCCGCGGCCACTTTCGTCTACCTCCAACCGGATCACCGGCTTGACGAGGACAAAGCGATCGACGGCCACCTCCCCGGACAGCAACGGCCATAGCTTCAACACCACGAGAAGCTGGTCGAGGCTCGCCATCTGGGGATCGCTCGCCCACGGCGGGTTCGAAAACGTCACATCGTTGGCTTCCACTTCCAACCGCGGCAGCAGCGAGAAGCGGACCGGCCCAAGGATCGCCAGTTCGCGACCGGTGGCCTTGCCCACCTGACGGACGATTTCCCGTTTGTAGGTACCGACAGGAACCATGGCCGGCACCGCGAACACCGCGGCGATGAGCACCAGCGCGATTCCCGAGAGAACGATTAGGAGCTTCTTCATCGGATCCGTGCCTTGTTCGGCTCCGTGTCCCGATCAGCCCCCCCATTGGCATCCGGAACGTGACCACCCGAGCGCGGCGACCATAGGCCCGAAGGCCCGAGTACCCGAGCCGAGGTGCGGCGAGTGGCCGCCGCGGGACGCCCGATATGGCGACGTCCCGCGACCGGCCCTCTTCCGCTTCGGCGCAATCAGCGCGTGAAGGTGATTTCCACGCGACGGTTGCCGGCTTCCCTGGTGTTGTCCGGCGTCGCCACGCGCTGGTCTTCCTCGCCGGCAATCGACTTGACGACCAGTGACGGCGACACGCCCTGGGCGATCAACTCGGCAGCGACCGCGTCGGCGCGCTTCTTGGACAGCACATCGTTGGCGCGGCTCGAGCCCACCGTATCCGTATGGCCGCTTACGTTGACGGCGCTCGGCTTCGCCCGTTCAACCGCAGCGGCGGCAAGACCGATGGTCGCCTTGGCTTCCGACGTCAGAGTCGCCATGCCGAAATCGAACAGAACAAGATAGGGTCCCGGCAAGGCGGTCGGCTGCGGCATTGGTTCCGGCTTCTTGGCCATCGGCTCCTTCAACGCCGCTTCCATTTCGGCCATCGCCGCTTCGAAGCGCTCTTTGCAGGCCTCGACGTCCTCCGGCTGGATATTCTCCTCCTGCTCCTGCATCCAGCAGTCGAAGGCCACCTGCGCGCGGGCTGCCGCGCCCGGCGCCTTTTCGATTCCGCCGCGACCGAAGGCGTCGGTCAGCCAGTTGCGGGCGATACGAAGCTCGCTGACCTTGTCCGCCGGCAGGTCGCGGGCGCTCAACGCTTCAGGCTCGACCACCTTGCCGCCGGCCGCCGCCATGGCGCGCGCCGCAAAGGTGTCCGAGTCCGCGTAGTCGGCTTCGTCGAATTCCGCCTGCGACAACGCCAGATAGCCGCTGTACAGGCCCTGCTGGAACGTGGAGCCGCTGGGCGACATGTTACGGGCGTTCTGCAACTGGAACCCGGCGCACGCCGACAGGCCGAGGGAGATGGCCATCACGGCGGCTATTGCAGCGAAACGGGTCATGCCAATTCCTTTTCCTTCCCTGGTTTCAGTATTCTTCGGGGATTCGTCCGTCCGGTCGGCGTCAGGTCCGCGAGGTACCGACAATCGGCAGATTGACGCTGCCGCGACGGCGACCGTCCCGGCCTTGGATGGCCAAATGCCGCAACGCGGCGACGGTAGAACGTTCCGACCGTTGCGCCGACAGCGCCTCGAACGACGGCAACCTCATGACTCGCGACGGCCCCCCTGCCTTCGGATGCCACCGTAGGCGGCGGCGCTATATGAAACAATCGATCCAACCGACGTCAAGCAAAGGGTGTGCTGCGTCGCACATGGTTCATGAGGGTTAACGCTGGGCGGAAGGTCGTCGGCCGCCTATGCTTAAACGCCCGCCGCGACGGAAAGCACACGGATGGACAAGACCATGTGGGACCAGGCGAAGAAACGATACGTCGGCACGATGGCGCTCGCGATTGTCGTACTGGCAGTCGTTGCGTCGCCGCAGCCGAACGCCCAGGAAAGCGACTGCGCGGGCCCCGTCTACGAGATCGCCAAGGCCACCGCCGACCGCATCTGGCGGCTCAACAAGTGCACGGGCGAAATCCAGATGTGCCGCCTGGAGGGCGACCGTCTGGTCTGCTCCTCCAGTATGGAAAGCGCCTCGCCCCCGCCGACGACCTACGAGCAGATGGAAGCCGAGAAGGAGCAGGAAGCCGCCGAGGCCCACGAAATGAAGAAGGCGGAGCAGCAACGAGCGTTGCAAATCCTCGACCGTATCCTGGCCGCGATCCGCGACATCGTGTCGTCATCGATGACCGAGGAACCGACGAAGTAGAGCGTTCGGCCCTGCATTCGATCCACCGCCCTCAGGCGATCCCGGTCACGTTAGCGGGGGACCGGCCGTACCGCCACCCAATGCCCCGCCATCGCCCGACGAGGTGGCATAGCCGTCGTCGCGCAACTGATAGCGGATCGAGACCACCGTATCGTCGAAGTCCTGGTCGCCGCCAAGGCGAAGGTCCTCGAAGCCGACGAACAGCTCGCCGGATGCCTTCTCGACCCCCGAAGTGGCATGGATCTGGTCGTCGGCGGTCGGCACGCCCTCAGGCACAATCGCGTGGAAAATGTTGCCGGAATTGCCGCCGGAGAGGGCGGGAACGACGAAGCCGTCACCTTCCGACGGCGTCGCCACCAGGTTTCCGTCATCGTCGAACGCCAGCGACCAGGTGTCATCCACCTGGGACAGACCGGGGAACTGGCCGGCGCCGTTGCTGATCAGGAACAGCCCGAACCGTTCGCCGGGGGCCAACAGCGCGTCGGCGCCGTCGCCGACCGGCACGGTCATTGCCGAGACGCCGGGAACCAGATCGCCGCCGCCGCCCACCTGCGAGGAGTCGGGCCACAACAGATGGGCCTCGCCCGGCGTGCCGTCCTCATTGATCCGGTACCAGCCGACGCTGTTGCGCAGGCTCGCCGTCTCCCCCTGGAAGGTCACGCGCAGGGCTTCGGCGTCGGTGGGGGCCGTCAGGTTCTCTTGCAGCACCGGGTTCGGCGCGACCGGCGCGGAATCCTGCAATGGGATCCACAGGGGGGTCTCCGCGTCCCAACCGTGCGACTGCGCGAACACGCTCTCCAGCTCACCGGGCTCCGTTCCATCGCCGCGGAACAGCAGGCGATCCACGCCGGTCAGCGTATCCTCATCGGCCGGCTCGCCATCGGCAACCCAGGTCCGGGCAACCACCAGGTTGTTATCGCCATCGAAGGAGAGGTGATAGTCGACGATCCCACCTTCGAATGCCGCCACGTCATCACCGTCGCCGCCGTCGATCAGGTCGCTGCCCGCACCGCCTTCGAGGGTATTGTCGCCGACGTCGCCACGCAGCGTATCGGCATGAGTGCTGCCGATGACGTTCTCGATGCTCTCCAACGTATCGCCTTCCGCGTCACCGCCGGCGCCGGTTCCCGACTCCAGATCCACGGAAACGCCCGCCGCCGACCCGTCGTAGAGGGCCGTATCGTCGCCATCGCCACCGAACAGCTGATCGCCGCCGCCGGCACCGATGAGCAGGTCGTCGCTGCCCAACCCATACAGTTCTTCGTTGCCCTCGCCCCCCAGGACCACATCGGTTCCGGCGCCACCGAACAGGGCGACGGCATCATCGCCGAAGACCGCGCGTTCAACGTTGCGGACCTCGTCCACACCGTCCTCGCCGGTGAGCGCGCTCACCGCCACGTGGCCGGACGCCGCGGCAATGGCATAGTCGGACCGCGGACCGGCGAAGCGCGCGGTGTCGAAACCGTCGCCGCCGTCCAGGGTGTCGTTGCCGGCACCGCCGGTGAGCACGTCGTCGCCACCGCCCCCGGCCAGTGTGTCATCGCCGCCGCCGCCATCGAGCGTGTCGTCGCCATCGTCCCAATCGCCGGGCACGCTGTCTTCCTGAATGCCGCCGCGCAGTTCGTTGGCATTGCCGTCGCCGGTGATCCGGTCGTCGCCGGAGCCGCCGATGACCACCTCGAAGCCGTGCAGCAGATCGCTGTCGATCACCGCGTTCTCGGGATCGGCGTCAGTGGCGGTGCCCATCATCAGCGTCGTTCCCACCGCCGCATCGAGAACCAGATCGGCCTTCAACTGCGCGGTGACCACCAACGGCTGGCCCGCGGCCAGATCGACGACGACCCCGTGCGTCGAGCTGGGGTAGGCGATCACGTCGCGATCGCCCGGGCCGCCGATCAGGATGTCGTTGCCGCCCCCGGTGCCGCCGATCACCACGTCGTCGCCGGTGTTGGTGTTGACCTGATCATCGCCGTCACCGGGGTACACGAAATCGTCGCCCGAGCCGCTGACGATGGTATCGGCGAACTCGGTGCCGGTGAGGGATTCGTTCTGGTTGCTGTCGCTCAAATCCACGCGGAGGCCTGCTTCGGTCTCCTCCTGCGTTACCTCCTCCTCGTCGCGGTCGGTGGTTGTCGAGTCCTCGGGTTGGCCGGCGCCCTGATCCCCGGCCCCATCGGCGCCCAGGTCGGCATTGGTCGTGACCGGTTCGGGGACAATCGGCTCCGGCACGTAGTTCTCGTAGACCACCTTGATGGGGTCCGCCGGCGCCGGCGGCGTCTCCGGGCCCGCCGCCGTGTCGAACGCGTCCAGGTCGTCACCCGTCTCGGTGCGCCCCTGTAGGCCGTAGTCGTTCTCGTTGGTGTAGCGAAGGGGCAGCAGCCTCAGGGATTCAGAGAACGCATCCACCACCGCGTCATCATCGAGGATGGCCGGCGCCGAATGCTGCTGTCCCGAGACTATGGTGTACTCGTGCGCCTGATTCAGCACCGCCGCGCCGCCAGGATAGATCACCGTCACCTCGCCGACGAAGCTGTCCGCCTCGCGCATCAGCGCCACGGTTAGTTCGGCGCCATCGAAGGCGAGACCCACCTGGGTGCCACGAATGCCGATGGTGGCCACCGGGGTATCGACGGTCATGGCGTCGGGATCGGTCTTGGCGATCCGACCGGTAACGAAGGTAAACACCCCCTCCACCACCGAGAAGTTGGCGGAGCCCTCGCCGGTGGTCGGATCGAAGATCATCTCGTCCAGCACCATGCGACCGTTGGCGCCCATGGCGAAGGTGGTCTCGTCGGCCAGCACGATGCCGATGGCAGCGCTGTCGCCGGTTTCCACCACGTCGCCCTGGAACACTCGATCGCCCGCTGCCAGCTCCAGCCGCGAGCCGTCGGCGCGAATGACGAACACCTGTCCGACCACCTTGTCCACGGTGCCGATGGGCTGTTGACCCACCGCCGCCGCCGACTGGGCATACTGTCCGGGCGTGACCGGGCCCGCCAGGCGCGTCGCCAGGTCGCCATCCACAGTCGCACCATCCGGTCGGACCAGCGCCGGCGTCGGTTCGACGGCGAGGAAGTTCCGCACTACCACCGTCTCGCCACCGGGCGCGGTGAGCTGCAGGTCCGGTCCCGACCGCTCGAAATCCGCCAGCCCGAATGCGAACCCCTCGGGGAGCGACACGGTATCCGCGGCGGCCGCGTCGACGACAACGGGTTTCAACAAGTGTGCGTCGGTCGCGTGTTCGGCTCGCGTATCCACGGCGACATCCTCCTTCGGCGCTTGACCGTCCGACGCCCTGTCCGTCCGGCCCGTTGCCATCGGCCGTGCCCAGGCACCAAAAGCAATGCACAGCCAAACGCCCGACACGGATCTGCCCATGTCGGGACGAAAATGTGGCTGCGTTGGAAAAAGTGTAATCCCGCCTTGACGGCCAAGGGAATGCTAAAATCAACAGAAGATTCGCCGATTCTTCGCTGGAAATTGTGGCAATCTCGGGGAAGCAGTGTCGGATGAATTGACACTGGCGCCGGCGACGGCTCAAGACCCGCAAAGCACTCCTGTTTGTTTTCAGTGGGTTAGGGCGCTGGCATAGGGCTTGCTATATCAATAGGGCCGAGGCCGTTCCGTTCAACGATCGGGGCGGCAGACGAGACACGGGGTGACGATGACCGAAGATCCGGGACCGCGGCAAGAGGGGACGTCCGACGCCGGCGCGGCCGCCGCGCGCGGCCTGTGGGCTCGGTTCTCCGACGTCCTGGCGGCCTACTCCAGCATTGCCCACGCCGTATCGGACGGCGATCCGGTGACCGTGCAGATCCGCAGCCGGCTGGAATCCCTGCGTCGCGAGGCCGAAGCTCTGGAACGCGCGCTGCTGGCCGAACGGCAGATCGCCGACCAATACGACCGGCCGGCGCTGACCCCCGTGGCACCACCGGTCGTGGTGCCCGCCCGGACGGAACCTCCCGCACCGACCGCGGACTCTTCGGACATGGCGTCGGCGACCGCCGGACCGACAGACACGCCGGAGACCCCGGCTGGCTCGCACGAGGATCCGTCACGCGAGGAACGACGCCAGGACCGCCTGCTCCGTCGCCGTCGCCGTGGGGTCCGGCACGTGGTGCAATTGGACATTTGGGATCACGACCTCGCCGCTCTCGTCGCCGCGGGCGAGCTGCGCCGCGAGGAGACTGATGACGCAGATGCCGTGGCCGAGGCCGTCGAGGACATCTTCGACCGCTGGGTTCACGCCGGCCGAGCAGTCCCTCCACCCGGGGCCGCTGCTCGGCCGACGGCGCGTCAGGCCGGGGCTACTGTCGCCGAGTCGCCGAAACCGCCGCATACCGCGACGCCGGAGACGGGCTCCGAGCCGCGCGCTCGTGACGAACGCCGCAGCGGCAGGGATCGCCGCCGGCCCGCCGATGAATTGAGCGATACGCTGAAGCTGATCGCCGGGTCGCCGCTGGACCGGCGGAAGGGCGGAGATCGGCGGGGCGAGACCGACTAGATAACCCCTAGCAGCCTGCTAAACCCTCAATCCACCGCGATTCCAGGCTGGTGCGGTGGTAATATCCAACGCTCGTACCATGCGCAGCACTTCGTCCCGACGCGCAACCAGCGCCTTGGGACGGGAGCCGTTGCAGGCGTGCTTGAGCAAGTCGACGACGGTCAGCCCCATGGACAACGGCGCGACGAACGCATCGTCGTCCTCAAGGCCGGTGATGGCACGGAATCCCAGACTGGACGCCAGCTTGTCCACCAGCCGTTCCATCTCGCGGCTGCTCCGGGCATTGGCGTACCCCAACCGGCAGCGGATGATGATCCAGTCGGCGGGATGGGTCACGGCGTCCGTCCGCGCACGATTGGTTTCCACGACCATCCGGCAATAGTCGCTCGGCGTGGCGGCGGCCGGTTTATCCCAATCGATGGCCAATAGCGCGTCGATGTCCAACGGGCTATCGGGCAGCGGCGTGATGATGGCGTCGGCGATCGCGTGGGGTTTCGCCACCGCGGGTCCGGTTCCGGTCGGGGTGTCGACAACGATGAACCGACAGGCATCCAGCTCGGCCAACGCCTCTTCGAAGCGGTCACCGAGACCATCCGTCGCCGGATCGACGATCCGGTGCTTGGGCATCATCAGCGCCAGTCCGCTGCCGGCAGCAACGCCGCGCCGATTGGCCATCATTCGCGACAAAGGACCGTCGGCGCCCGCCATGTCGATGGTTCCCACCCGGAACCCCTGCGACAGCAGCGCCACAGCGAGATGAGCCGCGGTGGTGGTTTTGCCGGAACCGGCCTTGGCATTGCCGACGACCAGCCGCAACGGCGCATCGGCCTCGGCGACGGTGGCCGCGTTCCAACTGGTATCGCCGAACTCAGGCGGGGCGATCTCCAACGCGCCGGCCAATTCCTCAAGCCGGCCACGCTCGGTTGACGACACGGCGCGGTCGGCGAGACCCAGCACGCAGGCGACGCGCATCACCAGGGGTGCCACCTCGGGGTCGTCGGCGATCGACCGTAGCGCACCGAGGACCCTGTCCCGTCCCTGATGCGGCCGGCGGGCCAAGTCGTCGGCGAATCCTTGAAACAGGCTCATGGCTTCGTCGAGATCGGCATCGCGGAGGAACTCGGCCAACGCGAGGATTTCGCCTGCGGCCCGCAGCCTTGGTTCGGTGATCGGTCCGCCGGAGGCGGCGACCAGAGCGGCGGCGGCCATCGCCGCCTCCAGGAAACGGTCGTCGCCAAGCGGACTCGGCGCGTCGCCGCCCAGCAGCGCCGTGATTTCCTCGTAACTAAGGTCATAAGGTGGGGCCCGGCGGTCGATGCCGCTGCGACGGTCGGCGGATGACTGGCGGCGGTCCGCCCCCGAACGTCGATCGACGACATGCCGCCGCTCGGCCGGGTGGTCACCGTCCTCGGCCCGCAATGCCCTCAGTGCTTCGCCGGTGACCAGGCGCCAGACGGAAGACCGGCTTTCGGTGTCCGCAGTGGCAGCCGCGCCGGCATTGGCCGGGTCCACTATCCCGTCGTGAGAAAGCCCTTCGTGAGGCGAATTTTGGCCGCCCGGACCGCGCCGGTTGGCAACGCGGCGGTCACCGCTGCGCCGCCGATCGCCGCCGTCGCGCCGGCGATCCTCGCCGTCCCGACGGTCGCTCTCGACCCGTCTCTCCAGCCCTGCGGCTGTGGTTTCCACGATTACCCCGCCAACCGGTTCTCGGCCCCCGCCCGGCATCCGATCGGAGGCCGGAGCCTATCACAGCCGATGCAGCGAAAATATGGCATCCCCATTCGAGCAGCCGACCACGTCATCCTTGATTCCGCCACATCCGGCTCGCCAATCGGGCATCCCCGATCCTGCGTGAACCACCCGGTGTGACAGGCATCACTGCCTGCGAGCTTAGATTGATCACATTAACGAAACGTTTTCGCTTCGGTGGTTGTTTCGGGACGTGTCCGGACACCATCCGCGTCACGGCAACCGTGAAAGGCGCAGCGATGACAGCCCGCTTCACCTATCTCGCCGGATCCGATGGCCCCTCGCGGCTGCTGGTCTCGCCCAACGGTCAGGACGAATGGGAGGTGGCGTTGACCCCGGCACTGGCCAATCGCCTGCTCGACGCGGTTTACGCGGTATTGGACGCGCCCGAGGTGGGACGGCTCTCGCAGCGGTCGGCCGCTGCCGGGACATCGACCGACGTCCCGCCAATCGGCGACACGAACGGCACCGTGACGCCGTTCCCCAGTGATGGCGTGCGCCTGCGCACCCGCCGACTGTTCGGCATCTGAGAATCTTTTCCGGAAGGACTCATGGCGTTGAACGCGCATGACTCCTTACCGGATCGGTTCTGAAGCAATATTCCACCTTCACGCGATCGTTAATTGAACCGGCCGCACCGCGTTCCTACCTTTCCCGGTGCAGGTACATCATTGCCTATACGGGCCGTAACCGGACGACCGTGCCAATGAGGCAGAAGACGCGGCGATCAACGCCGTAACGGACGTGACCGGTCGTGGAAAACCTGGAACAGGGCATGACGGTCCAATGCACACACCCGACCAGAAAGCTGCCACCGACAAGACTGCGGAAAAACTGGACTTCGAGTTTGACGACAACGCGTCGCCGGCCGAGAGCGGCGAGGCGCTGATCCGCGTCGACGATGACCACTCCATCGTCATTCTCGACGCCGCCAGCGCGCTATTGTCCGCAGAATCCAGCGGGGTAACGGCATCGTCATCAGACGATGCCGATCTGGACATCAAACTGGTCGATAAGCTCGTCTATCTCGCCGATGACGACGATGATGGGCTGACGGTGTCCGTGGGCATCGATTTCTGGTCCGGCTAAACCCGGCGAAGAGATCCTCGGCGGTCGTGTTGCCGCCCGGTTATGCACAATTCGAGGATGCAGTCATGGCATTGTACAGTTTTGTCCGGGTTGACGCCGTGCGCGCTGCCGATTTTGCGCCAAAGTCTCGGGACAAGCCCGTCAAATCGACCAATTTCTTTTTAAAATCAGATAAATAGCGGACGGGCTTCAGGGCTTGGGTGGAGGCATCCCACATCCGGCGATTGGGGGCGACGTCAACAACTGCGTTTCACAATGCCGACAGCGCTTTGGCGGGCGATCGCTTTGTCGGATTGTCCACAAGTTTGTCCACAAAACGTGCGGCGACTGCGGTGCCCAGGCGTGTGGAGGCCGAAAAGGAGCGGTCTCCCAAGCTATCTTTCGTCAGCTGCACATGCGACGGGCCGGACCTCGGCGGTCCGGCCCTAGTGGAGATCGTCCTGATCAGGGACGATGGTCAGCTATGGTTTCTTTGGCCAGTGACATGTGAGGAGCGGAGGAGAACTGCACCGGCAAGGAGGAGTTTAGGCGTGGCACAGTGCTTCCGCAGTGATAGACATCACAGAGCCTGCGCCGGGGGTTAACGGCGCGATAATCGAGGGGCCGCATGACGGATCGGAACGAAGCCTCGAAGTTCGGAGCCCGACTGGACGACGTGACCTGCCTGGTGACCGGTGCCACCGCCGGTATCGGTCTGGTAACCGCCCGGCGCCTAGCGGAGAAGGGTGCCCGGGTGCTTATGGTGGGTCGCGACCCGCAGCGCGGCGAGAGCGCATTGTCGCAGGTCGCCGCCGCCACCACCGGCCCGCGGCCGGAAATACTGTACGCTGACCTTGCCGAACAGGCGCAGGTCCGCCGGCTTGCCGCCGATGTCCTGGATCGGCTCGATCGGCTCGACGTACTGGTGAACAACGCCGGCGCCATGTTCGGCCGGCGACAGGTCAGCGTCGACGGCATCGAGATGACCCTGGCCCTCAACCATCTGGCCTACTACCTGCTGACGCACCTGCTGCTGCCGGCGTTGAAGACCGCCGCGCCGGCGCGCATCGTCAACGTGGCATCCCGTGCCCATGAAGGTGTGGCGTTGGATTTCGACGACCTGCAGAACGCCCGCCGCTACCGCGGCTTTCCCGTGTACAAGCGGTCAAAGCTGGCCAACGTGCTGTTCACCTACGAACTCGCACGCCGCCTCGAGAGCAGCGGAGTGACCGTCAATGCCCTACATCCCGGTTTCGTCGCCACCGATATCGGCGTTCGCAACGGTTGGACCGCGCGCGTCGCATGGCGGGCGCTGACGCTGTTCGCCATCGATGTGGAAAGCGGTGCTGACACAAGCGTTTACCTTGCCAGTGACGACGACGCCGCGGACCTGCACGGGCGCTACGTGGTGCAATGCCGGCCGCGGCAGTCGTCGCCGGCCTCGCGCGACCGCCAGGCCCAGCAGCGGCTGTGGGAGGAAAGCGCCCGGCTCGCCGGCCTCGACCCCGATTGATCAGACGGTGGTTCCCCGTCAGCTCATGGTGGGCATGGCGAAACCGGTGCCGACCGCCTCCGATCCCGGCCACCGCGCCGTCAGGGTCTTCAGCCGAGTGTAGAACCGCACCCCTTCCGGTCCATGGATGTGGTGGTCGCCGAACAGCGATTGCTTCCAGCCGCCGAAGCTGTGAAAGGCCAGCGGCACCGGGATCGCCACGTTGATCCCCACCATGCCCGCGCGGATGCCGCGGCCGAAGCTGCGCGCGGTGTCGCCGTCGCGCGTGAAGATGGCTGCCCCGTTGCCGAACGGATGGTCGTTGGCCAGATGCAACGCCGTGTCCAGCGTGTCGACGCGAACCACGCCCAGCACAGGACCAAAGATCTCGTCCTGATAGATGCGCATGTGCGGCTGCACGTGATCGAACAGCGTGCCGCCCAGGAAGAACCCGTTCTCGTAGCCCTGCAGCCGCAGGCCGCGGCCGTCCACCGCCAGTCTCGCCCCTTCCCGGACGCCCAGTTCCACATAGCCGGCGAGTCGGTCGCGGTGTTGCGCGGTCACCAGCGGCCCCATTTCGGAGTCGGGATCAACGCCCGGTCCCACCTTCAGCGCGGTCACCCGCGGCGCTAGGCGGGCCATCAACGCGTCGCCGGCCTCGCCCACCGTCACCGCCACGGCAACCGCCATGCAGCGTTCGCCAGCGGAGCCGTAGGCCGCCCCCATCAGCGACTCCGTGGCCAGCTCCATATCGGCGTCCGGCATAACCACCATGTGGTTCTTGACCCCGGCCAACGCCTGCACGCGCTTTCCATGGGCGCAGCCGGTGGTGTAGACGTGCCGGGCCACCGGCGTTGAGCCGACGAAGCTGACCGACTGCACCCGCGGATCGGTGAGCAGGGCGTCCACCGCCTCGGCGTCGCCGTTGACCACGTTCAGCACGCCATCCGGAAGGCCCGCCTCAGCAAGCAACTCGGCCATGCGCAGGGCGCACGACGGCACCTTTTCCGAAGGCTTCAGCACGAAAGCGTTGCCGCAGGCCAGCGCCACCGGGACCATCCACATGGGCACCATGGCCGGGAAGTTGAACGGCGTGATGCCGGCGCACACGCCCAACGGCTGACGCATCGACCAGGAATCGATGTCGCGCCCGACGCTGTCCGAGTATTCGCCTTTCAGCAGGTGCGGAATACCGCAGGCGAACTCCACCACCTCAATGCCGCGGGTCAGCTCGCCGCGGGCGTCTTCGAGCACCTTGCCGTGCTCGGCGATGATCAGGCCGATCAGCTCGTCCGCGTGGCTTTCCAGCAGCGCCTTGAAGCGGAACAGGACGCGGGCCCGCAGCAACGGCGGGGTTTCCGCCCACGCCGGAAAGGCGGCCTCAGCCGCAGCCACCGCCGCGCCCGCCTCTTCGGCAGTGGCCAGCGGCACGCGCGCCCGGCGGGCGCCGGTGGCCGGATCGAACACATCGCCGAAGCGGTCGCCGACACCCGGTGTAGGCTGGCCGCCGACAAAGTGGTGGAGCGTCGCAGTCATGACGGTGATCCTTCCCGATGCCGACCCCTTCAGGGGGTCTCGTTGTGGTTTCTTCGGGTTTCCAGGAAACATCCAGTTCCGTCAAGCCTGTACGCAACATCTCCGCCGCTCGCCGCCAACCGGCTTGCGACGCAGGCCGGCCTGCCGCATAAGGCACGAAGACGAACGGAGAGCGGGCGATGACCACATCCGATCCGAAGTATGTGACGCGGGGCAAGTTCGGCGCATCCGTGGACCGGGCACGGGTCGCCGGCGACTGGCGGGCACGGGGGTATTCGTGCGACCTGTTCGTCGATCCGCCGGGTCGGGAATGGGTGGGATTCGTTCACGACACCAACGAGTTGGTCACGGTTGCCGACGGGCGGCTGGAAATGGAGATCTCCGGCGAAAAACTGATTGCCGAGCCGGGAGACGAGGTGTTCATCCCATGCGGTACGGTGCATTCGGTGCGCAACGTCCACGGCGGCACGACCCGCTGGCTCTACGGTTATGACTAGTCATCCCGCGTCGTCGTTGGATGTTACGTTTGACGAGGGGTTGGGCGAACTCACTTCGGCAGAACGGGACGCGCTTCTGGAATCCGCGCAGCATGAGATCTACCACCGCGGCCAGGTGATCCTCGCCGAGAGCCAGCCAAACGACTGCCTGTACGTCATCGCCCAGGGCACCGTGCGCATTGAACGGCGGAGTTCGGACGGCACCGCGTCCGCGGACGGCCGATCGAGTTCGGTGTTACTGGCGCGTCTCGGCCGCGGCGCCATCTTCGGTGAGGTGGCATTTCTGGCGGACGGCGGCGCCGCCGCGACCGTGGTGGCGGAGGACGGGGTCGGCGCTTTTCGGGTGTGTCGGTCGGCCATCGATGCGCTGGCCGAGCGCGATCCCACCTTCACCGGGCGCCTCTATCGCTCGCTCGCCGTCACCCTCGCCAACCGCCTGCGCTCCACCAACCGCCGATTGCGGTAGGTGTGTCCATGGCAGGGGTTCATGCGACAACCACGGCCAGCGTTACGCTGCCGCGGGTCATCGGCCATCGTGGCGCGGCAGCCCATGCGCCGGAAAACACCCTGGCCTCCCTACATGCCGCCGCCGCCTTGGGTGTGCGGTGCGTGGAGTTCGACGTGCGGCTATCGCGCGACGGTCATCCCGTGCTGTTTCACGACCCGACCGTCGACCGGACCACCGACGGCACCGGTCTGGTTCGCGACCTGACACTCGGGCATCTGCAGGGGCTCGACGCCGGCGGCTGGTTCGATACGCGGTTCCGCGGCCAGCGGATTCCCGCGTTGGACGATGCCTTGGAGCTGCTGACGATGCTTGGGCTGGCCGCCAACGTGGAGATCAAGCCAGACCACGGCGGCGAGGCCGAGGCCGCCCGCGTCGTGGCCAAGGCCCTGTCGCGGCACCGCAGCCCGTGGCCCAGGATCGTGTCCAGCTTCAGCGTCGGAACCATGGCCGCCATGAGCCGGTTCGCCCCGGTCGTCCCGCGCGCGCTGCTGGTGAGCCGGGTGCCCGACGATTGGCGAACTCGACTGGCGCGACTGGGTTGCCGGGCACTGCACGCCGCCGCCCGGTCTATCACCCGGCGGCAGGTTCGTGTGGTGGCGGCCGCGGGCCTGTCCCTCCGCTGCTACACGGTGAACGACGAGGCCACCGCCAGGAAACTCTGGTCGTGGGGCGTCGAATCCGTATTCACCGATGATCCGCCGGCGTTGGACGCACCGGCGAACGGCCGCTGAACAGCGGAACCGGCGGCCGCTTAAGCCCCCAGGTCGCGGAGATCTGCCGGTCCGACGCAGCTCTGCCGGCGTCGCCCGCGACCGGCCGCGGCGGCGGCCGCTGCCATGTGGGCGGTGGACGGCGTCGCCTTCACCACAGGCGTCCCGCCCGGGTTCCGGACCGCAACCTCCAGCATCCTGTTCCACAGGCCGAACCACTGGAGCATCATGTCCACCTGCAACTGGGCCACGGCAACAAACGGATTGGTCATTCTTGGTCCTCCCTCGGGCGCGTTTTCGAATCGCCGCGGCTCGTCGCCCACCGAACGGGGGCGCCGTGCTGCGCCGCACATATGATAATATGTCGCAATTGCGCCGGAGTATTTCAACCCCAAAGCAATCATCGGGCTGCGACGCCGTGGTCGCGCCGACGCCGCTCGTGCGCCTTCGCAGGGGGTCTTGCGCCATCGTATAGGGGGCGTCACAGTGTTTCGCTTGCTGGTTTGCGCCCGTAGCCCGGTCCGATACGGCGCCAAAGGGGGATTCCATGGACGATGCCGATGCGAAGACCCAACTGGCGTCGTTTGGCGAAATGGCGGACGACGACATTCCGCTAGCGGAAGCGGCGCTACTGCTTGGGAGCCTTGAGCACCGCGGTATCGATCTGGATCCCTATCGCAGTCACCTGGCGACACTGGCCGCCGAAGTGGGCAAGGCGACCCAGTCCTCCACCAGCGTCGACCAGCAGGCAGCGGCATTGCGCAGTGTCATCTGTGAGACGTACGGCTATCACGGCGACGCCGAGACCTACGACGACACCCGCAACGCCAATCTGGTCGACGTCATCGACCGCCGCTGCGGCCTTCCCGTGGCGCTGGGCATCCTGTTCATTCACGCGGTCCGCGGCTACGGCGGCACCATAGACGGGCTCAGCTTCCCTGCCCACTTCGTCGTTCGCATTGCGGGACGCGGGCAGCGGGCCATCCTGGACCCGTTCCACGAGGGGCGGATGCTGTATGCCGGCGACCTTCGCGAGCGCCTGAAGGGATTGCAGGGCGTGGACGCCGAGATCACGCCGGACCACTACGTCCCGGTGGGCAACCGCGACATCCTCATCCGGCCGCAAAACAACATCAAGATCCGCGCCATCGGCGAGGGCGACCTGAAACGCGGACTGCGGGTGCTGGAAGGCATGACCCTGATCGCGCCCGACCGGCCGGAGCTGTGGTGGGAGACGGCGGTCCTGCAATGTCGGCTGGGCCGCCTCGTCACCGCCGTATCCACGTTGGAAACGTTTCTCGCCGGTGCCGGCGCCGACCGCCGGCACGATGAGATCGAGGGCCTGCTGGCAGAAGCTCCGCTCTGCCATGAACTGACGTCGGCGCCGTTGTCGTCTCCTGCGAGCGTCGGAATTCTTGACGCTTGGGCTATGGAACGAATCCCGGCCGATTCGTCAACCCCCTGTTTCATATAGAAAACGCCTCGGTGGCTCGGATCTTGCTTCCCGATGGGATGGGGTGATGTGTCGGGGGGCTGCGACGTGATGAGGCGTGGCCACATTCGGATTCCATAACCCAGGCACCTTGTCAGGTGGGCGCGATGGCTGACACCGCGTACACCTACGATCTCAGCCAGGGCAGCACGGTCGTCAACGACACGGACGGCGGCGCCGACACGCTGACGCTGGGCACCGTGTTCGACGTAGCCGTCGCCTACAGGGCCGGCGACGACCTTGTCCTGGTGATGGTCGACGACGACGAGCTGCGCATCACCGATCACTACGCGGGTCGGGCGGTGGAGGTGATCAAGGGCGGCTGGGGATTTCAGTACGATCTGGCGACCTCCGCCGTTGGCGCCGCCGGGGACGATTTCCTCGCCGGCACGGCGTTCGCGGACTTCCTCGATGCCCACGCCGGCGGCGATGTCCTCTACGGCTTCGACGGCAACGACATCCTGGTGGGCGATGCGGGGATGGACCGCCTGTACGGCGGCGACGGTAACGATGTAATCAACGGCGGCGGTGACACCGACGCCATCTACGGCGGCGACGGCGACGATACCCTGGATGCCAGCGCCGGCGACGACGCGGTGCTGGCCGGCGCCGGCAACGACCAAATCATCGGCGCCGACGGATCAGGCAATGATTCCTATGACGGCGGCACCGGAACCGACAGCATCATCTATTCCGGCACCCTTGCCGGTGTCACCGTCAACCTGACTACCGCCGTGGCGTCGGGAGTCGAGATCGGCAGCGATGTCTTGGTCGCCATCGAAAACGTGATCGCCGGCAACGGCGCCGATCGGGTGACCGGCAACGGCGTCGACAACGGGATCGCCGGCAGCGGAGGCGACGACAGGCTTTTCGGCGAGGCCGGCTCCGATCGACTGGACGGCGGCTCCGGTGGCGACTTCGTCAAGGGCGGCACCGATAACGATACGCTGTGGGGCGGTCCGGGCAACGACCACATGCTTGGTCAGGGCCAGCACGACGCGCTGTACGGCGGCGAAGGCGATGACGCGCTGTTGGGCAACGGCGGCCGCGACATCCTTGCCGGCGGTGAGGGCAACGACCTCGTCAAGGGCGGTGCCGGCCGCGACACCCTCGCCGGTGGTGACGGCAACGATGATCTGCGCGGCCAGGAAGGCGGCGACACGCTCAGCGGCGGCCTGGGTGGCGACACGCTCAACGGCGGCACCGGCAACGACCTCCTCGATGGCGGCGCAGACAGCGACACCCTGATCGGTCGCGGCGGTCGTGACTGTTTGATGGGCGGCGGAGGCGACGACACGTTGATTGGCGACGGCGACACCGACGTGCTGCTCGGCGGCGACGGTGCGGATTCGCTCTCCGGCGGCAAGGGCGGCGACACCCTGGACGGCGGCGCCGGCGACGATACCCTGACCGGCGGCGACGGCGTCGATCGCTTCTTCTTCGTCGAGGGCGAGCATGCGGCTGCAGGCAGCGTCGACGTTATCACCGACTGGCAGCAGGGTGATCAGCTCCGGCTGTACGGTTCCGCCGCGTACGGCCCGTCCGCCATCACCTTCGAGGACCGCGAGACGGGCGGCGCCGGCCCGGCAGACGATGTGGTCATCGCCTTCAGCGATGGCCACACCGTGGTAGTGCTGAACGCAGCGTTCGATTTCGCCGAGCAGGCGCAGAGCGGCGCAGCACTGCAACTGGGCCCCGGCCTGGACGCCGCCAACAGCGGTGACATCCGCTTCATGGGCCCCGATTTCGATCCGTTCGGGTGCCCGGAGATCGAGGAGCTGGTGATCCCGCCCGAGCCGGATCTCCTCGCCTGAGCGGCTATCCCCCGTCTTATTCGGGCAGGGCGTTGATCAGGTATAGCATCTTCAAGGGTTCGCTGGGCTTGGCGCCTGGTCCGAAGGAACCGGCGAACAGGCCCTCGATGGCGCCCGAGCGGTACAGCCGGCTCAGGGCCCGGTCCACCAGCAGCCGCATCTCGTCGTCGCCGCGCAGCATCGCCAGAGCGTAGGGCTCGTAGGTGTAGTACCGCTGCGACAGCTTCAGCATCTCCGGCTTGGTGCTGCCCGCGGCCAGGAACAACAGGATCGCCCGGTCGGCGAAATAGGCGGAGATGGTGCCGGCCTCCAGTTTCGCCAGGCCGTCCTGGTGGTCATCCACGGCCACCACCTGCACATCGATGCCAAGCCGCTTCAGCGTTATGTCGAGGGCGTTCTCCGTCGTGGTTCCGGCCCGCACGCCCACCGACTTGCCGGCCAGGGCCTCAAATCCACCGGGTCCGTCAGCCCGATACAGCACGCTGGCGCCATCGACGAACACCGGGATCGAGAAATCCACCATCTTGCGGCGGCCGAGGGTGGCGGTGGTGGCGCCACACAACAGATCGACGCGGCCGTCGCGAATTGCGTCGAAGCGGCCCTCGGCGGTCACCGGCACGTAGGTCACCTTCAGCTCGGCGAGGCCCAGCGTCTGCTTGGCGTGAGCGGCTACCGCCCGGCAGAGATCGACGCTGTAACCGGCGGCCTCACCGATCGCGGTCTTGAAGGAAAACGGCACCGCATCATCGCGGTAGCCAATTTTGAACTCGCCGGTGGATTTGATCCGATCCAGTGTCGCCGCCTGGGCGTCACCGGCAACCGCACCGACAGCCAGAGCCGCGACGATCAATGCGCGGAACGGTTTCCGCGCGGCCCACATGGCCCCCATGGATGCTTCTCCCTCCCGTGGTCGCCGGCGGCCGGAACGGGTTCCGCCGGATCGAGGGCACCCTTATAAGGGCCGGCGCTTTCGAGGGGAACTGCTCCCTGAGCCGTGGCAGACGCTTGAAACACGTTGAAGGGCCTCCACTACCGGTTCGAAATCGGCCGGTATTCGAGCTTTCGCTGCGGGTTCGAAAGGCGCACCATGGCCGATGGGAACCGTTCCTGGTTCCCACAGAAGAAACGAACGGGGAGGCCAACCAGATGGAGCGCGACGACCAACGCGCCGACGACGGTCACGGCGGAAAGGCGAACGATTTCGACGGCGAGCACGAGTTGCAGATCCGCATGCTCAACGCCTTCCGGGCCGCCGTCGCCCGCGGCGACGACAAGGCGACCCTCGCCGGCCTGTTCGACAACCTGATCGAGTTCACCACCGTGCACTTCATGTCAGAGCAGGTGTTGATGCGTTTTTATTCCTATCCTGGGTTCGACGCGCACCAGCAGGAGCACGATCAGGTATTGGAGCAACTGGACGAGATGGACGCGCGTTTCCGGGCCGGCGACGAGGCGATGACGGCAGCCGTCGCCGATCACGTGCAGCGGCTGCTGGTGGAGCACATCGGTCGCGCGGACCAAGCCCTGGCGACGTTCATCGGCCAGCAGGCGACTGCCGGCGCCGGCGAGTAGAGCATACTTGGAAGTCCGGACGCGAAAACGGCGGCCCCAAGGGACCGCCGATTCCGTTGGCTCGTAATCTGAACAGTCGTCCGCGTCAGGCGGGGATGTCCCAGATGTCCGGCAGTTCCGGGCAATCGAAGTCCGGAACGACCCGTGGATCCGGCGTCTCCCAATCGGTGACGAAGCGGAAGTCGTCCTTGTTGGCGTCCGCCAAACGGCCGGTGGCCGTGTTCATGGCGATGAAGTCCTCCTGCTCCTCGAAGTCGAAGGAGGCATCGAGGAGGATGATGACGGAGTTGTCCTCCAGCTGGATGCGGACGTCGTCCTCCTCCAGCGAACTGTTGGGCTCGGCGTTGAAGAACTCGATCTTCACCGGGCCGTACAGCACCTGGCCGCACAGCAGCAACCGGTCGCCTTCGTCCCAGTCGACGATCACGTCGACGCTTGGCCTGCCCTCGTCCTCGACGAAGACGAACAGGTCGTTGCCGGCACCACCGGCCATCACGTCGTCGCCGGCGTTGCCGCGGATGTAGTCCATCCCGTCATTGGCGCCGTCGATCTCGTCGGTGAAGGCCTGCTTGTCCACGTCATCGAACGCGAAGTCGTTCCAGATAAGCGCTTCCTCGACATTGCCCGAGAGTTTGAATTCGAGCTTCCGGACGCCGTTTCTGATCGTCGTGGCCTCGAGCTCGGCAATGCGCTCCTCCAGATCAGAGCACCCACCGCAACCTCCGCCGACCAGAAGGTCGTCGCCATTGCCGCCGTCGATGATATCGAGACCGCCACCACCCAGGATCAGATCGTTGCCAAACGTGGGCACGTCGGGCAAGTTCTCGTTCTCGCGTTCGATCAGCCCGCGGCCGCCGAACAGGATGTCGTTGCCACCCCGGCCAAGCAGCACGTCGTTGTGGCCGCCGCCCTGGATGACATCGTTGTCGCCGTTGCCGTCCACGAGATCGCACTCGTCGCCGCCGTCGAGGACGTCGTTGCCGGTGCCGCCGAAGATGCGGTCGTTGCCTGCGCCGCCGAAGCCCACGTCACCGTGATCGTTGCCGCGCAGGACGTCTTCACCGTCACGACCGAACAGAAGGTCGTCGCCGCCTTCACCGCTGATGGTGTCACGACCGACGCCGCCCTTCATGTAGTCGTTGCCGGAATCGCCGTCCATCTTGTCGGCACCGCCGCCACCGAGCATGGTGTCGTCGCCAGAGCCGCCA
>Ga0209363_1000130_pt1 | contig 25719 bp, 23 predicted proteins | sample WorMetexBAHAMAS3_FD_187385 | JGI IMG/M metagenome (GOLD analysis project Ga0209363, IMG submission 187385) | Marine gutless worms symbiont microbial communities from Max Planck institute for Marine Microbiology, Germany - Inanidrilus exumae... | ecosystem: Host-associated > Annelida > Digestive... | reverse complement strand
GCGGCACGAACCATCCCCGATCTCTGGGACGCCATCGCCGACGCCATCGAAACCTTCGAATCCGACGAATGCCTCAACTACTTCGTCAATACAGGTTATGACCCGGTATAAATTGAACCCGCTCTAGTGATATAGGTTAATCATGGATGATGCAAGAGCCGCAACCGCCCTTGCCGCCCTCGGCCATGAGGCCCGGCTGAAGGTGTACCGGCTTCTGGTGCGGGCCGGTCCGGACGGGCTGAACATCGGCGATATCGGACAACTGATCGGGATCGCGCCGTCGACGCTCACCCACCATCTCGGCACGCTGGTCAACGCCGGGGTGGTGACCCAGGAGCGCCGCGGACGGGAGGTTATCAACCGGGCCGACTTTGCCGCCATGGGGCGGGTGTTGGCCTACGTGGAAGAGGAATGCTGCGCCGGTGTCGCCGGCACCGCCGACGATGCGGCGTAGGGGTGTTTTTTGGCCAAATACAGCTACGATCTTAGGGATATAGGGATATCGTCATGACACAACTCGTCCTCGGACTGCGTCGCCTGGTCGGCGGCCGTGCCGACTTCGCGTGGGTCGACCGCGTCTGGATCGTCGTCGTGGCGATCTTCCTGTTGCTTGCCCTGGTGGTCCCCGATCAGGCGGTGGACAGCGCCCGCTTCACGGTGGTTGCCCTGCTGGACGTGGCCCCGTGGCTGATCCTCTCCATCGCCATAGCGGCGTATGCGACCGCGACCGACGCCGACAACCTGATCGCCAACGCCTTTCAGGGGCGCCAGGCGATGATGATCGTGACCGCTGCCATCTTCGGTGGCCTGTCGCCCTTCTGCTCCTGCGGTGTCATTCCCCTGATCGCCGCACTGCTGGCCATGGGTGTGCCACTGGCGCCGGTGATGGCGTTCTGGCTGGCCTCACCGGTGATGGATCCGGCCATGTTCGCGCTGACCGTGGGCGCGCTTGGGGTCGACTTCGCCGTCGCCAAGACGTTCGCAGCGGTGGGGCTCGGTCTGCTGGGCGGCTTCGGGGTCCTGGCGTTGGCGCAGGGCGGCTGGCTCGCCAATCCGCTGCGCGAGGGCGTCGGCAATGGCGGCTGCGGCGGCGCCAAGGTGCGCAACCCCAAGCCGGTTGTCTGGACGTTCTGGCGCGAGCCGGCGCGGCGCGAGAAGTTCGCCAACGGGGCGCAGAACAGCGCGCTGTTCCTCGGCAAGTGGCTGACGCTCGCCTTCGTGCTGGAAAGCCTGATGATCGCCTACGTGCCGGCGAATATGGTCGCCAACCTGGTCGGCGACGGCGGCTTCGGCACCGTCGTTCTCGCAACGCTGGTGGGCGTTCCCGCGTACTTGAACGGCTATGCCGCGCTGCCGCTGGTTTCGGGTCTCGTCGAGCAGGGCATGGCGCCCGGCGCCGGCCTCGCGTTCCTGGTCGCCGGTGGCGTCTCGTCGATCCCCGCGGCCATCGCCGTCTGGGCCCTGGCCAAGAAGCAGGTGTTCGCCCTCTACCTGGGCTTCGCCTTCGCCGGTTCGATGGCGGCCGGGTTGCTGTTCCAGGCGGTCCAATAAACCCGTTCGGGGGCAATAACCGTATGCCCGGGTCGGCGGCCGGCTATCGCTTCATGGCGGCGCCGGCGCCGGGGCCGGGGCCGGATGTTCCGGCGCCTCGGGCGCCGCTGAGGTGTTCCTCCCGCGCGATCAAGTCCCAGTCACGCGAGCCGAAGGCGTCCAGGACCACGGGAAACAACAGGCGTTCTTCCGCCTGGGCATGCAGCCGATGAGCATCGAAGACCGCGATCGCCCACTGGATTAGCCACGGCGGCGTTGCGGGTTCCGCCTCGGCGAGCAGGTGAACGGCGGCGGCGAGGTCGCGCGTTCGTCTGGCCAGCTGTTCGTGCTCGGCTTCCAATTCGGCAAAGTGACTTTCCCCACCCACCTGCGGATCAAGCCTGTGAAGCCGGCGAATGATCGCGTCCTCTCGCCGGTCGTGGCGTCCAAGGTAGTGGTGGACAGGAAGTCCAAGACCCAGTCCAGCGCAGCGATCCGCCGCGGGTCGGCATCACCGTGGTTGCGAATATCTTCATCGAAGACGTCGATGCGTCGTTCGAGTTCGCCATGGTCCTCGAGCAAGGTGCAGAGAACATCACTCATGGAGGACCTCAAAAAATTGCTGCGATTACGCAGACACGATGATCTGTCGTTTGGCACCGAGAACATCTGCCGATCCATCCTACTGCTCTGCCAATGCCAGCCTCAAAAGCCTCCCTGAGCGCATCACTTCATCGCAAAAAGAACCTTTTCGTGATCAGTTGGTCGGTTCTGTGACCGATTACAAGGGTACTTGCCATACGGCAAGAAATGAGATCCGGATTCCGCCAGCAGAATGCCGCATCAAGTGCTGCACCGCGCCGCTTTACAGGTCCGCATCACGCATTCGTGTTTGGACGATTACGCCGCCGAAAAAGCGGCCAATTATGTCGATTTCGTGATCAAACATCGGGTGGCCAAGGGCTCTGTTCGGCCGCCGCGCCTATTGATCCTTGAAGGTCCGCCGTCCGGTACAAACGGCGCCGTATTCTTGACATCGTTGCGCTGACCGAAGGTGGGATCTGTTGTAAACTCTTTGGCAGAGCGGTGCTGTTCCACAACGGTTCACCGCAGAGGAGGACATCATGGCAGCAGCATTTCAGGGGTATCAGATCCCGATGATGGTCGCGCGCGGGGCGCCACTGGCGAAGGCCGGCGCGCTGGCCGGGATCGGCAAGGCCATCGTGATCGGCGTGCCCGTGGTCCTGGTCGCCGCGGGGCTGGGCTATGCCCTTTCCAAGGCCATGGACGTGCGCTGGGACGAATTCAGCAGGAACGCCGCCGATGGCGAGCCGACCATGATGCGCGCCCCTCGCAACGCGGGATAGCGACGTCGGCACCTGCGAAAGCCGGAGCTGTCCCCGTTCCTGCCTGGAGCGGCCGCGCGCGGCGGCCGCCTCCACGGCGTTTCTTAACCAAAAGGCGATAGAGATTCTCCACGCGCACGTGGACGGCGCGCCCTTGCGGCCATATTTAGATCTATATCTCGCCAAACCTTCGCCATCCGAGCCGCGCGCCCATGAACATCCTCTTCGTTGCATCGCGCGTGCACCTGGACGGCGTGGGCGGGGGCATTTCCTTCACCCGGTCGTGCGTGGCGCTGCTGCGGTCGGTGGACCGCGGGGCGGAGGTGCGGATTCTGGCGCTGCCGCCGCCCTTCGCGGCCTTCCCCCGCGCCATGCGGCAGGCGATGGCCATGGGCCGGGCGGTCCTGTCGGAGCACTCGGCGAAGAGCCATTTCGTGCTGCCGGCGGATGCGGATCGTCGCCTGCGGCAGGCGGTGGCCGATTGGCGACCCGACCTGGTGGTGTTCAACCACTCGGAACTCATGCCCCTGGCGCGCGGTCTCCCCGATGGCCTGCCGGCGGTCCTGGTGGCCCACAACATCGAGCACCGGTCGCTCGAAGCCATGGCCGACACCCTGCGCGGGCCGCGGGCGGTGTTGCGTCCGGTGCTCCGCCACGACGCCACAAAGCTCCGCCGGCTGGAGGAGGAGGGGCGCCGGATCGGCAACGTCCTCTGCATTTCTGGCGAGTGCGGGCCTTGGTTTGCTGGGTTGGGAGACGCAATGCGGGTGCTGCCCATCCCGCCGCTGTTCGAATATGCTGCCTATGCCGGGCTGCGGCCGTCGGCTGCCGCGCCGCTGCACGTGGGGATGGTGGCGAAGATGTCGTGGTGGCCGAACCGCCGGGGGGCCGAATGGTTTCTGGAGGAGGTGCTGCGCCAGGTCCCGGACGGCACCGTGGTGGCGCACTACTACGGCCCCGGTTCGGAGGCCTTCGCCGGCGCCCATCCCAACCTCGTGGCGCACGGGCGGATCCCGACCCTGGACGAAGCCTGGCGTGACTGCCACCTGCACGTCTGCCCCATCTTCGAAGGCTCCGGCGCCCATGTGAAGCTGGCGGAAGCGCTCTACAACGGGGTGCCGGTGATCGCCACACCGCACGCCATCCGTCCCTTCCAGGTGCTCAGGGACCAGGGCGTCGTGGAGCTGGACGGGGCCGAGGCGTGGCGTGGTTTTCTCGTATCCGATGCGGCCATGGCGATGGCCGAACGCGGGGTGTCCCCGGCGGCGCGGGCCCATTTCGCCATGGAGCGGTGGATACCGGACATGCAGGACTTCGTGGCGGGGATCACCCCGACGGCTTGCGCGCCACGAAGGCAAAGGACCCGCAGTACTGCATCTTGAGCAGATTGATATCCCGGCGATCGAGACGTGCCAGACGGCCAATCACCTCAAGCATGACATACAGCGGGGAAACGCGCCGCAGCTTCTTGACGAACGGCACCTTGTGAATGAACTGGCGCAGGATCGAATAGAAGCAGTCATAGCGATGGTACAGCCGTTCCGGCACGAGCCCGCCGAATTCCATCAGCCACGTCATGCCGAAGGGCGTGACGTTGAACACGCTGTAGGAGTGGTAGGGCTCCAGGTAGGCTACCGATCCCACGAAACGCCCGCCAGGCTTGAGGACGCGGCAGACATCGCGGATCAGCCGGTGCGGCTCCCGCACGTGCTCGAAGACCTGCGCGCAGTAGATGAAGTCGAAGTGCGCCTCCGGGTACGGCAGGTTCACGCCGTCGAAGCTTTGAATCCTCAGGTCATGCCGTGATCGCCGACGCACCTCGGGGGAATCCTCGATATCCACGCCGTGCCAATCGACGGTCGGATCCACGGCTGCCAGCCAATCCATCGAATGGCCTTCCCCGCAACCCAGATCGAGCACGCGCAGGCCGCGTTCGGCGGCGCGGTACTGCTCCACCATCAGGTCGGTCGTGAGCATCACGCGGCTGCTCTCGGTCGCGACCAGATCGCGCAGCCGATCGTAGCCAGGCACACCGGACAGCATCCTCTTGAGGATCGGCATCCTCCATCGCTTTCCGGGACAGCACCGGAGACAATCATACGTCGGTATCTCTGGTAGGGTGTTGCGGCTTAAGGAACGGCGAAACAAGGTGCGGCAGCGAATTCTTAAGCCGGCGCACTTATCTTTGAGCCACCAATCTTTGACCCACCTTGGACGCAGCGAGGCCCCCAATGTCGTACGACGTCAGTGTGGTGATCATCTCCGACTACAAGGCCGGCGACGACAAGTCCTGGAACGACATGCGCAAGACGCTGACCGCGCTGCGCGAGCAGGACTACACCGGCCGGGTGCAGTATCTGCTGATCGAGGAGGAGCGCTTCGCCAACGCCATCCCGGAGGACGTGAAGGCGATCCTGCCGGACCTGGAGATCAAGCTGGGGCAGGGGGAATCCTCCTACGAGCTGGCCAATGAAGGCGTCGAGGCCGCGGCCGCCGATCTGGTGGTGCTGCTGGATGCCGACTGCACGCCCTCGGCCGGGTGGCTGTCCAGCTACATGGAGGCGGCGGCGGCACGCCCGGACGCCGCGGTGATCAGCGGCCGCACGCGCTATCCGGACTTCGGGTTCACGGCGCGCTGCCTCGCCCTGCTCAGCCGCGGCTACGTGGACGCCGGCGGCCGGGGCACCACCCACCATATCTCCAACAACAACGCCGGCTATCGGCGCGACGCCTACCTGGCCCATCCGCTGCCCACCAACGCCGGTGTGTATGCCGCCCGGCTGCAGGCCGACGCCATGACGCGGGCCGGACTGACGCTGCTGTTCGAGCCGGGGATGGATGTGATTCACGACTACGAGGGTTGGGCCATGGAGCGCGACGCCCGCCGCTACACCGGGTGGGGCAGCGTCACCGTGCGCAAGCTGGAGCCGCGGACGCCCTATGCCTGGATGGTGCGGCTCGGGGTGCTGGGCGTCCCGGTGCTGGTGCTGAGCCGCCTGTTGCAGAGCCTGTGGCTGTCCACGACGCTCGGCCGGCACTACGGCATCCGGCTGTGGCAACTGCCCGCCGCCTGGGCCCTGGCCAGCTACGTTCACCTGCTGGAGATCCCCGGCATGGTGCGCGCCATGACCGGCCAGCCGGTGGGCGAAACCGTCTATCGGTGACATCGGGAAGGAGCAGGGTCTCCCTGCTCACCCTACCCAAATGGGGGTGTCGCCCGTTTTGACGATTCGGAGCGGCGGCGCCCGTCTTCGCCGCCCTGTCCGGCCCAAGACCGGTGCCGCGCCGCCGTCCAGAACGGCCTAGTCAACCCACGAAAGTCATTGTTTTTTCCGGTTACCTGACCGGTCATCCTGAGCCCGTCGCTGGGTGCCGCACCGGTGGTCTCGAACGGATGGCGCGGGAATTGCAGCGTGTGGCACCGATCATGCGCGGCTCGGTGACATTCATTTCGACCATGTGCCTGCTGGACAACACCAGCGGCGCGGCGATTTCCATCCGCAACATCCTGGCTGCGCTCGCCAGGGCCGGCTTCCAGTGTCAGTCCTTCACCGCATCGCTGTTCGACCCCCATCGGGAGGTTCCGCTCGGCGAAGTGCTCGGCAAGGAGGCCGACGACCCCACATCCAAATCGAAGTGCCTGATCCTGGAAGTGGACGGGATCACGCATAACGTCTTCCTGACGAAAAGCAGCCAGATAAAAAACATGTCCTTCGAAGAGAAGGCAAAAATGAAAAAAATGTGCGGGGAGTGGATTCAGCGCAATAATCCCGACATCGTTATTTCGTTCGGTCAAAGCGAACACGCGCAGGATTTGCAGAATTTGGCGAGAAACCACGGCGCGCGCCTTCTTTTCTATCTCGGAAATGCGGAATACAGCAACTCAGCCTTTTTCAGCGACGGCGATTCGGCGATTTGTCCATCGCGATTTCTCAGCGACTACTACCGAACGGACCTGGGCATCGCCGCCGAGGTCGTACGCCCCATCATGACCCCGGAGCAGTGGATCTCGCCTGGGGAGGAGTCGATCGCGTCGGTGCCGAGCATGCGCAAGAGCGGCTTCGTCACCTTCGTCAATCCGATCCCGCACAAGGGCCTGGCGCTGTTCGTGCGTCTCGCCCAACTGGCGGCGCGCGAGCGGCCGGACATGAGGTTCCTGGTGGTGGAGGGCCGGATGACCCGCGAGTTGCTGCGGGAGTGGGAAATCGACATCGGCGCCTACCCCAATGTCTGGTGGATACCCACACAGAGCGACGTCAAGGCGATCTACCGGCGCACGAGCGTCCTGCTGGTCCCGTCATTTTGGCGGGAGGGCTTTGCGCGCAGCGTTATCGAGGCGCAGCTGAGCGGGATTCCCGTCCTGGCCAGCACCCGTGGCGGCCTGCCCGAAGCCCTCAACGGCGGCGGACTGGCGCTGGAGGTGCCGGAAAAATGCCTTCAGAACCACTACGCCTACCCTGACCGGGAGACGGTGCATCGGTGGATGGACGCGCTGACCGCGCTGTGGGACGACGAAGACGCCTACGCAGATGCCACCGTAAGGGCGAGGCGGGCGGCGGAGCCGTTCCACCCCGACACGACCTCGGCCGCGGCCGTCGCGTTCTTCGATCGGATACTTCGATCGAGTCGCCAGGAAAAGGACGCCACCGCCGTCTTGCCCGCCTGAGGGCCGTGCCGCGGCATTTCGCTGCAATTCCTTGAGCATTCGTCGGCGCGGGTTGGTATACCTCCCGTCGAAACCTTCGGTGCGGGCCGCTTGTGCACATCCTGATCGCCACGGACGCCTGGTACCCGATGACCAACGGGGTGGTCCGGGTCATCGACTCGGTGCGCTTGCGGCTGTTCGACCGCGGCCACCGCGTCACCGTGGTGTCGCCCGATCAGTTCGCCTGTGTGCCCTGTCCCGGATACGCGGAGATCCCGCTGGCCGTGGCGCCGCAGCGGCGCATCCGCCGCTTCCTGCGCAAGGACAGGCCCGACGTGGTGCATATCGCCACCGAAGGCCCCATCGGCCGGGCCACCCGCGCCGCCTGCCTGCGCCGGGGCTTTCCGTTCACCACCGCCTACCACACCAAGTTCCCCGAATACCTGACGGAGCGCCTTCCCATACCGCTGTCCTGGGGCTATGCGGCCATGCGGCGGTTTCATGCCCCTTCGCGCTGCGTGTTCGCGCCGTCGCACTCGGTGGCCGAGGACCTGACGGCGCGCGGCTTCGCCAACGTGCGGGCCTGGGCCCACGGGGTGGACACCAAGGCCTTCCGCCCCCGCGGCAAGGGGTTCTTCGACCTGCCGCGCCCCATCTTCATGTACATCGGCCGGATCGCGGTGGAGAAGAACCTGCGCGGGTTCCTCGACCTGGAGCTGCCCGGCAGCAAGGTGGTGGTGGGTCGGGGGCCGGACCGCGACTCGCTGATGGATCGCTATCCCGACGTCCTGTTCCATCTGGCCCATGGGGACGACGAGCTGTCGCGCTGCTATTCGGCCGCCGACGCCTTCGTTTTTCCCAGCCGCACCGACACCTTCGGCCTGGTGATGCTGAAGGCCATGGCCTGCGGCGTCCCCGTGGCGGCGTTTCCGGTATCGGGGCCGCTCGACGTGTTCGGTGCCACGGGGCCGGTGGATGCCGCCCATGGCGTTCTGGACACGGACCTGAAGCAGGCCGCCCTGCAGGCCTTGGGGAAGTCGCCCGAGGCGTGCCGGGCCTTCGCCGAACGCTACGCCTGGGACGCGGTGACCGACCAGTTCGTCGCCAACATCGTCACCATCGGCACCGGGCAGGCGATCCCCGCTCCGGCGGTGCGCGCGCAGGCCCTCGAAACCCCGGGCGCATAGCCGATAAAGGGGCCAAAAATAGGGGACTGTCCCCTTTTCTGCCTACCCAAATGGGGATGTCGTCGGAGTTGACGATCCGGCGCGTCGTCGCTCGCCTGCTGCTTTCCTGTCTGTGCAGTCTATAGGTGAAAACACGCCGTCTCGGAACGCGTCGGAATAGGACCCAAGACACTGATTTATATGAATATATGATGCCCGAATCGCGAGAAAGACGAGGCATCCGCGCAGGGACCGCCGCCCGTATGGCACGGGAGTTGCTAGTCATTCTGGCGGACCGGGGGGTCAGAGGAGCTCGAGATTGAACGCGCCAAAGGCGTACGGTCTGGAGCGACGATATGTTGAGGAAAGCTCTCACCCTTTCGGTCCTCGTCCCGTCGATCTTGGGATTGGGGATCGCTTTGGCCTCGGCTCCGGCCGACGCCAGCGCCGTCATTTTCAGCCACAACGGGACGGTGGACTCGACGCCGATGCCCGGCAGCGGCGACGTGCCGGCCCGGTTGAACTGCACGGAAATCACTTTCGGGGACGAAACCTGCACCAAGACGTGGACGGGTTTTTCCGCCGAGCCCCACGAGATCCTGTGGGACGCCCCCTTTGGGACGCTGTTGGAGGAGATCGTCTTCGGCTACGACGACCCCCATGGCTGGACCGACTATCACTTTGAGATCATCGGCCTCGGGGAAGTCGACGACTTTACTATTAACGTCGACGTGCTCGCGGACGTCGACCTCTTCGGCGTAGCCGAGCTGCTCGGGGAACCCGGCGAGTTCATCGGCGCAGCGATCTGGCTGTTCTTCGACGAGAAGTTCAAGCCCGGTCCCGGCGAGTTCTTGGTCGACGTCGCGTTTGAGTTCGTAGGGGACATCGAGGGCGTGCTGATCCGCCAGCACCCGACGATCCCCGAGCCGGCCTCGCTGGCCCTGCTGGGCGTCGGCCTCGCCGGCCTCGGCTTCGCGCGGCGGCGCACGCAAAAAGCATAGGAACCACCGCCCCTACGGTCCGCCGGCAGCCTTCCCCCGCAGCCCGGTGCCACGGACCAAAGGGCGAACGAAGCGGCGGCCTTCGGGCCGCCGTTTCCCTATTTGTCGCCAGACCCTAAGCGCGGACGCGCGCGGCGAACAGCTCGTCTTCGATCTCGGTCCATTGGCGCGCGCCGAAGGCGTCCATGACCACCGGAAAAAGCTGTTGTTCCTCCAGGCGCGCGTGGAGGCGCTGGGCGTCGAACACCGACATCGCCCACTTGGCGATCCACGGCGGCGGCGCGGGGCCGTCCTCAATCAGCAGATACACCGATGAGGCAAGGTCGCGGGTCCGCTCGAAGAGCTCCCGGTGCTCCACGTCGAAGTCGGAAAAATGGAAGTGTTGGCCGACTTGCGGTTCGACCCGGTAGAGCTGGTGAAGGATGCAGCCTTCCTTGGGGTGATGGAACGGCTCGTAGTAGTTGAGCAGGTAGTCCAGCACCCATTTGAGCGCGGGTACGTCCAGCCGATCGGATCGGCAGGCGTTGAGCGACTCCTCCTCGAACACATCGAACCGCCGGTTCATCTCGGCGTGATCATCGAGCAGGGAGTTCAGGATATCGGTCATGGCGGGGGTCCTTCCGCTGCGGCGTCGAGCCCGACGGGTCTCGGCTCCTGATCCGCCCCGGCGGCACGGACCGCCGGTGGACGGCGTGTGCGACACCTCGCCGTGGTTGCAGGGCATCGCCTCGAATAAACGCGGACGTCGTTCACCCAGCTTTTGAGAAAGAATCGCACATTTACGGGACACGCGCCGGTGGTGGCAATGACGCTTGTCACCACGGAATTGGAGAGAAACCACGGGCCAATACACCCCGAATGCCGGCCGGTGCATAGATTCCGTTCCGGGACGCAGGCTTCAGGAACGCGGCTTTGCGTACAAAAAAGGACTGTCCCCTTGTGTGGCGGCAGTCCCTTGTTTTCTTAGAGGTGGAAGTGGGTCGCTTAGGCCACCTGGCGCCGCCGCGCGAAGCCCAGGCCCGCGAGGCCGAGGGCCAGGATGGCCAGCGTTCCGGGTTCGCTCATCGGGGTCGGATCGCCGTTCACCGATACGCCGCGGAAGCCGCAGTTGGACAGGTGGATCTCGCTCGACAGATTGATCTTATCGCCGAGGAGCTGGGTGCAGCCGGTGACGTTGTTCCACACGTGCTCGCTGGGATCGCTGCTCGCACCCACGACCCGCCACATGTCCCAGAAGGCGACGCCGTTCAGCACCGTGTTGCTGAAATTGAAGTGCGATGCGTTGTCCTGGCGCAGCGACACGAACACCACGTCCATCAGGCCCATGTTCGGGCCCACCACGATGTTGCCGTTGCTGGTGAGCAGATTGGCTTCGTCGGGCAGGAAGATGATGGCCTGCCGATCGCCCGGCGTCGCGCCGCCGGGGGCATCGATGATCAGGTTGGCGCTATTGACTGTAATGTCGCCGCCGCCGAAGTTCTCGAACTTGATGATGTTGAGGCCCGTGTCGTTCAGCGTGATGGTTAGATCTGAGCCAATGGTGCCGGAGCCGCCGAGGTTGATGGTCTGATCGGCGGGCAGCGCGCGCATGTCGATCAGCGCCTGCCGCGCCGTGTTCACCTCGTTGGTGAAGGTGGCCAGGCTCTGCGTGGTCGTGACGTCAAACTGCTCGCGACCACGATCGACGGCGAAGGTTTGCAGCCCATTTCCGTCATCGTTGTCGAAGAACGAGTTCGAGATGTTGCCGCCCTGGTTTCGGCAGAAGGCCACTGTGCTGGCGCAGGCCACACCCTGGTCCGGGTCGCCGAAGACGTTGAGGTCCTGATAATCGAAGTAGCCGTTGTCGAACAGGATTGCGGCATCGCCATCGTAGGTGGGAAAGGTGGTGACCGGCGACGGTACACCGCCCGGCAGCGCCACCACGGACGGCGCCAGGTTGACCACATGACCCAGGGTATTGCCGGTGGTCGTAACCGAAATGCTCTTGAACGGATCCGTCCCGGCGCCCTAGCAGGCTGCTGAAAAACCCTGAAGAGGCTGCGAAACATGGACAATGGCCGAGGACCAGGAGGGGGGCGCGCCGTGATGCCGGGTGCATCACAAGCGGCGCCCGACGCCGTCATTCGGCCATTGTCCTGTTTCCCCAAGGGGTTGCGGTCGGATCATCCGTCTGGTTCGTCGCCTCGGCTCGACGATGCGCCCAGCATCGCCTTCGCCGCGGCTCCTGCCATGCGGACGATCGGACCAGCAACGCAGTTCTTCCAGAGTTTTTCAGCAGCCTGCTAGTCACACGGGTTCATCCACAGGTCGTTCGGGGCAGCGGGTGGCTGGATATCGCGGAGCGAGAATGCGTCGGCATATGCGCCTTCTGATCGCGTTGCTGCTTCTAGCGATGGTCGTCGACGGTCCCGCGCTGGCCGCGGCGCGAACCGGTGACGGTGTCGGCCGCTTTTACGAAGACGCGGTGACCGATTTCCACGCCGGCCGCACCCGCAGCGCCCTCATCCAGCTCAAGAACGCGCTGCGCGAAAACCCCGATCACCTGCCGTCGTTGATCCTTCTCGGCCGCGTCAACTCGGCGCTCGGCGACGGTGCGGGCGCCGAGATCGCCTACAAGCGGGCGCTGGATGCCGGCGCCGCCGAGGATCACGTGCTGATCCCCATGGCCGAGGCGCTGCTGCTGCAACGGGACTTCACGCGCGTCCTCACCGAGATCAGGAGCGGCAACCGCACGCCGCTGCTGGAGGGGGAGGTGGATCGGGTGCGCGGCGAGGCGCTGATCGGGCAGGGCCGGCTGGAGGCCGCCGCCGCGTCGTTCATTGCCGGCTCGGAAAAGGACCCCGGCTCTCCCGGACCGCTGCGCGGCCTGGCCCACGTGCGGGCCATTCAGGGACAGTGGAACGACGCCACGGAGATCCTTCAACGCGCCGTCGACCTCGATCCCGGCGACCCCGACACGTGGTTGGCCACCGCCCAGTTCATGCAGCGCCGGCGCTCCTTCGGCGATGCGCTCAATGCCTACGATCGTGTGGTCCGGTTGCGCCCCGGCGACCTCGCCGCCTTGCGCGGCCGGGGGGCCGTCTATTTCGAGCTGGGCGCGCTCGACAAGGCCCTGGAGGACCTGACGACGGTCCGCGACGCCGCGCCCAACGACCCATGGGCGGCCTACTACTACGCGCTTGTGCAGGGTCGCAAAGGCAACGACGAGGACGCCGCGAAGGCGATCCTGCAGGCCTTTACCTGGATGCGCCAGTTCGAGATCGGCGAGTCCGGCGCCCAGCCGCCGGCGATGGCGTCGTCGGAGATGTACCTCTCCGGGCTGGTGGCGTTTTCCTTAGGCCTGACGGACAAGGCGGAACTCCTGCTCACGCGATACGTGGGGGAGGACCCCTATCATCCCGGCGCGCGCCTGGCACTCGGCCGCCTGCTGACGCTGGAGGGCGACGTTCACGGCGCCATCGACGTTTTGGAGCCGGCGCGGACGATGATCCCCAGCGACCCGCGGTTCCTCGCCATCCTGGGCGATGCGTATCTGGATTCAGGCCAGCCCGACAAGTCCATCGAAGTGTTGCAGTGGGCGGCCGCGGAGCTGCCGAACGCCGCGGCGATCCATCGCACCCTGGGGCAAGCCTACCTGGCGTACGGCATCCGCAGCCTGAACAGGGCGTTACGCACCACCAATCCCTCCATCGAAGCGGGCGTCCTGCTCGCCGAGGAACACGTGCGCGGTGGCGAGCCCGCCAAGGCCCTGACCGTCGTCCGCACCGCGATGGAAGTCGCCCCCGACAATGCCGCGCTGCATAACCTGAAAGGCGAGGCCCTCGCCGCCTCGGGACAGCGCGGCGAGGCGCGCGCCAGCTTCGAACGCGCCATCGAGATCGCCCCCGACTACGTGGACCCCCAGTTCAATCTGGCGGAGATCGAAGAGGCCGAGGGCCGACCCGACGAGGCCCGGATCATCTACATGATGGTGCTCGGCTAGAAGCCTGACGACACCCGTGCCATGGAGGCCCTGGCGAAGTTCGCCGGGCGGCAGGGCGACACGGACGAGGCGCTGCGCTGGCTCGAAAAGGCGGCCAACACGGATCCCCAGAACGTGCCCGTCCACGTGGACCTCATCAGTGCCTACTCGCGGCTCGGCCGGCACAGCGACGCATTGTCGGTGGCGCGGGAACTGGCGGCCAACAATCCCGCCTCGGTGACGATCCTGGAGGCCGTGGGCAACGCCCAGTCGGCCGCCGGGCAGCGGCAGGCGGCGCTCTCCAGCTTCGCGCGGATGGCACACCTGGCACGGGGGTCGGTGGAGGACCTTGAGCGCGCGGCCCGGCGGCAGATGGACGCCGGCGATACGGATGGGGCCTATCGCACGCTGCGCACGGCGACGGAGGAGCACCCGTCGGTGGTCTCGCTGCGGTTGCTGCTGATCGAGCTGGAAACCTCGTTCGGTCATTACGATCAGGCGATGCAGAGCGTGGACCGGTTGCAGGAGCAGTTTCCCGATCGCGGGTTCGTGGACGGCCTGCGCGGCGACGTGTTGACCGCGTCGGGACGCCTGGAGGACGCGGTTGCCGCCTACGAGACGGCGTTCGAGCGGGAGCCCTCCGGGCCGCTGCTGCTGCGCCTCTACGGAGCCCGCAAGCGGGCGGGGTTGAACCCGGAGACCACCGTCCTTGAGCACTGGCTGGCCGACAACCCGCGGGACCACCAGGTGCGCAACGTGCTCGCCGGGGCGCTGCGGGAGAGCCATCCGCGCAAGGCCATCGACCACTACACAGCGTTGGCGCGGGCGGCGCCCCGTGATCCGGCGCCGCTGAACAACCTGGCGTGGCTGTATCATCGGCTGGGGGACCGGCGCGCCCAGTCGCTGGCCGAGCGGGCCTACGGCTTGGCGCCGGACCGTGCCGGCGTGATCGACACCTACGGTTGGATCCTGGTGGAGTCGGGCGAGCCGGAAAAGGGTCTGGAGCTGCTGCGCAAGGCCCAGGCCAAGGTCCCCGACGACCTGCGCGTCCGCTATCACGTGGCCGTGGCGCTGAGCCGCACCGGCCAGGCGGACGCGGCGAAGCGGGAGCTGGCGGCGGTCATCGCCTCCGCCGACGAGGCCCTCGCCCGTGCGCCCGCGCCCTGCTGGACAGCCTGGGCGGCGGCTGAGGGCAGCGGATGTGCGGCAAGCCGATGAACGCCACCGAAGCCGATGGCTTCTTCAGCTCGGTCCTCGACTCGCTGACCCAGCACATCGCCGTCATCGACGCGGACGGGACCATCCAGTGGGTCAACCGGTCATGGAAGTCCTTTGCCGAGGCCAACGGCGGGACACCGGACAAGGCCTGGCCGGGCACCAACTACCTGCACGTCTGCGGCAATTCCGCGGAAGAGGGCGAGGCGGACGGCGGTGACGCCTTGGCCGGGATCAAGGCCGTGATCAGCGGCGAGCAGCCGTTGTTCTATTTCGAGTATCCCTGCCATTCACCCACCGAACAGCGATGGTTCATGATGGGCGCCTGCCCGCTCGGTTGGGACGGGCCCGAGCATTTCGTCATCACCCATCAGGATATTACCGAACGGAAGCGGGCGGAACTCCGGGTCCAGGAGCTGGCGGTGCTGGACGCAGTAACGGGGATCGCCAACCGGCGCCGCTTCGACGATGAGCTGCAATCGGAATGGCGGCGCGCCCGGCGGTCCGGCCAGCCCGTATCCTTGGCCCTGTTCGATATCGATTTCTTCAAGCTGTATAACGACACCTATGGCCATATCGCTGGCGACGAATGCCTGAAACGAGTAGGCGAGGCCATGGTCAACGTCTGCCGTCGCCCCGGCGACTTGGCGGCCCGCTACGGCGGCGAGGAGTTCGCCATCATCCTCGGCGATACGGAGCATGAGGTCGCCCGTGACCTCGCCGAGGGCATCCGCGCGTCCATCCAGGCCCTGGACATTCCGCATGAGCGCGCGATCCCCGCCGGGTGCATCACCGTCAGCGTCGGCGTTGCCACGGCGCGGCCCGACGGCGATGCGCACGCGGTGCCGTTCCGCCTCATCGAGGCCGCCGACCGGGCCCTCTACGAAGCCAAGGCCAGCGGCCGCAACTGCGTTCGCTGATCGTGAAAAAGTCCCTCGCCTTTGGCTCGGTGTACTTTTTCCCGGTGCTGTGTTGCCAAATCCGCCCTTGAGGCGGCTCGGCGGGCGGATTTGAAGCTGCTTCCCGTCTGATCCGGCACGCAGGCCGGATCAGACCGAGTCTCACATCGCAAGCTTGCGGCCGGATCGGTCCGAAAGCTTCGATTTGGCGACACCGGAAATGGGGGCGCCGGGCCGCCCCAAGCCCTCATTTCTCCTTGTCGTAACTGAACAAAAGTACACTGAGCGAAGCGAAGGACTTTTGTTCAAGGCAACTCAGAACGGTTTTATGCGCCCCGACAATGCCTTGAGCACCGCGCGGGCATCATAGGCATTCGGATCGTCCGAGGGCTTGGCGCCGCGGCGCACGACGATGTTGGCAAACGCCTCGTATCGGCTTAGCGGCCGCGAGGTCGTGGTGGCGAACCCGCCAACGCCGTAGGGGTGGCGGTGACGAAATCTTCCAACGCCGTAATGGCCGCCGAGATCGGAGGTGGTCGAGTGATACGTGGTGCTGCGCTCGGTGTCCGCGTCGACGATCACGAAGTGGTCGTGGCCGCTTTGGACCGTAATCTCCGCCGCGCGGTAGAGCAGGTAATTCTCCACCGTTTCGCGGTCGGTCAGGCTGTTGCCGGCGAAGGTCACCCGAAAGCGGTTGGGTTCAAGCGACTGCTCGGCATAGCCGAAGCCGTCCACGGCCGGCTGATAGGGCGTCGGGCTGCCGCAGGCCGCCAGCCCGAGGGCGCCCGCCAGAACCAGCGCTCGAACTAAACCATGTGCCATCGGCTTCCGTCCGTGTCGCCCGCCAAACCCGACCATCCGACCCCTAAGATATAGGTTCTAATCACCCCGCATCTGCGCCAGCAGGATCGTCTGCAGATCGCAGTCCGGGTCCTCCTTGGCGAAGGCCACGATCCCGAGGCCGAGGCCGGCGAGGATGGCCTCGTATTCGTCCGGCGACAGGCTCGAATGATAGACCCGGTCGTCGCCGACCCGCCCCGTCACCTCGCCGGCGCGCGGCCCCACCGTCAACATCAGCGCGCCGCCCGGCGCCAGATGCTCGGCGAGGCGCGGGATCGTCGATCGCTGCTCCGCCGGCGTGAGGTGGAAGAAGCTGTTCCAGCCGATGATCCCGGCGAAGTGCTCCCGAAGATCGAGCGTCAGCATATCGGCGTGCCGCCAGTCGCCGTCCGGATACCGCATCCGGGCCAGGTCCAGCATCGAATGGGAGAAATCGATGCCGGTGACCGGGTGGCCGAACCGCGTGAAATAGCCGGCGATGGGGTCGCCGGCGCCGCAACCCACGTCGAGGACCCGGCCGCCGGCCGGCAGCAGCGCGCGAAACCGGTCCAGCCAGGCGCGCTCGTGCAGCCGCTTCGGCCGCTCGGCATCGAACCGGGCGGCGTTGCGGTCGTAGACCTCCCGCGTCGCCGCCGCGAGCGCCTTGAGCTCGGCCGCGTCCGGCGCCTCGGTCATTTGCCACCCCCTTTCGTTGACGCAGTGTCGGTGGATTTTGCAATCCCGTCGTCGGCCCGTCGGCATTAACCATACTTAATGGCGGAAAACCGGGCTTTTCACCCGTTGGCACGGGGATTGCGGCGAAATCTGCGGGTTGGTGCGCATTCGCCCGACGAACGGCACCGGTTTGACATACGCCTCGCGGATTACCGTGCCGCGGGGCTCCCGGAGGGGTCCATGATGACCGGAAGACACCCCAAGAACCGCAACGTTTTCGTCGAACGCCACGGGCTGTGGACGGCGGAACAGGAGGCCACGGCGACGCGCGTCGAGGCGGCGATCGCGGCCCAGGGCATCGAGGTGGTTCGCCTCTCCTTCGCCGATCAGCACGGCATCCTGCGCGGCAAATCCATCGTCGCCGCGGAGGTCCCCGAGGTCCTGCGGAGCGGATGCAAGATTGTCTCCACTCTGCTGGCCAAGGACACCGCCCACCGCACCGTCTATCCGGTGTTCACGCCCGGCGGCGGCTTCGGGCTGGAGGAGATGACCGGCGCCGGCGACGTGATCATGGTCCCCGACCCCACCACCTTCCGCGTGCTGCCGTGGCTGGAGGCCACCGCCTGGCTGCTGTGCGACATCTATTTCCCCAACGGCCGGCCGGTGCCCTTCTCCACCCGGCACGTGGCACGCGGCGCGCTGAGCGCGCTGGCCGAGGCGGGTTACGACTACGTCTCCGGCCTGGAGGTTGAGTTTCACGCCTTCCGCCTCGAAGACGCGCGGCTGGCGCCGGAGCAATCGGCGAGTACGGGGCAGCCGGGGCAGCCGGCGGCGGCACCCCAGGTGAGCATGGTTGCCCACGGCTTCCAGCACCTGACCGAACTCAGACTCGACCAGCACGAGCCGCTGCTGACCCTGCTGCGCCGCCACTTGCTGGCGCTCGGCCTGCCCGTGCTGTCGTTGGAGGTGGAGTACGGACCCACCCAGTGCGAGATCACCTTCCGGCCCGACGCCGGCCTGGCGCCCGCCGACATGATGGTGCTGTTCCGCAGCGCCGCCAAGCAGATCGCCCGCCGCCACGGTTATCACATCAGCTTCATGTGCCGGCCGGGGTTCGAAGGGTTTTTCGCCAGCGGCTGGCACCTGCATCAGTCGCTGGTGGATCGCAAGACCGGCGCCAACGCGTTCACGCCGGCGGACGAGAGGGATGCCCTGTCGGCGGTGGGCCGGCATTTCACTGGCGGGCTGCTGCGCCACGCGCGCGCCGCGGCGGTGTTCACCACCCCCACCATCAACGGTTACAAGCGCTTCCGACCCTATTCGCTGGCGCCCGATCGGGCGGCGTGGTCGCGCGACAATCGCGGCGCCATGGTCCGGGCCATCACCCATGGTCCGGGCCATCACCCAGGGTCCGGGCGATCACCAGACCCACGTGGAGAACCGCGTCGGCGAGCCGGCGGCCAACCCGTACCTGTACATGGCGTCGCAGATCCATGCCGGCCTCGACGGGATCAAGAGCGAGATCGATCCCGGCGCGCCCACCGATACGCCCTATGAGGCCGATGCGCCCCTGCTGCCAAGCAGCCTCATGGACGCCACCCGCGCCCTCTCCGACAGCGCCCTCTACCGCGAGGCCATGGGCTCACCGTTCATCGACTACATCCTGCGGCTCAAGGAGGCGGAAATCGCCCGCTTCATGGCCGAGGTCACCGAATGGGAGCACCGCGAGTACTTCGACGTTTTCTGACGATAAGATTGGTAATGAAGAGTTATCGCTATGGACATTCATGACACCCTGACCGTCGACGACCCGATCCTGCCCAGCGCGCCCATCGCCCGCGACGCCGCCCCGGCGCTGTGCCATCACGATGCGGCCGCGGACAAAGCTGCGCCTGGTATCACGGCGTGCTGCCGTACATGCGGTTCCTGCAGACCACGGTGGATCCCGCCTGCCATGGGTGGTTCTTTCTCGACAACTTCCGCGCCCTGGCGCGGTCCGGGGCGTTCCCGCGGGTGCTGGTGTCCGGTGCCGCCGACCACGCCATGGCCGCCCATGTGATCGCCGGCTATCGCCTCGGCGGCGCCGAGCCCGCCATCACCGTGGTGGACCAGTGCGAGACGCCGCTGCTGCTCAACAGGTGGTATGCGGGCCGCGCGTCGGCCGACGTCCAGACCACGGCCGCGTCGATCCTGGACTTCCGGCCGCGCACGCTCTTCGATGTGATCTGCACTCATTGCTTCCTCGGGTATTTCGATCCCCGCACCCGGCCGCTGGTGATCCGGGCCTGGTACGACTGGTTGCGTCCCGGCGGCAAGGTGGTCACCGTCACCGGCATTCGCCGCGGCTTCACCGGCACCATGATCCGGTTCAGCCCCGAACAGGCCGACGCTTACGTGGAGCGGGTCGTGGACCGGGCGCGGCGGCACGTGGGCGCGCTGGACGTGGATGTGCAGACGCTCGCCGGGTGGGCCAGAACCTATACCGATCGGTTCTGGAACTATCCCACCTATTCGGAAGACGAGCTGCGGGAGATGTTCGAGGTCGCCGGCTTCACCATCGATCATATCCGCACCGGACTCATCGACAACGGACTGGTCGACGGCCAGCGGCACAAGGGCGGTGCCGGCAACGGCCTGCAAGGCCCCAGCGTCCGCGGCGCCATCGAGTACACCTCCATCGTTGCCACCCGATGAGGCGCACTTCCGAGACTCCATGATGGCTCGATCCGTTTCCCTAAGTCCGGCGTCGGCCTATCCGGGCGTCAGGTGGCCGGCGGTCCCCGACGGAAAGGCGGCCGTTCGGCTGGCCCTGCAGTATCAGCTCGACCAGAGCCAATGGTGGTCGGCGGAGGCGTTGCGCGACCACCAGTTCACTCAGATCGCCGTGCTGCTGCGCCACGCCGCGGACACCGTGCCTTACTATCGCCAGCGCTTCAGCGAGGCCCGCGTCAAGCTCGACAAGGCGGCGACCCCCGACGGCTTCGCCGCGGTGCCCCTGCTTACCCGCGCCGACCTGCAAGGCGCCGATCAGGACCTGCGCAGCGAACGCATCCCGAAGCAGCACGGTCGCCTCTACGAGGTGCACACCTCGGGCTCCACGGGCGCGCCCATCCGCTCCTGGACCACCGACCTGACGCGGCTGTTCTGGCAGACGTTCACCCTGCGCGATCACCGCTGGCACCGGCGCGACCTCTCCAGCAAGCTGGCGGTGATCCGCTATGCGCCGCCCGGCGAGGCGATGCCGCCGCGGGGCGAGCGCCGGCCGAGCTGGGGCCGGGCCACGGACATTGTGCAGCGGACGGGGCCGTCGGCGCGGCTCAGCATCCGCGCCACCATCCGTGAACAGACCCGCTGGCTGCAGCGCGAGAACCCCGACTACCTGCTCACCTATCCCTCCAACCTGGAGGCTCTAGCCCATCATTTCGCCGAACACGGCGTGCGGCTCGAGCGGCTGCGCGAGGCCCGCACCCTGGCCGAGACGGTGACGCCGGAGCAGCGGCGGCTGTGCGCCGAGGTGCTGGGCGTGCCGCTGGTGGACATCTACAGCGCCAGCGAGGTGGGCTACATCGCCCTGCAATGCCCGGCGCACCCGCACTACCACGTGCAGGCGGAGAACGTGCTGGTGGAGGTGCTGGACGATGCGGGCCGCGCCTGCGCGCCCGGCGAGGTGGGGCGGGTGGTGGTCACCTGCCTGAACAATTTCGCCGCACCGCTGATCCGCTACGAGCTGGGTGACTACGCGGAGGTGGGCGCGGCGTGCCCCTGCGGCCGCGGGCTGCCGGTGCTGACCCGGATCATGGGCCGCACCCGCAACATGTTCACCCTGCCCAACGGCGAGAAGCGCTGGCCCATCAGCGGCTTCATGCCCCATCGCCGGACCGTGCCGTTCCGGCAGGCGCAGGTGGTGCAGAAGACCCGCGAGAACGTGGAGGTGCGGATGGTGGTGGACGCGCCGCTGACCGCCGAACAGGAAGCCAAGGTGGTGGAGAGCATCCACGTCGCCATGAACTACCCGTTCCGGGTCACGTTTCTTTACGTGGACGACCTGCCGCGCAGCGAAAGCGGCAAGTTTGAGGACTACGTCTCCGAAGTGGGGTAAGGCCGGCGGCCGCCATTCACCGCTCCCAGCGCAGGGCGGCGATGCGGGGATCGCGGGCGAAGGCGGTGCGGTCGAAGAACAGGCGGCGGGCGGGGAGGTCGCGCGTGGCCATCACCCCGTTCGGGCCCATCAGCACCTGCCAGGATCGCTGGTTTGTGGGCTTGTCGGTGGTAAATGCCCGGCAGGTGAGCAGCGCCACGTTGGCGCCGCCGGCCGGGTCGCGCGCGGACGCATAGCGGAGTGCCGCCACGTCCGCCGACCGGGCGGCATCGGCGAGGTCCTGACAGGGGCCGTAGTCCGTGGGATGGCTCCAGGCAGCGGCGTCCGCATCCAACGGCGGCGCGGTGAGATCGAGCGCACGATCTGTTCCGAAGCGGCAGGCGAAGGCGGTGAACGGGCTGGCGGTGGTCGGCCACGGCACCTCCGGTGCCTCGGCGAAGAACAGCAGGCGATGAAAGGCCGTCTCGGCCGCCGCCGTCTCGTCCCGCTCCGCGGCATAGAACACACCCAGGGTCCTGCCGGCACGGCGAAAGCGCGATCCCCGCGGGTACGGCGCGCCGTAGCGGAACGGGGTGAACAGCAGATAGTGGAGGTGCCGGCACTCCTCCGGCACCGTCGGCTTGGTGGCGTCGATGAGGCGTTCCAGGCGGTCCTGCTCGTCGAGGTCGTCCACCAGCTTCATGGTGGAGACCCGGTGCTGTGCCTCCACCAGCCGCCAGCAGGTGCCGGCGACGGGTCTTGTTTCAGCCGACAGCGCGGCGGGCGTCCAGGTAGGCAATGACGTCCAGGAGTCCGGTGATGGTGCGGATGCGGTCCAGCGGCCGCTCGCCCAGCGCGATGTTGTCCGATCGCAGCCACGCCTGGGCGACGGTCTCGTCGCCGCCGGCGATGGCGTCGAGGGAGCGGAACAGCCGGATCAGCAGCACCGCCAGCTCGAAGGGTTTGTCGCCGGGGCGCAACGTGAAGGTGCCGTGCGCCATGCGCGAGACGGTGGGGCGGGACACGCCGATGATGTGGGCGACGGACCGGTTGGAAAGGCCGAGCCGATGCGCCGCGCGCATCACCGCCTTGGTAATCAGCGCGCCATCGTCCGGTGCCGTGGTGGCCGGGTGATCCGCTTCGGTATGGGCGCTCGTGAGGGGCATGATCCTGTCCGTTCTTCAGAACAATTATCATAGTCGGTTTTCTAGAGAACCGCAAGGGCGTCGGCGCCGCCGCCTTTGTCCCCAACGGGCTTGTCAAGGCCATCCAAGCCGAGCAGCATCCATCCATCGCCAGCGGTTGATAACGAAGCGAGGTGGAGGGAGGTCCCCATGGGGTCGATGGAAAACTATGACGAACTGCCGATGAACTGGGTGGGGGACTGGGCCGGGCGCCGCGCCACGCTCACGCCGCAGCGGACCGCCATCTACGACTCCTTCACCAAGGCCACATACACGTTTCAGGACCTGAACGATCGCGCCTGCCGGGTGGGAACGTATCTGGCGGACGTGCTCGGCCTGCGCAAAGGCGATGTGCTGACCCTGATCTGCCGCAACCGGATCGAGGCCATCGACATCTATCTCGCCTGCGGCAAGCTGGGGGTCATCCTCGCCCCGTTGAGCCAGCGCCTGAAGAAGCCGGAACTGGACGACCTGATGGCCCGCCTGCAACCCCGGGCGTTTGTCTATGAGAACCAGTTCGCCGACCTGGTCTCCACCCTGGCCGTTCCGGCCTCGGTGCAGTCCACCATCAACATGGACGACGACGACAACGTCTTCGAAACCGTCGTCCTGAAAACCGAACCGCGGGAGGTGAACATCCCGTTGGCGATGAGCGACGTGAGCCTCTACGTCCATACCGGCGGCACCACCGCGGTGCCGAAGATCTGCATCGTCACCCATCGGCAGATGGTTTGGAATTCCTTCGACATCCTGGCCACCGGCATCGTCGGCGCGTACAAGACCGTCCTCATCACCTTTCCGTTCTTTCATATCGGCGGCTGGAACACGTTCACGCCGATCCTCCACGCCGGCGTCACCGGCGTCCTCATGCGCGAGTTCGATCCGGGGCTGGTGCTCGACCTGATCAACGAGGGACGGGTGGAGAACTTCGGCGCGGTGGAGGCCATGCTGCAGTTCCTCATCGCGCATCCGAAATTCGCGGACACCGATTTCTCCCACGTGAAGGCCATCACCACCGCCGCCGCGCCCTGTTCGAAGGCGGTGATGCAGACGTTCCTCGACAAGGGCATTCCCGTCAGCCAGACCTACGGCATGACCGAGGCGGGCCCCTCCAACTTCGCCTACGTTCCCAGGTCGGAATCCATGGAGGAGCTGCTGACGAACTCCACGAGCATCGGCACGTCGATGTTCCATTGCGATGCCAAGATCGTCGATCAGGAGACGAGAGAGGAGGTCAAGCCGGACGAAACGGGCGTCTTGTGCATGCGAAGCCCGCACAACTTCGACGGCTACCTGCATGATCCGGATCGGACCGGGAAGGTCATCGATGAGGACGGCTGGATCTACTCGGGCGACCTGGCCGTACAGGACCAGGACGGATTGGTCTATATCCAGGGACGGGCGGACAACATGTTCATTTCCGGCGGCGAGAACGTCTCGCCGGAGGAGATCGAGCAGGCCCTGATGAAGCACCCGGCGGTCGCCGGAGCGATCTCGGCCGGCGTTCCCGATCCGAAATGGGGGCAGGTGCCGGTGGCGCTGGTGGTGTTTCACGCCGGCCAAGACGTCCCTGAAGACGATCTGAAGGCGCACTGCGGCGAGAACCTGGCCGGCTACAAGGTGCCGAAACAGATCCGGGCCGTGGCCCAGCTGCCGCTCACCGGGGCGGGCAAGCTGGACCGCAACGCCGTGCCGGCGATGTTCGCATAAGGCCGGCCGCCGTCGATTCCCGCCGGGCTCGAACCTTCCACGAAAGAAAACGGCGGCCCAGAAGGACCGCCGCTCCTTGTACCTGAAGCCCGACACGCGGGAGTGCGCTTGGGGGAAGAGTGCGGTTCGGCTCCAGGTAAACGCGTTCAGGCCGTCTTACTTCTGGATCGCCTGGCGCCGCCGCACGGCACCGAGGCCGGCCAGTCCCAACCCGAGGAGGGTGAGCGATCCCGGCTCCGGCACTTTGCGCAGCTCGACATCATCCAGATAGAAGATCCGCGGCCCGCTCGTGTCGGACACACCCAATCCGTAGCCCCACACTTCCGTCAGCGTCAGCCCGTCGTCCGGTGCGTCGTTCCCGATATCCCTGCGCATGAAGGCGGAGAACGGAAACTCGAGGAACTGCCACCCGACGAAGTCGTCGACGAACGCGACGGTGAAGCGCTCGGCATCATCCGTGGTGGACCCGGGGGTACGGTTATCCAGGATGTCGAAGAAAAGGTCGGCGTTGCTGTTGCTGCCGTGAAACCAGAACCCAATACCGCCGAACATGCTCCAGTCCTGGGGCGTCCAGGTGTCGAGGGCCGGGTTTTCGAAATGATGTGCAAAGCCAGCAAAGGACGAACTGTCGGCGTCCACGTCCACGTCCACCTGTAGGACGGAGTTCAGTGGGCCGCTGCTTGGGATTTCGGGAGCGGGCGGGGTCAGGGACGTGGCAATGCCGATGCTGCCCCCCACAACGAAAGAAAAAGAATCCGATCGGAAGGCCGTCGGTGTCTACGCCTGCCGGCAGTCCGGTCTCGAAGTCATCGATCACGACCGACGCCTGCGCCTGCGTGGTGACGGCTGCCCCCAACACCATCGCCAGCATGGAAAGCTTCAAACCTTTCATCATTGCCTCCAATCGTTGTCCGGTGGCGGGCGGTCTTCACGGGTGCCGACCGGCTTAAGAAAATACCTTTCAATGGGCCGCGGGCCCGAAGGCTGGAACCCCATGAGAAATAAGCAATTTTCGGGCCAGTTCGGCTGCGACGGCCTTTTCTGCGGGAGACGATGGTTAACGGGCCCGTTGGTCGCCCGCCGATTGTCAAATATTGCGACAGCCGGAGCAGCAACGGAACAATCGGTCTGTCAACGCCCTGTCATGAAGGATTCACGGAACGGTCACGATCAATCGTCCGCGGCGCACGATAGCCTCCCGCCGGCACGGACGGCCGCCGCGTCATCAGGCCAAGTCAGAACAATACCGACTGGTCCGTTCCCTTTCAGCAAAGAGAACAGGGAAGCCTATTATGCAAATCAAAACGTGGATGTACCTGGTGGGCGCGTTCGCCATCCTGATCGCCATCGGCATCGCCACCAGCTAGAGCGGGTTCAATTTATACCGGGTCATAACCTGTATTGACGAAGTAGTTGAGGCATTCGTCGGATTCGAAGGTTTCGATGGCGTCGGCGATGGCGTCCCAGAGATCGGGGATGGTTCGTGCCGC
>Ga0209363_1000129_pt1 | contig 25939 bp, 19 predicted proteins | sample WorMetexBAHAMAS3_FD_187385 | JGI IMG/M metagenome (GOLD analysis project Ga0209363, IMG submission 187385) | Marine gutless worms symbiont microbial communities from Max Planck institute for Marine Microbiology, Germany - Inanidrilus exumae... | ecosystem: Host-associated > Annelida > Digestive... | reverse complement strand
CGTGCAGTGCTACCTTTTCTTATTTAAAATTATAAGTATATATAACTGGGCCAAAGTCGGCACAATGTACTCTAAAATGGGCGGCCGCGGTGAGCCGCGGAATTCCAAGAATTTGCCGCGGTGAGCTGTGGAATTTGGCAAACGGCGCCGCGGAATTTAGCAAAATTTGCCGCGGAAAACTGTGGGCCTAAGCGATGACGGCCTCGGTGGAGGGTAAACTCTCGGTCATCCACTCTCTCCTTAACTGATAGTTCAGTGCAACTGCATCTAATTTTGTAATTTCCAGATTTTATATATACAGACTGAGTGTGAAGTCTGTATGGTAGCACTGTGATGAAGCAGTGCACCAATGGGTCATTTTTGGAACTTAAGCGGCTGGCCAGGTTTAGGCGGCCACAGGAGTTTCCAATGCACGACCTCGGCAGCCGGACGTCGGCGGCCATCGGGCCATCAGTGACTGGTCTCCCAGATTACCGTATCATAGGAGGCGGGCAACACTCGTTAGCTAATAACCATCCACTGAGACGCCCGCCTCGAATGCACGTGCAACGCAATGCTGCGACCCACGGGAATTACATAATAAGCGTGATTAGGAGAAATTGCCGTTATCATGGTGCGTGCGTGTTACGTCATGCAAAGCTCGATATTTGATCTGTAGCCAGTCCGTGTCGGCAGATCTGCCCCACACTTCCCACTGACAACTCACCCACGCCACGCTGCCTAGGGTAGGCCTACACTGCAGGACAGACATGCGCTGAGCATGTGTGCATGTATCACCGTTCAAGTGGACCACCAAAGGAGACTCGCCTCCGCCGATGATTGTCACAGATTGGCGTCGGTCCAGACAAATCGACCGGTGCCAATTTGATCCACAGACCACAGTGGATCGGCAATGGTTCAGTCTCAGTACCAGGATTGGTTCATTCTGTAAAATGTTATTCCTGGCTATAGTGCAATTTGCTTGTTGTATTTTCTGGTATCTTATTCTACTGGGAGGCATCGTAGCACATTATTGAGTGACTGACTGGCTGATCGACTTACTGACTGATTCTAATGTTGCTACAGTATCCGAAGCTGAAACCTAGGTTTTTGAAAGAGCATCAGTTGCCGAAACCTAGGTTTTTGCACTAGCAAAAAATGAATTAATATAACAGATTTTGTTGTCCATCTGTTGCTGATTTGCCATTTTTGGTATTTTTACATTGCTGTACAACTATGATACTTGTGCCTGTAACAGTAGTGGACAAATGAGAATGTTTAATGATTATTTTCTTGGACATGGTATGTCTAGCTGTCAGAGTGAATATCTCAGTTGTGCTAATGTGTGAAATTTTAGAGGTCGCAGCGGTCGAGGTTGTTGGAAGTGCGACACATCGTTCGTCATTGCCACCACTAGCCGAACCTGGTGCTGCGAGAAACGTTCCACCAGTACCACCGCCACGCAGCAGAAAGTCCTGTATGTATCGGGAACAGGAATGTGGTAATAACTCTGATAACTGCATGAGCAGTATAAGAGAAACAGAGTTGTTTATAAGTGTGGATCTTGGTAGCAGGAAGGCAAAATCATCTGAAGACATTCAGACACAATGCACTAAGGCAGATCCTTGCATATGTGAAAACAACAATATACAAGCCACTGGATTTGGTAGTTCAGTAGATGATGGCAGTGATTCTGTGGGCTGTACACTGACTGAAGATACATGTATAGCAGTCTCAACCAGTCAAGGAAGTGTGAAACTGCCAGTCAAACCAGTGCGACGTAAACAAGCAAAGAAGGAGTCGGTAGAAAGTACAGATGGTTCGGATGTGATCTCTGTGCCTAAAATTGAGACAGTTGATGAATGTGAAAGTTCCACTGCGCGGGAAGATAAAGGGACATTTCCTGAGCCAAAGCCACGCATGTCATTGCTTCGGAAAAGCATAGCACTGTATTCTGATGAAGCTGATCAAGTAGGCAGGAAGCTGTGGCATAATGAGCCAGCTGTACAGAATGATGCAGAGACATTGATGCATTGTGCCAAGGGCGATATTGATTCTCCTATCATAGTGCCCATAAACATTGCATGCGATGTTACAAAGGATAAGGTGAATGATGCTGAGCTCTGTCAGAAACTCAATGATTACACTGGCAGTAATGAACAAAATCGGTTGAAAGTCCAAAGTGATGTCTCAGTTGCAGTACAACGTTCAAGTGTCTTTGTTCCTTCTCGAGCTGCACCCTCTCCCCCTTTGCCAACGTCACAAATTATAACGCATTCAACAAGCAGTGTGCTTCCTTCAAGAGTTGCTCCCCCACCGCCTGTACGAAAGCCAAATATCAGAACACATTCATCTGGATCATCTAAGGTTGTGAAGTGTTCTTGTAATGGTGACATTTCTCAAGACAAAGCATCATCAGACAGTGATAATACATCTGACAGTATCCAGACCTCAACGTTGTCTGGCAAAACAGTAACTGAAAGAAATCAGCAACAGCCAGAAAGTAACAAACTGTATTCACCTGATTCTTTACCTCCAGGAGATCCAAAATCAAATGATTCAAGTGATGTTCTTCCTGCTAGTACAAGCAATGTGCACTCGTCTGAAGCTTCGTCAACAACTATGCCTGCTGCTGTTGAAGGTTGTAAATTAAAAGTACCTGTAGTTCCAAGAAAGAGAAAACCTGTACCAGCATGTAGAAGAAGTTTGGATATCTCAACGGACATTAAAAAAGTAAATTCTTATATTCCGGACACCCACAGACAGTCAGAAAATGTCGTTCATGGTAATTTCGCCAGTAGTCTTCATTCATTGACTTCAGATGCTGCTGATCACTCGTCTCCGAAACCGTATCCTCGGCAGGAAGTTATCTCAGGGTTTGCCAGTCTGTCTTTGACAGACGATAATGAGACTGCTGCTGATGTGCAGCAAAATTCATCACCAAGAGAAAATTGCAGCTCTCTGGCAGATACTGACTTTGTTTTTGATCGTTCTTCATTGGAGCCCCTAGTCAGCCCACTGGATGTTATGAGTCCTGACGTATTTGTTGCTGATACACCTCCGATTACTCCTGCTGTATTCAGATATGATGCCAACGATGTAGAAGCACAAATGGTTTGTTGTTTTTATAACTCGTTTCATAAGTCCATCCATCCATAAGGTTAGACTTTGACAAGGTGTTGGGACGTGGGAACCTGGATTAACAGGTGTCATTCTATGGGAGGTCATTTACAACCAAGTCTGAGTAATTCCAGAGAAGCCCATTTAAATGAAAACATGAGGCCTAAACAATATTTATGTTACAAATTTCCTAAATTATTTCCAGACTTGTTAGGTAAAGATTTACCGTTGCATGCAGTTGTAGAGCAGAGTATGTTATTATAGTGTTGTTTAGCTTTTTCATCAGTTCATACAGTAGCGATTTGTAATTAGTGGTAGTTAACTAGACTTAACTGATGTTTTTTCGTTTTGATTTCTCAGGAGGTTGTTGCAAAGATGAATCAGAAAGCTTTCTTAATTGCCAAAGAGATTGTGGAATCGGAGGAGACATTCATCCGCGTATTGCGCTTGTTAAATGAGGTTTGTTCCAGTTCGTTACACGGCAGTCATTTAGTTATTCAGTTACAGTCTTACATAAGTTGCATATACTTTAAACAAGCGGTATCACCAGGTGGTGATGAAATGATATGTCCCTTACTAATAGCCGTGCCAATCCTTTCTGCTCCATGCAGGCTCTGGGGCTGTTATGCAACCTTATTCATTTGTTGATTTCGGTGCTATGTAAATTGTTTACTTATTTACCTAACTTCCTTGCTTACTTATTTACTTCTTTAAGAATAGGCCCATTCATTTAACAGGCTGGAGGTCATAAGAGGTGACCAAACCAGGTTTTAGTTTTTTGTGTTTATTTTGTAGTATAGGCAAGGTGTGGATATATCGTTTACTGTGTTTTTGTTTGTGTGTGCATGCGGATACGGATTTCTCCGCCGAGGATAAAGATAGCAGCGTCAAATTTTTCTCGGCGGTTCGTTGGCGTCCAAGGTAGGGAATCACACATTTTTGGGAACTTTGCTCCCCCAGAAGCCCAAAATCGGCCAGCGCGTGGGCCACGTGTTGGATTGGCATGTGCTTATAGAGGTCAGTCCCCACTGTCAACTTGTGTTAGATTTAGTTTTTCAGTACTAAGCCAAGAGATGGCTGAGAAGAACGACTCGGGTAGGACGTAAAAGCTTAATCAAACAATTTGGTTGTTTATGTTTATGGCAGTACTAGGAGGCCTATTACGTCCTGCTCACATTCAGTAGTAACTATGGCTTTGTCTTGCTTGTTTTTTGAGATATTGACGAGGACATGTTTTTCAGCCTTGAGGGTGTTTTGGTTTCTGCCACGTTACGTTAATGACTATTGGTTGACTGACCGCTGTCAGTCAGGAGTTGAGCGCACATTACTGACTCGATTGACATGGTTTGGAGATGCACGTGCTCTGTTGAATGTTTGGTGTTATGTTGAGTTATTTTAATGTTATAATGTTGTTTCAGTAATATATTTAGGTCGACTCTTCAAAGCCGGTCTCAGATGTCCGTCCGTGCGTCTATACGTCCACAAAAAGTTTCTTCGATTTCAACAAAATTTGGCGTGTGCGTAGAGGTCGATGAGTGATGCATGACGGTATGCAGTATGAATCGATCCAAGGTCAAGGTCAAAGTCACGAGCCCTTGAAAGTTGGAAATCCTTCCATTTTCAAAAGATATCTCCTCTGCCATTTACAATGGGAGCTGGCAACTGACCACTGGTTCTTAAACTAGGGTACAATATCTAAATTTGGTCAGGCCGGATTTTTGATGTTGGCCTAGTTTTTGTGTCACTTTGAACTTGGCAGAAACGTCAGCTGTGAAGAGTCGACCGTCAGTCCAGTACAGGACTAATATTTTTATACAATTATCAGGTTGTGTGACTACCTTAACACAGCGTCATTTATAATGGATAGCTCCTCTGGGCAACTGTATATCCATGACAGCTTCTGTTAGTGTTCTGGTGTTCTGCAGTAACAATATCTTTAAAATGCACCATTTTTGAGTTGTAGGCATGGAACAGACATACGGATGGACATTAGCTTTGTTTAATACTCCCAGTTTGGTGGCAGGGGCATAATAATAATTACTGATATTGTAAAAATGCACTTCATATTCTTAACAAACTGCCATCTGTTTGATGTAAACCAGGCAAGGGGTCATAAAAGCAATGACATGTAATGAGTGGGCTTTATCAGTAACCATTTTGTTATAGGGACATTATTTCTGAAAGTGGTTAGTTTATTGAAGCGGTGTCACATATTAATAATTGTTTTTCAATTACGCATGTTTTTTTGCATTTGCAGGAATTTCGTGGTGCAGTTGAAGAAACAAATAAATCATTAGGTCGGCCTGTTGTACCGGATGCAATTATTGATCAGATTATCCGCTATTTGCCGCAGCTGCAGTGCCTCAATGAAGAATTGTTGGCTGATTTAAAAGGGCGGCTTGCTAATTGGTATTGCCAGCTATAATTTTGTGTAACGTTCTTGTCGGTTAACAATTTCTACATTTTAACAACTGCCAATGTAAATTTCTGCTAAGAGCATGGATTGGCTTCAGACTATTGGTTGTGAGTCAGGCAGGGCGTCAAACCTTTAAAAAATTACCAATTTTACCACATAAGCAACCTATTGTTTTGCCTCAATACCTGTGATGCAGATAGCAATGATGATGATGAGTGGTATCCCGAACGTAATCACCCATGCCAAATTTCATGTTGATCGGTTAAGGGGTTTCTGGGCAGCAGGATCCCCAAAAGTGCTATTTCCTATACTTATTGGAACGACCCTTACAACAGTCCTGCACTACCGATGATAGTGAACATTAAAAGCTTACAGCAGCAGCTCCCGAGCACCCCGTACGGGCTCCGGGGCGGTAATGATTCATGTGTTGACTTTGGCACTATATAAATTGTTTGTTTGTATGCATACTTAACTTCCTTTTCACTTTCTTCCGTCTTTACTTTCTTTACTTATACTTTTTTCTTGCTTATTTCTTCCTTATTTGTTTACTTCCTGACTTGTCTATCTACTTTTTCCAGTATAGACCGGTTCTATTTCCAGGCCGGACATCGTAGGAGGCAACCAAACATGGCTTTAGTTTTTTTGGTTCATTTTATGTTGTAGTATATTTTGTTACGGATGCATGCTTGCTTTTGTTGTGTAATATTTAGCTTTTGAGTACAAAGCCAAGAGATTGGCTGGTAAGAACGTCTCCGAAATGACCTATTTTATGTCGGGTGAGGCATAAAACCTTAGCTTGATCAATCAGCTCCCCAGCATACTAATAAACATGCATTAAGATAAAATACATGATGTTGAAAGCCTACTGGCCAGTGATATTGTAAGATTTGTAAGATTACGTTTTTTCCTAACAGCTAGAGTGCTGCTGGTACCACCAGCTTGCAGTTGTCTACCAGTATCCTTGTGCTGATATTTTGTAGGGACACCGACCCACGATTGGCCGATATTTTTGTGAAGAAAGGTCCTTTTCTGAAGATGTACACTGATTATATTCGAGAATTTCAGTTAATGGTTTCAGTGCTTGACGAAACACGCCAGAGAAACCCGGAATTTGATAAGATTGTCACCGACTTTGAGGTTGATGCAAATCGAATTAGATGGCTGTATTGTGTGGAATACCCACAGTACAGTATTCGGCTCGAAGCGCTTGGCTATATCTGATACGTGGTTTATTGAGCCCACCCGAGTCCTCAACGCACGTGGCATCTCGATTGCTTCCGCCGTTTTTGCAGGGCTCACTAGTGTGACAGACAGACAGACAGACAGACCATGCTACTTGGTCGGTAACAACAGGCCACATTTACATACGTAGGACTGTGATGCCGACTAATAATAGACTGGTTTCCATGCTTTTATCATCAAACAGAACAAGGAAATTGTAGACAGCAGAGTTCGCCCGCATTGTGAAATCGCACCCTTAACTGTGTACTTCCTTAACCTAAGTCCCATTAATGCTATATTAACTTTGCTTTTCTACATCCATGCGACTGAAGATAGTTATACACGTGTGAAGAATGGCTTATGCAAAGGTAACTGACTGTAGACTTATGCAAAAGTTCTATGAAACCAAGGGATATTATGAGATGATGAGAATCTTTTGATGTTACAAATTACCAGTGAAGAAAGTTATTTTTTGCACAGTTATTCTCCGGAATTGTAAATAAAATAATAGCCCCCTCCATGTAATGTGCGGTATGTAGCTCATTGAGCCATATGGTGTTTATTAATGTATCGGTAGTTTCGATACTAGAATAGTTATGCCATTACTTCCTATATTCCAACAGACTAGTGTCACGTGACTGCTATTGTATTGTGCCATGCCGTGCGTCACCCACATCCGACGTGTCCAAAAAATTTGGGAGTATGTTCCGTGTATGGAGTGTACAGGCCAGGGGAATGACTTTGAATAGATTCCAACAGTAAAAATGGAAACTAGAAATCCCGTAGAGAGCTATTTTGGTAGTGAATTTCTGGCGATCTGTATCATTGTGGAGTTATGGCGGCTTGAAGTTGCAAGACGTTGAAAATTTTCCAGAAATTTTCGCGTTTTTTTGGAACAATGATCCCTTATGATGAAATGTTAAACTTATGTTCCGCACGTTTTCATTGCAACACCGATCGGTGTGTTGTGTTCGAATTTCGTTAAATTTGGCTGAAGGAAAATCGGTGAAGTTATGCGTTATTTACCTTATAAAAAATTTGCTTGACTCTTCAGCTGTCACTAATGCACTGACTGCGCCCAAAATCACCAGTGCCTGCCCACGACAATGTACTCATGGCATGCTCCGGATTTCATCCAAATCGGTTCACATTCGGCAGAGTTATAGCCGAACGTGTGAACACTGCCAAAATGGTTGTGTGTTTAAACCTGTTTCGTAAAGTGAATCCAGTATTTGGCTGGAGCCTAGCTTCGAGCCGAGTAATAATAGTTCTTAAAATTTATTTACCGTTATAAATGTAGTGTGTGAGTTATTGACTGACTTTGTGGTTTTGATTGGCTGATTATGAAAAATTCTATTTTTTACACATCTGAACTTAATGAATACTTTACTGTTTTTTAAATCTACGTGTGTTTTGCTGTGCTTTTAATACATATCTTGTTAACTGATTTTGTTGGCTTATTGTTGGCAAATTTTATCAAATAATTGTGTGCTGTTTTTGTGATCGGACAACAAGTTGATATCTGATGTTCCATATCAGCATGACTACCTAGTTATTACTAGCTAGCCCGTCTTCTCGGGGCATTTTCATAGTCTCATATGAAAGGCATGTAGTAAACTATCAATGCCAGTATTCTTAGGATCTGGTATTACAACGTTTAGAAATATTTTGTGTTGTTATTGCTAAGTGCCACACATGATTTGAAATGAGTTATTTGATCAGTGTTCATAATCTATCACGGTGGAATTATTCCAACATTGCGTGGAGTATATATGTTTGTGAATTGAGCTGCAATTGACTTGGTTGTGTGTTTGAGCCTGTTTTGTCATTTGTGTTTTCGTTTGTTAGAATAGTTCTCGTTGTGCTAAGCTCGCTCTCAAGCATTACATGCTGAAACCAGTGCAGAGGATACCGCAATACCGGCTTCTGTTGCAAGGTCTAGTTACTTTGCCCCTGTAGGGGTGCAAAGTATTGCAATCAGTATGGCTGTGTCTGTCTGTGTGCCTGTTTGGTTTGCCTGTCTGTCTGTCTTAGTCTGTCTGTCTCTCCGCTTGCATATTTTAAAAACAACATGTCCACGTTTCACGAAATTTTCTGCGTATTAACTTGTGGCTGTGGCTCAGTCCTACTCTGATGACAGTGCAATATATGTACCTTTGGTTTTATGCATCTAACCACTGAGAGAATGCATCAACGCATGTCGCAATATATTCGGTTCATTATTGGTTGAGTTTGCCACATGGTGGCACTAGGGGGAAAGTCTGATGTCTGCAATTGCTTTTTTGTGTTGAGGTATAAGCATTTTAAAAAATGATGATGAATGATAGTTGTGGCATGGTGTTAAGGAGAATATGAAATTAGTTTTGGTTTGACCCAAGAGGGTGCATGGACTCAGAACAAGAGGTGGAAGAAAAGTAAGGGTTCACCCAGCTGAGCCAGGTTTACCTGGAGGGTGGCCACTTAACTGGGACATACGAGCATGTGTGTAGTTAACATACATTTCAAGAAATTACTGAAAGGACATATATTCAGGCTGTAGACGACCACGGCGCATTGCGACTATAGTTAATTCTGTGCCTCAGAAGCTTATTTACTTACTAACTTACATAATCAGTTTTTTAATAATAAGCTTCTGTTAGTTTTTCTTTCCACAGAGCTTGGTAATGCAATTGTCGCTGTGCGTCTGCACGCAGCTTGATATCTTGGTTGTTTTTGTAGACTATCTGAAACAGCTAAGTGATGACTCTCCAGATTTTGCAAACACTCGAGGTACTCTTCAGTGTACTATTTGTGTTAATCAGTACCAGTTCGAATGTTTGTTTATGCCTTATATGTGTGCTGTCGTAAACATAGTAGTTGTAGGCATTTTGACAATTACTTGTTTTCAACTTTTTTTTTGCTTAACCGGTTCTTCAGTACTGTGTTTAGTCTCAGAAAAGACCAGTTTGATGGTGGGAACAGGTTTTTGTCAGACCACCAATGGCAACTGACACCAGCAAGGGAAAATTACCTTGTCCTTATCCGGTCTAGATCCACTGCTGACAGCTGCAACTAAATTTTTATTGATCCACTCTGTATCTCAGATATTTTTACAGCATCCCCAGTGGAAGATTGAAAGTGACCACATGATCCATGGATTACGTGATTGAAGGCAGTCATGGACAGACAAAGTCCCACCAACTTACACCGACAGAAGCATTCAGCATGGCTGTAACCAGCCGCTTTGTAGGCTCATGGCTGTGACCAGTTCTGTTCTGTCTTCAATTGTGTTTATGTTAATTAAACATGTGTTCTTTATGGTGCACATAACTTGAAACTGTCTTGAACATGTAGATAACAATAAAGACAGGACTGAAAATGATTGAAGTCGACACATTTTCTCAGTTAATTGTTTTAAATTGTTTTTTTTAAATTTTGAATTGTAGTTCCAAGTGTTAGTTATGCTTTTGTAGAAGCACTGCATGTAGTGAGCAGAGTGGCGGAGCATGCAAACCAGAGTATGAAATACATGGTATGTATAAGTGTTTAAAATGCAGCTGGTGAATAAATAAGTAAGGTAAGCAAAACACATATAAAGCGCTGTTTGGCAGTCATTTAAGTGTAAATGAATCAGAGGCGCTGTGTTAGCTGCTGGTAGTTATTAAAAGCAGATGGTTTTTACGGTTCAGTGCTGTGCTAGCACACTGCACAGTGTATGCTGTCTGTCTGTCTGTCACAAGTCAGTATTATACCAAAATCACTAAACGTGGGATCATGGAAACAGAACAGCACGATACCCAAGGACCTGTAGTTTTTTGACGCCAAAGATCTCGGTGAAATTTTAGTGGGGTCACCCATTGGGGCACCAAATATTTATTTATTAATATGTATAAAGTAATCACGTCAAACGCGTGAAATGAAGTAAGCACATAAAAGATTAGCAGTGCAAAAATGAAAACATACAGACTAATAAAACAAACAAACAAAGTAAAACAATACAAACAAAGTAAGCAAAAATCAATAGCAATCGTCAAATATGAGTCTATTAATGAACGTACTTTTGTGTAGTTCAGATTTAACCTGATTAATTGACAAGCCGTGACCAAGTGTTAGTAAATTATAACAGGTAGACTTGGGACTGGGAAGCAGATGATGCATGGCATGGTTTCCTTGAGTTGCTTTTGTGAACAATTTGTCATCATAATCTTGCAGTAGCTGTTCTAGCTTGATAACAGATTTGACATAGCCATACTTGAAACCACGCTTGAAAAGACTATTTATTTGCAATACATGACTTTTATTTAGGAAACCATACCATGCTGAGATAGCCTACAGGTAGGGTAGGTTAAAATCGACGGTTTTTAACCAATATCTTACTGTATCTTGGGAACGATACAAGATAGGGACATCGTTACTGTAGCCTACTATGGAAGGTTAATATGAACTCATATGCACTCTTATCTAATGTTGATCACAGCAAATCCTATATGGTATTTGGTATATCCTGATAGAATTAAACATAAGAACATGCATCTTTAAAGTGTTGTTTTGTATGGCGTACTTTCAGGAGAACATAAAGCAGTTACAAGACATTCAGAACTCTCTGATTGGCCAGTTTGAGGTCATCAAACCGGGTCGAGTAAGTAAATGTTTCTTCCATGTTCTAAAATTCAGAGATGACCGATTGTTTTATCTAAGTCAGTGTGAAGTATCAGCACAGTGCTTTTTATTCTATTTTTAGGTCAACTCTCAGTCAACCCAATAAAGTTGGTGTCAAATGTCTGTCTGTCCGTCCGTCCCCAAAAGCTTTCTTCTATATCAAAGAAATTTGGCATGTAGGTAGAGGTTGATGAGTGATGCACGACGGTATGCAGTATGACCCGATCCAAGGTCAAGGTCACGAGCCCTTCAAAGTTGGAAATCCTTCCTTTTTCAAACGCTATCTCCTCTGCCATTTACAATGGGAGCTGGCAACTGACCAGTGATTCTTAAACTACGGCACAATGTCTACATTTGCTCCGCCGGATTTCTGATGTTTGTCCTAGTTTTTGTGTCACATGAGTTTTAACTTGGCAGAAACGTCAGTTGCGAAGAGTTGACCATCAGTCCCATACGGGGCTATTTTTTGTAATTTTTTTTTTGTTTTTTAAGCACACATTATGTGCATAATTTTGTATTGTTATCAGTAGTATGTGCTAGTCTGCACACCAAGAAGTCTTATTTTGTACTTTACGTGCAGCATTTTGAGTATTTTATTGTCATTTTTGCAGGTTCTTATCAAAGCTGGCGAATTGAACAAACACTCTCGCAAGGAAATGCAGCCGCGGATGTTTTTCTTGGTATTTCTTCTTTCAGTTATGTCTTATTGCTGATTGTGCTAGTAGAAAATGATTTGTTCTCTCGATTTCGGAGCAGGAATTGCATACAATCATGTTCCACAGAACCGACCTCTAGATGTTGCTGCCTGACCTCTAGTGATTATGAAAAACAAGATGTTACCCTAACGGGTCGTAACACTACTGGCCCCTTCGTGCAGTGTTACAGTGGAGCTATAATTAGACTGGAGGCGGCATGATGTCATCGCCTGGCCTGAGCGGGTGAAGCTGCCTGCAGACCCACCGCGTAATGTTATAGACGACGACGCCAGAGAGCAAACAATACTGGCCCCCTACATTATATGCAGGCGGCCAGTAATAAGGCAGTACTGGACAACAGCAGCACCTCTTTCTGTCCGAAAACCGGTGATAAATGAAGGAATGATGAGGAGGCTAGGCCACTAGATGGATAAGTTTCCTTCTGTGATTTTGACACTGATGGGTGTGTGACAGGAAGGACTATGCCTCTAAAACTGTGCTACTAATCCCAAAAGGTTCACATCCACAACAGGTGGAGGGAAATGCCGGGAGGAAACCGTCTAACTAGGTTTCATAAGGAAAAGCGACGTTAAAAACGTAAATGGATGGAATTATTAGCTAAAGTCGATTATGTTTGCAGTAGCATTTTGCCTTTAGCCAGATGAAGTTACCGTGAATGTGATTTCTGGATTGCCACTCTGTTTGCTCTGTTGACAACGTGTATTTTTTGGTTAACTCTTCATGGTGGAGATGATGGAATCAGAGGTGCTGGTGACCCAAGTGAGTTGGATTGTTAGCATGCATGACGCATGTATGCCTCTGTTAGCCTCACTCGCTCCAAACAAAAGCCAGAAATATGGTAGGATTGTGACCATTGTTGGGAGGGCCTGGTGTTGCTGTGGTCCCTGGTTTGCTGCTCAGCAGGGAGCCTGGCCATGCAGCCTCTGTACCTCTGACTCTCTTGCCTGTGGCTCATTGACAGCATGGCTTTTGGGTGCCTGCCACATACATTTTGACAGCGTCTCACCCAGGGTGTTTTCAGTAAAAGGTCATTAAATGGTTGTTGGTTTGCAATGATGATTTTAAATTGCTGTTTAATTACATTGACTGTTAGGTCAACTCCTCTGAGCCGACCTAATAAAATGGGTCTCAAATGTCTGTCCGTACGTCTGTCCGTCCACAAAACGTTTCTTCAATTACAATGAAATTTGGTATGTAGGTAGAGGTCGACGAATGATGTATGATGGTAACCAGTATGACCTGATCCAAGGTCAAGGTCACGAGCTCTTGAAAGTCGAAAATTTGGCCATATTCAAAGGCCCTCCCCCATTTGTAATGGGGGTTGGCAAATGACCACGGATTCTTAAATTAGGGGGCAATACCTAAAGCTTATCGGGGCCGGATTTTCGATTTTTGTCCTAGTTTTTGTGTCACATGGCTTTGAAGTTGGCAGTAAGTAGGAGTCCACCGGCAGTCCCGTACGGGGCTAATTTTATTTGTGATAATTTAGCTGTTCATTTGACATAGCCATTATTAAAATATTTATTGAATGTTGGATGTAATTCTGTTCTGTGAACAGTTCAATGATGTGTTACTGTACACTGCGCCGGTGACATCTGGGTACAAGATCATCAACATTCTCTCACTTAATGGAATGAAGGTATTAGCACATCTTGTCAGCTTTATTTTAGGTTCTTATATCCCATCATGTTATGGGAACACTGCAGTCATTCGCGAATGTTGTTTACTCTGCAGCTTGAATGGTTTTCGTCTGATTTTTGCCAAACTTGGTCAAATTGTTTGTGAGCATAATGTCCAGATTACTGCATCTACTATGGAGTTACCACTGTCATTGTCATAGGTCTGCTACATTACCACTTTCTCTTTTCATACTTGAAAAGTTGTTATTCAATCGTCATGCAACTTGGTTGAAATATATTCAAATGTAACGTGTTGGCCAAGTTTGATAACCAACCAAACCGCCCTGTGCACTGTGGTACCTCGGTCCTTGAAATGACTGCAGTGTTTGGCAGCTATCCTTTCCCATGTTGGGTAGTCACTGAACAAAAAGGCAATGAGGTCGGGCAGTTACTGTATCGTTGGCCATCCTTAACCTGTCCCTGATATAGCCTGTTTTTGTGCTGAAAGGGGACTTTAATCTCCCAACCAACCCCAAATGTGAAGAGTGAGGACTGCGGAAGAATCAGGTAGCCAAGTCCACCTTGAAAACGTTTAAGGTGGTGATGTGGTAGATTGGCAATTGCTCTCCTTCATTTGTTGCAATGGTCGATATGGATAAGCATAGAAAAAGCGAAAGCACACTGAAGGCATTAGTTTCTCACGTGCATGTGCCGTCTCGTCTGACCTGTAGGTTGCACATAAGACGTAACTACGTACTTAGAGTTGCTGACTGAATTGTCTGACTGTGGTGCGGGTTTTGCGCCCTTTGTTGCTGTATCCATGCAGCTCTCATTTGCTTTGCTTGTCTCTGCTGCTTTGATGGGGCAGAGGTGTAACGTGTTGAAAACTGCTGTGAAGAGTTTCATCAGGTTGACAGTCTAATATAAACTAATTACTTTTTACAACCAAAACACACTTGTTTATCGACGTTTCGACCTCCGATCTGTAGTCTTTATCAGGACTTACTTTCGGTTTCTGACATCAGTAAGTAACTTGTTCCATACGTGGCTCTCAGTTGGTAGCTTCCATCGTCTTGATTCATGTTCTTGCTTTTCCTGATCCATATTGCCTCCACCAGAAACCGGAAGTCAGTCGTGATGAAGATCAGAGGTCAAAACTTCGATAAACAAGTAACCAAACCATGGCCTGTTTATTATGCCACTCTGTATTTACATGCTTTGGGAAGGTATGGTATGGCCGGCTCTGTCTGCCTGCGTCGATGATGGTTGTAAAATAGTGATTAGTTTTTACTGTGGATAGGTGTTAGTGTCGACAAAGGAAGACTTTCACAATGAGTTCAGCATCATAACAAAACAGCGTTCCTTTACCATATCAGCTCGGTATGGCATTTCAACATTTGTTATTATGTTGTTGCACTGTTAAAGGAATACTTCCAGATGTTGGTTTACTGTGCCTGTTGTTTCAGTTGGTGAAATCCCCTGTTGGCTGTTTTTTCTATAGTATTGCCGTGGTCCGATGATCAAATTATTGTAGTATTCTACGTTTGCCATTCGTGGCAGGTATTATTTATGTCTTTATTAATAAGTTATTTATTTGTTAGTATTTGCAAAGATGATGTTGTGTTTGTGGCGGAATTGTCGTTAGAAACTCCGTACAATTTTCAGTCGATGATTGCCTTACTATTATTTGCGACGGTGGGGGTGTCCGTTCTGTAAAAGCTGCTATAGTATTTCGCGAAATATTTGGCACCTTTTCGATTCTCAGTGTCAGTTGGCCCCGTTTTTTTGCATTGTATTTGATCAAGCAATTTACGTGATGAGCAGAACGGAGGCCGAGAAGTTAGAATGGCTGAAAGTTCTTCAAGACACAATACATGACTCGATCAAGAGAAGGTCAAGTTTCAACATCGGCAAAAAACTGTTGCCACCAAAGGTCAGTGTAAGCAGAGCTCGATGTTTCTAACTGATTTTCATCATAACAGTACATTTCAATTAACCTCCCTTCCAGCAAAAAACATCTGAGCAATGATGATAAGAGGAAAGATTATCAGAACTGTTCTATACTGTATTGTGTTTGAGACAGTTGTGCACGATGACATATGAGCAGTTTTTGCAGTTGACTGCTGGTTTATAGTCACACCCTGCTAGAGGCTGTGGATAAATAACAACAATTTTGAGGTCCCCCTGTACGTTACAATCCACCTCAATTGCCTAGCTGACCGCAGCAGTTTGTCTTGCTATTTATCATTCCCCTGTCAAACTATTATTAGCCATCTGCCAGAGCAGCGCCAACATACATGTCTCACCGTTAATGTACCTAGGACATCAAGTGGACCGTTGTGTCAGCTGTAACTTGATATCTGCACGATAGCAGCCATAAACAGCTGCAGCAACTGATTGAGTGCTGTACTTTGACTGCTTTGGTGCATTTTCGCCTCCTTTGTGACTATGAGGAAGTTGGCAGTTGGCAGGCCAGTTACGTGGGAGTAACAAACGAGGCGAGAGTTTCCCGTGAAGCACAGCGGGAAGGTGATGACCAGGGTGACCACTTGTCTAGATAACAAGGAATACTAGGGAATTTATCAGCTGTCAGAGAAGTTTCAGGGGGAAAAATCTTGTCAGGGCAAATTTTTTTATTGCTATCTTCACATTTGCGGTTATGCCAGTGTTTGGTAAACAGGTGTGGTCCTTGTATCACTTGCTTTAAGGATTTCACTGTTTATTAAAGTTTCGCAAACATTTCCGTAGAATGTACACTGACATTTGACATTTACTCATATCATGCAGTGTGGCCTGTGTGGCTCAACGGTAGAGTATTCGCTTGCGATCCAAAAGGTCACAGGTTCGAATCTCGGCCGGTCCGCTTCCAGGTAACAGCCTTGGGCAAGCTGCTCACACGCATGTGCCTCTGTCACCAAGCAGTATAATTTGGTACCAGCCAATGGGCGGTGACGCTCTTCAGCTGGGAAGGTAACCACAGGCCTGGCGGCAAATAATATCAGCCTACGGTGGGGTGGATGGCTTCAAGTCACCTGTGGGCTGACTGCCTGTACACCGGGATCAGTGCCAGGCCCAACGCTCGGCAACGAGTATGGGAGAACTTTACCTTTACCGTATCATGCACATATTATTCTTGTGGTAACAATGAGAATAACATGTTCATGATGTGAGTACTGACAGCATGGTAGGTGTGCAGCAAGGAGATTGGGAATATTGGGGAGTTTTTCATTGCCTAAAGAATGGTCACCTTGAATGACCCCAAAATGGGCATCTCTTTCACTGGTGCCGTGAAAGTATGGGTGCACGTGATTAAACATGTGGACTTTTGATTTTCTCTTCAAATTGGGGCATAAAGTTGGCCTGTGTATGATATACGAGTGTGTATTATATTTGATAGTTTTGTGGTAAGTGAAAAACTTTGTGGAGTCACAGATTTGCACTATGGTTAGGCCAACATCGTATGAGCTGAAATAGACATATAGCTTCAGTTGCATTTCTGATCACGTGCCACTGTGGTGTGTATTCAGATTGAGATGAACATGAAGGAGTTCAAGGTGGGAACTCGTGCACCGGTGTGGATTCCTGACGCTCGTGTGTCAATGTGTATGCTGTGTCAGGAAGTGTTCCGAGTCGCGTTTCGTCGCCACCATTGTCGCGGCTGTGGCAAGGTAGTTGCTCATATCTAATAAGAATAATAATCTTCGTTTATTAGGATTGACGTCAAACCGCGCAATCAACACAGTACAACAACAGCCACCACGCAGGGCAGCACTGTAGACAGAAGGGTTAAGCCAGCTAAATGGCTGCCACACATGGTGCACAGCGATTGAATCAACCGCACCGGCTTAACCTCGTGAGCATTCACCAGATGGTGCGACCGGCACACATCCGATAAAGTTGCTCACTGCTCAGTTTATTAACCCGAAAGGATGAAAGGCTGAGTTGGCCTTTGGTGGCTGGTTACATACCGAAATAGTGCCGCCTCCGGGAGTCGAACCCGCACACGTCACCCATCCCAGTACTAACCGGGCTCGAAGTAGAGTAACTTTGTTGATACGACCAACTCCGTTACCACTACGCCACGCCACCACCGTCTGGATATCTGCTAATCATTTGTGAAAGCTGGTCCATTGGATGGTGTCTGCCCATTATGAGCATAATCAACGCTGTAGTTGGCAGTTTTTTTGTTATCATTTTTTTCTAATTAATAAGCGAAGAACATCACGGTGCAAGAAGATGCTGACTAAACTGAGCACGTTTTTGCCGTTTAACGTTTTTTGCAGATATTGTAATCTAAATTTTAAGAAAATTAATTAGAAATCTGTTATATAGTTTTTGTGAATGTAGGTGCTGTTTTTTTTTCAAAATACGCTAACGTGAGTTGGCGTTACAATGCCAATGAGTGTATACCATACTAGATGAAGTCGAGCCAAAACAGTCGATGAATGCAAGCTATCATGCAGGTTTACACAATATTTTTACACAGTGTTTTTATGTAAATGCAAAAGGGCAAAACGTGCTAACTTTAATTGGCAGCTACTTGCATCAAGCTGTTCAGAAATTCATGCGAACTGTAACCATGTTATTACAAAACTACAAAAAGTGGGAGTTTGTACCTTCTTGTGCCAATGAATTCAAGTATGAATTAGTAAAAGTAAGTAAATTTATTGCAGTTGAGTTTGTTTAGTCTGTAGTTTAAGAGAATATATGCTAAATCATCACACCATCATTCTCCACTTTTTCCACAAATGAACCTTTCAGGGCAGTTGGCACAGCTTCTTTGGGACAGACGCTGGTCCAATCATTTGGCCAGCAATGGGTCACTTTATCTTTCGCTAAAACCAAAGTCTGACACCTTAGTCTAAGACCAAAAGTCCAGTTTAAGACCTAATTAATGCAAAACGTGAAGTGACGCTAAACTTTGGTCTAAGACTAAAGTCTAAAACCAAACTTACCGCTTAAACCAAGGTTTAAGACCAAAGTTTGGTCTAAAACCGAACTTAATCTGAGCAATCCGGTCTCAAACTGGCCTAATGCATTTAGATAGGCAGTTATCACTAATCCCTTAGAGTTAAGACTTTGGTCTAAAACCAAATCACTTTATCTTTCGGTTAATCTGAACTTGGTCTAAAACCAGGTTTTAGTCGTTAGATTAAGCTTTGGTTTTAGACTTTGGTTTTAGCGAAAGATAAAGTGACCCAATGTCAAAGCACTGAGGAAAACAGTGCATACAGTCAGCTTTCGTCACCGAGTATCAATTTGTTTACTTACTTACGGATCTGAACCATTTGCAGGTGGTCTGTTATGAATGTTCCGACTTCCGTGCACCACTGATGTATCTTGACTACCAGCCTAAGAGAGTTTGTCTTGAATGCTTCGAGATACTCATGCGTGGTACGTGGTGCTTTATGACCGTAATTTTTCAGCGAATTTCTCACGGTTTGTTATTGTTACCCATGCCGGCTATATAGCCACCAGTGTGGGGTAGGGTGTTCAGTCACATCTATTTGTTGGTCTGCACTATTAAAGGAAAACGGCTTGAGCTATCATCACCAAAGTCGGTAGACATGTAGGACCTCGGCATGCACTGACCCTGAGGTCAAAAGGTCAAAGGTCAAATCCTAACCCTAACTGCCCGGCGTGGATCTGCATGTCGATACGACTGCACAGTTCTCTGGTTACGTTAAGCCGTTCAAACCGAGCCTCATACAACGTGGCGCAGTAGAGCGGCTACAGTTACAGTTAGAAATGTGCCAGGCATTTCACGGGTAGTATAGTAAAATGTTTCAAGGCGTGATGGCATCCTTGACGATAGAATTATTACGAGTTTAGTGCTTGCCAAGTCTGATGGCAAACATTGAAGAGATAATCGCTCAACTTTCGGCGAATTTTTGGGCACCTCTTTGATTCAGAGTGGCCATGGCCTGTTTATTGTGCCACTCTGTATTTACATGCTTTGGGAAGGTATGCTGAGGCCGGGTCTGTCTGTCTGCGTCGATGAATGCCAGCATTTTATGCACATTAAAAATGATGGTTATACTTTTTGCCCAGCATAATGAATAATTGTTTGTGTCTACACTTTTTCTATGTGCGGTTGAATGTGTACTCCAAGTCATCATGTATTTGAAACATGTTTTTGGGCTTTAAAAGAGTTCACTGAGCAATACCTTTTGCAGTTCAGAAACCAAGACTGAAAATTTGAGAACGTGCGTTTTCTGTTGCTGTACCTCAGAACCATTCAGTTTTGTGATGAAGAAGGATACGTTGAGATGTTCTTACATGTTTCGGACACACCGAACGTAATGATAACACTGGTTAGTCAGGCGCTCTACAGTGATGGAGATGAAAGGAATTAGACTGATAGGACTTCTAGGAAAGACGCAGTAGAATACTCTTAAGGTGGATAGTAGTAATAATAATAATAATAATAATAAACATATTTGTATAACGCTATAGCATTGTAACTTCAGAGGCGCTGAGTAAAAGTTAGTAAAAGGTTTTGTCTGTCCGAACCGCTCTTGGCAGAACAAATCAAGGGGCAGTCTGCTGATCCAGTGAACGAGAAATCGTCGTTAGAATGGTGATGCTATGTGTACGTGAATGCAGTCTTTTTGGTCTGCTGTTTGTGTTGTCAACCAGCCGTTGAGAAGATGCCAGATAGTGATAGCACGTCAAGAGGGAAGAACTCGAAGGAAGAACTGATGTCGATGTTTCGCGGCTCGTCGCGGAACAAACGCAAGATCCCGTGGAGAAGAGCTGTACTTGGAGAGGTAGAGTGTCTTCCAGTTTGCCATTATTCTTCTGCGATCAAATAACGTCTTTGGGTAGTGGGGTAGGAGAACTGAAGTGATGGGGACCGCATCCCCCATCATAGCAATGAGTGACTGGATAAAGAAAGGATGACATCCTGTGTGTGACTCTCCTTGTTTGCATCAGAAAGGACATTTGTTAGTTCTTATGTTCGTTTTTTTGCGGGCAAGGGTCCAACCTACTTTGGTCCCCAGTGCCGAGACCATTTGAATTGGTCCAATGCGCCAGCCCGGAGAGAGGAGGGGAGTTGATAGGTGTGTGTGGTGTGAGCGCTATGTAGGGTGAAGGAGGGAAAGTAGGCTTGAGCAGCTTGTCAGGTATTTTTAAAGGCGCCCCCTCTAGGCGTGGCCTAGTGTCTGACTAAGCCCGGATTGGCACTTGTTCAGCGCCAGCCCTGACCTGTCCACCATTTAGCATCTGGTCCAGACTGGCACTTATGTGACAAACTGTGACATGTAGATACCAAGAGCAACTGACTCACACTTAATCATTGCCATCTGATTTGCTTATGACTGATGGTGCTTTATAAATCTGGTTGGCTGGCTGGCGGATTGATTGTTTGATTGATTGATTGATTGATTGATTGATTGATTGATTGTTTGATTGATTGCTTGGTCGATTGATTGCTTGGTCGATTGATTGCTTGGTTGATTGTAGGTGTGTGCAAGCGATGACAACGCAGACATGAGCGGCTACCTGTGGTTGTACAAAAGTCCCGCCTGGAAAAAACTGTGGTTCGTCATCAAGGAGAACGTGTTGTACACGTTCATTGGCTGTGAGGTTGTATGGTTGATGGTTCAGAGCACGTTTTATGTCGTTTTTACCGTGTGATGCTATGATGCGATGCTATGCTGGCGCAGTATATGCTGTTATCGTGTGTCTGTCTGTCACAATTTGGAGCCCTACAAAGATGGCTAAACCTAGGATCACACAAACAACGCCATACGATAGCTCAGGGACTTCAGTTTTGCGATGCCAAAAGTCTCAGCAATATTCCAACAGGATCACCCCCGATGGGGGTGCCAAATAGAGGTGGGTAGGTTAAAACAGCGATTTTTAAAATTTGGCGACTCCAGCTGTTCCGGAGATATGATTGCGGGCATCAGAATTGCAAATGGGTCATGTGACCCTGACCACACCCCGTTTAGGGGTGGTTTGTTGTCCAAAAGCTAGGATTTAATATAGTTTACCTGTGTGCAAAATTTGATGATTCTAGCTTCAGCTGTTCCAGAAATATCATTGGGGCCGCAGAATTTAAGATGGGTCACGTGACCATAACCACGCCCCTTGTAAGGGTGATTTGTCATCCGTATGCTGGGACTTGATATAGCCTATCTGTGAACAGAATTTGATCAGTTTAGCTTAAGCCTTTCCGGAGATATGATGGGTGCCCACCAAAATTTAAATGGTTCACGTCACTTGACCACGCCACAATCAGGGATGACTTGTCATCCATGGGCTAGCACTTGCTACGATCAACCTGCCAGCCAAATTTGAATCTCTGTCCACTACAAAGATATGAAAATGGATACAAAATGTGGAACATTTGGTGGTTTGGGGTAGCTAGGTTGAAAATAGCTGATTTGAACCTACCCCACCTCTATTTGTGGCCCCCATTGGAGGTGACAACTTTGGAATTTAGCCGATATTTTTGGCATCAGAAATCTAGAGTCCCTGGGCTGTCATACAGCGTTGTTTGCATAGTACTAGGTTTAGCCGTCTTAGTAGAACGCTGACTTGTGACTGATCGACATACAGACAGACACACGATGATGGCAAGTACCGCGCTAGCATAGCATCGCACAGGTAAAAACAAGAAAAAAAACAATGGAATATACCATAAACCATGTAATGTGCAAGCATTGCCATGGAATATGCTGCGCGGTTAGGCGTAGTGGTAACGCGTTCGTCTCGATCAACGAGGTTAACCTATGCTGAGCCCGGTTAGAACTGGGATGGGTGACCATGTCTGGGTTCGACTCCCGGCGGCGGCACTTTATTTTGGTATGTAACCGACCATCAGGGTCGACTCAGCCTTCTATCTTCCATGGGACGTTAAAATGAGTACCAGCCAAAGGGCGGTGATGCTGTGCGGCTGGGGGTAAAGGCAGACATGGTGTAATTTGCAGGTAAAACTGTGTGATCCATGTCTGAGTGCATTAGAGGTAGTTACGACAATGTGCTATACAAATTGACGTATAGTTTACTTTACTTTGAAGTAGTTAGGGGTCACTCAGGCTGCTTTCGTTGACGATACATGGCCAATGATGTTGCTGTTTAGGATGCTGCTGCGGAGGATAGTATGCCGTTACCTGGATACGAAGTCAGACCTTGTGCAACCGTGAGTACCAGAGTTTATAGTTTTATTTCAGCAAATGTTGCTGTTTGTATTCGCCCTGTAAATATTTTATTGCAGTTCATTGCATACATTGAGATGGTGATAGCCTATCTTGTTGTTGCTGCTACATTGGCTGTCCATCATTTTTGACCTTGTACTACATTTATCTGTTTGTGATTGTTTGCAGAGCTTTGCCGGAATTGATTCAAGTGTTGTGTTTGAACTGCATCACCAAGGAGTACCGCCAATGTTTTTCCATGCGGACAGCCAGCAGTCCTGTGAACGGTACGTGATATATGCCAGCGTACATGAAATCACGATTAACTTTGTTTGCTTTATTTTCTGCACAGTTTTTTTACCCCATATGGGCTCTGGCCTCTGGGGCAGTAATGTGCCGTCATCTGTGTGTTGATTTCGGCGCAATATAAATTGTTTGTTTGTGTGTTTACTTCCTAACTTTTTTCTTCTTTGCTTTCTTCTTTCCTTATTCTTTCTTTCTTACTTATCTACTTCCTAACTTGTTTATTTCTTGCCTTATCTATCTACTTCTTCCAGAATAGACCCATTCAGTTTTCAGGCTATAGGTTGTTGGAAGCAACCAAACCCACTCTGTCTTCCCACAGAGGGTGATGTCGCCAAGCCCAACATGTTGCAGTGTGTTGACTGACGATGCATCAGAACTGCCCTTGTAGCTGACCATATGCCATGGTTTCTGTCAGGGTTGTCGCCCTTAGCCTTTGACAAAAACGAAAGTTCGCCCACAAAGCAGTGAGGCACTGAGCTTACGAAAATGTCGAATCAGACTCGGCATGTCGCAGACTTGTCATAGAGCACGTGGATACCGGTACTTGTTGGTAGCAGATGGCGCCACCCGTCCACCACCTCCACACTTCGGTGGCTCTGCCGCTGCATGGTTTACAACTGCTTGTTCGTCAGGTGAGGACACCTGCTTATCAGCCACTGTCCAGTATCTCGCAGCTGGCCATCATATCTGATGGTCGTTTCCCTATCCAGAACCTGGGGACGTGGTCGGTAGCCCGCAGCTAGACCCCAACACACACACATGTTAACAGCCACTGTCCAGGTGAACTTGTTTAGCTCGTTGTCGTCTTCATTTTCTTCCTTCTGTTGTTCTCAAAGAATCTTCCGTGTAAATGACACGTTATTTACATGCCCGATGACCTTCGTGTCACTCGGCCGTCACTGATTTGACGCTGCTGGTTGGACGACGTAAAGAACATGCGGCCTGTAAGTAGTAATAACTGGTCAAAGAATTTTGACAAAAGGCCGCAGCGCATGCTGTGCCCTTATTGAGGATTGAATGGAATATGATCCCCTTCATTGTGTGCCATTATGGACAATTGAATGATCCCTTTGCTGCGTACACCGCTCCCAATGCTTTTCGGTGGGAGGAATATTGTCATGACACACATTCTAACAGGTGGTTCCTGGGGGCCACATGAATCAGCCCCCAAATGGTATCTCGATCATTGGTTGAGACGTTTTTGCACAGTACATCATTGTGACTGACACACAGACACAGAACACGCTACGTGCGACAGCTGTAGCAAAGGCCACGTCTTGTGCATGCGCTGGTGATGCAGCATATGTGTATCATATGGCCACATGAAATTCGTTGAAATACCGTCGCTAAATGCATTTTTTGGCCTTTAGATACTATGGAAATCGTTTTTGGCTGGTGCTGCTTCCTGAACCCCACTAGGAGGGCTTATGACCCGGAATTCTAGTTGGCTGGGGAGGGGATACCTCCTCCCCATTCCCCACCCTCTTTACGCCTTTGGCGTCTCGGCTCAGCTTGGCACGTTTGGCATCTCAATTTCATGGCCCATTTCTTGATCCACCACTGCTTCCTCTGTGTGTTCCGGTTCTTAAAATTTTACGATTACACCCCTGGGCAGTGGTTATTGGAGTATTTTTGAAATACATGAAATGCAGTATGTTGTGATAGTGACGGTGCAGTGTTTTGTCACAGGTGGATGTCTGTGATACGACAGGCAACATTGATTGATTGAGTTGAAATTCTTACACACCCACTCGACACAGAAGAACAGGTCACTACAGAGACGTTCTTCTCGGCCAATCTCTCGGCTTGGTACTGAAGCAACTAAACCCAACCCAAGAAAAGCGAGCAACATGGGAATAAAATGTCTAAGCTAGCACACAAAAAGCACGAAAATTATGAAACCTAAACGAACACACAAAAACGAAATCTAAACCTAATCCAACATGCAAAGTTAAGAACTGTTGATATGTGTGTGCGTATCATGGTGCACAACTGTCGTACACAGCACAGAATGGTTCTGATTATTTTCCCTCCTAACCTCCTGACAATCGTCGTAGCTCTGATGCTGTCTATCAGAGGGACAACAAGCCATTGACGACCTTCCCTTAGTTGACTCAGTACATTGCAGTCGGCTTACCGTTGTTATCATTGTTATCATTATTGTATGGTATGGATACAGTGTATTGAGATATCTTGCTAATCCAGATGCACTAATTGCCGTGAACAAGGCATGCACTATGTAGGCAGTAAAATTTTAATCCTACAGAATACTCCAGTTTTTAACTGTTGGTGCCAGCTAACACAGTTTCACTTGATGGCTGTGAAACGGTTGTATTTTCAATTTATTATTTATTTTAAAGACATCATTGTGTAGCATGTAAGCTATAGTGTTTACAGTGATAACCCGCTTGAAGGACTGTTTGATGTGACAGGAGGTGCTGCACTGAACAAGTGATAACACCTCAGAAAATATGTCAGATAGAGTTGCAGTTATTATGCGTTTTTAATAGAAATTGGCCTGACATTCAAGCATACTTTACCTGTTACAAAGCCATTTTAATGCAATTGCTTGTAAAGTAAGTAAAGTAAACGGGAATTAATTTATATAGGCACGTTGTAATGAACTCTGGTTTGAAGCATTTATGGCCCTTGTTAACGGATCACGACATCAATACTATTTCTTTACTGACATTAAACACATCTTCAATCATACACCCAGCCAAAATATACTAAATTATATTTAAAAGGTCAACTTATATGATCGACTATAATTTCTAA
>Ga0209363_1000127_pt1 | contig 26012 bp, 6 predicted proteins | sample WorMetexBAHAMAS3_FD_187385 | JGI IMG/M metagenome (GOLD analysis project Ga0209363, IMG submission 187385) | Marine gutless worms symbiont microbial communities from Max Planck institute for Marine Microbiology, Germany - Inanidrilus exumae... | ecosystem: Host-associated > Annelida > Digestive... | reverse complement strand
CCTATAGGGCCGCTAACAATATTTCCTATACTAGGCTAGCCAGCACTAATCTAGCCTATACAATGCTAATGTGATGTGTGTGTACACAATAATACATTTAACGTAGTTTAAATGCACCTCGTTACATGCGTCATCCTAGGTTCAGCCGTCTTGGTAGAACCAAATATACTTTACTAAGTAGGCCTATATTTGGTAGAACTATGACGGACGGACAGACACACAATGCCAACAGCGTGAGCATATAGCATAGCGTCGCGCGGTAAAAAAACGTTTAAAACACATCCAGGTTATCACCTGGTCAGTGGTCACAGCTGAACTACCATTCATTCGCAAAACGATTAACGAGGCTATACGCATAATGCAGCAGACGGTAGGCCCACCTTAATACCATCTGTTACCCACACGTCAATTTTCAATGTTAACCAAGTCTGTCCGTGTAACTGTGTCAGTGCCGGTTGCTGTGTCAAAATTACGAGTTGTTCTAAGTAGTTCCAGGCCTTGCACACAAAAAAGTGCTAAGAAGCGCATCGCAGTAGACGTATATAGGCAATTCAGGGTTTATATAGCTGCGCACAGACTTCTCCTATGTGCCTACACAATGTCGTGAAGTAGAAAAGTTCAACTTAAGAAAGCAATAGAGTTATGAATTTTATGACGGCTAACAAGAAATCCATTTTACAAATGCCAACTTGACAATAATGCAACTAAGACTTTAAAATTGTACTGTGAGAAATAATTTTGTTGTACGTCTGCCAGTCTTAAGTGCTGAAAATAATTCACAAGTCTAATTTTCATGAACAAAAATCAATTTTTACCAGCGTGACGCTATGCTAGCGCGGTTTGTGACGTACTTGCCGTCATCGTGTCTCTCTGTCACAAGTCGTTGTTCTACTAAGACGGATAAACCTAGGATAACGCATGACACGCAAACAACGCCATGATAGCACAGAGACTCTAGTTTCCTGCAGCCAAAAATCTCGGCGAACGGGGGCGACAAAGGTTCAAATTGGCGATTTTCGACCAATTTCTCGCTATACGGTGCAAGATAGGGACACAGTTACTATGGAAGGCTAATAGGAACTCGTGTGCGCTCTACTGAATGGCGCTATTTTCAGTGACCTTGGGTGACCCCATTTTCCATATTTTGTACCTCTTTTCATATCTTCGTAGTGTGCGGAGATAGAGACTTCGAATTTGGTAGGAAGGTTGTTGGTAACCAGTCCTAGCCCACAGATGACAAATCACCCTTAAAAGGGACGTGGTAGGGTCACGTAACCCATTTTAAATTTTGCGGCTCCCAGTGATATCTCTGGAATGGCTGAAACTAGAATCGTCAAATTTTGCACACAGGTATTATATATTAAGTCCTAGCTTTCGGATGACAAACGCACCTAAAAAGGGGCTTGTCAGGGTCACATGACCAATTTTCAATTTCGATGCCCACAATAACATTGCTGGCGGTCGACGTTGGTTGATCACAATTACGGTCGAATTGACATCAGCAAGATTGGTTGTATGGAAGTCTGTTGATGACACGCACGACACTGCATGCTCGCTGTGCGACCGTTGTGTTTTGTGCAATGATGCGTGTACAAAACTATGCATGTAGCGGAGTAAAACGTCAGAGTTGCTGAAAGTGCTCCTCAGGTTGACACGTGATCTGTTTGTGTTATTTGTACAACAGTAGGCCAGTATTTTAACTGACACAGAGCGTCGCGCGGGTCTCTCTGTGATAGCTGAGCCTCTTATTGCTTTAACTTCTGCTTAATGAAAATATGACTGATGCCCGACTAAACGTCGGTTAACACAGTCCGTATTTATTACAGTTAGCATACAAAGCCTCCCACACTTACAATCAGAGGTGAATCGAGGGGTAGGCGACTGGGGCAGCTGCCCAGGGCACCAAAGGGGAGGGGGAGTTAACTGGAAACTGTCGTCACTCAGAAGGGGCACAGTCTGGAAATCTTGCCCAGGGCATCAGAAACCGTAGATCCGCCTCTGCTACAATACATGGCGTGCGTAAAAATGAAACATGTTTTAGTTGAAGAAGTTTCTGGATATATAATGATATAAATTATCCAGAAACATCTCCAACTAAAACATGTTCCACAGGTCCTGGATTAAAAAGCGTTATGCTAATGCATTATGAAATATAAAAAGAAGCTGAGAATATCCGTATTACATTGACTAAAGAACGTTTTCTACAAAACAGTATGGCACTGTGTAGAAAATGCCACAAAGTGACCATCACGTAATATGAATGAATGTCAGCCATACTGCAGCCCAAATACGTTGCATGCCCCGAGATGTACCTTGTAAATCATATCCATGGCAGTCAAACTAAGTTAACACGTCTGAGCAGTAGGCCTACATACACAATAGTTTTATGGCCCTAATACAGGCCAACTGGCATCCACAATTAAGAAGAACTGGAAGATTTTACTGGAGCAGTTTCATTGCCCATATACCCTTGCAGTACGCATATGTGGTTAAATTCTGTCACAAAGACTATTTTCTAATGGTACTCTAAAGCTTTTTTGACAATATTTCTTTGGGCATTCTGCGAATATTTAGACGTAGCAGAAGTGGCAGTCAATTACGATGTGAGATAATAGAACAGGATGTTAGAACAGTCAAAGGTGACACTGTCCTGTCCACAATAACACCATGTCAAGTTGCCAACGCTTCGTATATATACACCTTTCACTTTCATCATTTACTACCGTGCGACACTGCTAGCGCAATATATGCTATCATCATGAGTCCATCCATCCATCATAAGCCAGTACTGTATCAAAATGGCTAAAAGTAGGATAACACAAACAACGCCACAAAATAGCCCAGGGATTCTACAGTTTTATAAAGCAAATATCTATGAAATTCAGATGGGATCACCCCCAACAGGGACCAAATGCAAGGTGGATAGGTAAAAATTGCGTTTTTCGATCGGCCGAGAATTCTTCGGCTCAAACGCTTTACTGCCAAAACTTTGTGTCCATTTGCCACGTTGGTTCGCGTCCACATAGATGCACTGGCGGGGGAATACATAGCGTCATCAACAACAATGGTGGTCGTCAAAATCTGTTGATAACGTTCGTGGTTGTAAGACAACATTTCAACTAACGCAGAGCACCATGCGGGTCTCTTGGCGATAGCGGAGCCTCTTGTGTGCATTATCAAAGCTATACATCAGCACTGCTAAACAGAATAACACAGAATATTAGCAATCACAAAGTATAAACTACCCATTTCAACCCTATGGCAGTATGTGCTAACGGACAATAAACTGCTAAGTAAACTTCAAAGTTGTATAAACAATTGAGCATAAAAATACATCAACTTCAGAAAAAAAATTTATTTCACTGGAATTCACAGCATTGATTCAGTGGTTATAAATAACTCCTTATATAATGATGTAATATACATGAAAATAACAAAATGCAGTTCATCAGTGTCCTTCAGTTCTTCCACTTAATGCTCTGAAACAATATACACAAATGTTTGCACAACTGCATATCTTGACAGACGATAGTATCTGACCACAATTCCTCAAGCAACACAATGCCGTGTTCAAATAAAATATTACTGTAAAAAAACTTTACAGTTTCAAAACTTTAGTAGGGATGACATTGGCTACATCACACAAATAAAAGAGCAAAAATCAAAGTGATATTACTTAGCAGCACATCGCCAGATAGTCTCAATGTGTCGACAAGTAATGTCACCTTTTTTGATTTTTGCTATTTTAGTTGCATGATGTAGATACTTTCGTCCGTACAAACTGTTTTAAACTGTAAAGCTTTTTACAATAATATTTGCTGTTTTATTAATTTGGATACATTTTGCTAATCTGCACAATATTAAAACAATATTTCACGTCATAATAACGTAATGACGTCATAGAATGGTAAAAACAATGTAAGCTATCGAACTCTCACAAAGCACGAAATGTACCGAGTCTTGGAGGACTTTGCGAGCATAAAACCATTCCTGAGACTCGGCTTTCAGCTGCTTCTGATATGCCATCAGCTGCATTCTATCTCGCTGACTCATCAGCGTCTGCACATTCACCAACAATGCCGTATGATACCATCATACGTGACATAACACAAGTGTCTCATCGCAGAGAAGAAGAACGCAACAGTTAAAACTAACTCAGCATTAGAAAAGCATATAATATATGCATTGTGAGGGAGTATTGTAAATCATCGAATAAAAGCCAGGCCTCGAATACAAGCCATGGGTCAGAGAATCTTGTACTAACAGCAGCTCCATCGCAAAAATAAGCCGGGTCACAAATACAAGCTGGTTCTTCAATACCGGTATTCAGTACATGCCAGGTAACATGGTTCACTCGCATTGTATGGTCTGTATCCGACAGAGGGCTATCATTAGTTTGTACAATAACTTTTCTTCACCTACTTCAGCAGCACTGTGTAATTTGTAAGCACAACAGCATATTTCATTGTCATAGACCATAGAGTCCTGGCGAAGTGAAGAAGTAAAGTTATTGTGTGACTGAACTGAAAACGTAAAATTAAGCAAATAACTAAGTAAAATTATTATGCAGTTGTAAAGTTTATTGAGAACGACAGTAACAACACCTACTTAATGGTTTTTAGAACCAACCAGGTAAGCCAGCACCAGGCAGATATACTATTCTGGATTGTAATGAAGCAAGGGATGACGGGGTAGCAGTGGCATCAGCTGCAAATCATTTGCATCTCACTTCAGACAGATAATCACACCAGCATCTCATCACTCAATTTTTACAGGTCCGATGCTCTTCCTGACAGCCAACCAACAGTGTCAAAAAATTGAAGACAACAGGATGTTGATTTGTTGGTTCAATAATGCCAGCTTCAAGCATTGATGTGGACATTGTTGCTATCCACATCTATTGGCAGAGTGTAAACCTAACAGCATTGATCTGGCTGCCCGCTGATCATCGGTGTAATGTGATGCCCGTATATACTTTTGGTGACTTTTGGTCGTTAGCCGACTGATCATTGGTGTAATGTGATGCTGTTGGAGGAACAGTGGGCAATCACTGACTGTGCAGGTACGTGGCTGTCGTGCTTGTAGTCAGTGCAGACGGCCATGATGTGCCCGTATATACTTTTGGTCGTTAGCCGATCAGTTTCCGCCGAAAACCGAAAGTGCATCAGTGCTTAGTCACCGTAACAGAAACTACATTATAGGTCATAATAGTTAACGATTAATACTAGAAACAACCGCCCGCAGTTGTGTCTAGTATTAATCGTTAACTGTTATCTTTCTTCACAACCGATGAGTTTATTCCAGAATACACTATAGGTCAATTTCGGCACGGAAACCGAAACTGAATTTTGGTCAGTTTCTATTGTATACTTACAATTAACCAAAATAAATAATTTTACTTATAATTTCAATCACCGTTACCAAATATATCACTGACCTGAAGATATGAAAAATAAAAAATGTTGACAAGTTTTCATATTCTTGTTGCAAAAAACAAGATCGCACAAGGAAAGTTTCAAATAAATAAAGACAGTGCAGATAAGTGCCTGATCAGTGACAGTGTTAGATATTTAACCACGAATGCCTACCTCTATTATGCTTTCATGACAACCACACTTTGCACCTATCTCTAAGCGTCGTTCAACGGACTCAATCAGATTGCAGTATTTGTTCAGTATCTTCAAATAAATCAATAAATAAACAAAACTAAAACTGATTTTATACTGTCAACAAGTAAATTATTATTACACAAATATCACAATAAAACCATCAGCTTGGGTGGCACGTCTGATGCTGTCTGATTTCAAACTACTATAACTAGCATTATGCTAAGACAATGACAGTATAGGAAATTACAAGCTACAAATGATCATATATATTCACAAAGATCATGCAGTTAGAATTTGAGCAATTTAACATCAAAAATTTTTCCTCATTAAAACTCGATGTCACATCTGTTCTAGACAAAAGGCTGCAGACATTCAGGTGATATAGTATATCAGCAACAAAATGCTTTAAATTTAAGGAAATAAGGCACCACCATCTAAACTAGTTATTGTCAAGAACCTGTAATCTTTAACTTCTTGGAAGTTAACTATTAGAATATTTTATTCACTACCAGGCCAGCTCATAATGAAGCAATTGTTCCTAATTAATATAAATTTGCATACCTCTCGTGGAGCAGACTTTTTATGTAGCAATATAACAACCTTGTGGAATGGAATGATAGCCTTCATTTTAGTTCCACCAAGCCAACCCTGCACACCAATTATGATCTAATATATAAACTACAAAGTGAATACTCACGAGCAGGATAAACATAGACAGAAAGATATAAGGCAAATTTGGTATAAAATGTATTTTGTTTTGTCACTGCAGTTACAAAATGGTAATGATAATGCTGAAGAAATATATAACAGAAATAACATTACGCAAAACACTAAAATGTCAGCAACACAGCGCTTCAAAATATATGACAAGGACATTTCAATGACTGCGCACATCTGTCATCCACAATTAGCCAGTCAACACAGTGACGCGATATGTGACTCATCAGCCAACGGCAGTGTTGAAAAGTAGACTAGTTAACCAATGGTTATAGTTGACTGAGCTTGATACAACTAGACCTTAGTGATGGAGCAGTTAGAACAGAGACGACTCGAGTACAAACCTTAGTCTGGAATAGTGGTTCAATGTCTTCCCACCTTCGCAATCTTGTTCTTGCACTCAGCACAATCCATGTGTACTGTTTATCTGTCAACTGCAAATCACAACACGCTTTTGCACAAGTGACAAATTATCAATGTCAAATGACATAATACCCATCGCATTGCCAATAGGCAGTATCTGCAGTCTATCAGCTGCCATCAGCTACTTGTACTGTGTCAGTGGCATTTGACGTTTGGCCGTCGGACCTTCTCTGTAGCTGGACCGACGGTCTGGAACGTGCTACAATGAAGTCTTTGAGATCTGACATGTTCTTTTGTCAGTTTCTGCTGTGACCTGAAAACTTCTTTTCTCAGTCTATTTGCATACACAGCAAATTAAGTTCTGGGATCATGCATTGCATAAATCTGCAATTGACACCGACACTGTTATTCAACACAGCATTACAAATACGAGACAAGACTTACACTTAAGCTGAATTTTCAACAAACTTATCACCGACATTATTATACCCATTTCAACCATTGTTTTCTAAACGAATCCGAGTTAGGTGGTTCCCCTTGGTTCTAGGGATAATGACACAGGTTCTCACGGGGCGGATGTCCCTCCCCTCACCCAACCAACAACGTCAAAGCACCATTAGGAACTCAAAAGCATGGACCCAACCATCACCCACTGGCCACATGTACTGCACTGCCGGACTTAACATTATCATTAGCAATGATTAGCACACTATATTCCAATAAGGTCCATCTCGTTTTTTGCGCAATCTTGAGTAATTCACCAAAGACCAACTAATAATATAATCATCCCGTTAAAGTGCAGAGACTTGTGTACACTGATAACAGACATAATACAGCGTGCTTTATAACATACCCTGTGAGCCTTTCGGATTGCCTGTGGACTAGCCAGGTTATTCTGCACACCAAAAAAACACGTTAGAAATCAACAACTTCTGCATGTTATACAACAACACAGTCTGATGTAATGTGATAATATACTCGTGCAATACAAATAACACTAGCTGTTTCCACAATATGATACCAAATACACTACATCTGCTAAAAGCTGTCGGACAGCCGGCTTAGTCTACCATCCTCTCTGCTTTGATGGCTGTTTTCCAGAAAGATTAGCTGGATCCCCTTCCGTTTTTCTCTCTCCACTTGTTCAGGAAGTCAACCTTTGAGGATATGATCAGTGGCATATGCCCTTCATGCCACACAGTCAACAGTGTAAAAAAGCAACGATGGAAACGACGTAGTCCAGTGCATGGAATCATAACCAAAAACAAGCTGTGAAAAAATTCTGACAAGAGGCTGCATCGCAGGCAGGGGGGCAGATTTTTCACGGGAAAAGTTAATGTGACATCGGCCAGCTGGGAGCACTGCAATCAGCTGCAGCAGTCGCGCTGATGCCGTTATTCATTGTTTTGCTGCATACACAACAGCAGTGACTTACAATATTTTTCAATGGTCAATGGGCCAGACAACCTCCAAAACTAGGCCCTTCCCCTTGGGGGATCTGGACCCCATATAATACATGGTTCCTTGGGCCATCTGAGACTCTGAGTCTACCCTCCAATCAGCACCTCGATCGGTTCAGCCATGTTTGCAGGGCTCATGAACGTGACCAACAGACAGATAGACAGACCATGCTACTCCATCTGTAGCAACAGGCCGCATCTAGCTATTGCTGTGATGCGGCCTAAAAAACAAAAATATGCTAAAAATAAAAACTAATTAGCATTTCCTCACAATGTTTCAATTTCCTTTTGTCTACAACATGTCAGATATTTACTCAAAATCCATATGTTCTCTTAGTTTAAATTGATTCAACAGTACTTCCAACCGTGGCTCTTGCTGTTCATTAATAAAAAAGTGAAAAATAATGAAAAATAAGAACACATAATGGAATCGATTACTGGATGGCAAAGCCTTCAAGTATAACTAATGTATGTTGCCAGAGCTACAGAAATACTGTCACTGCTGCTGTTGTAAGCGATATCACTTTCTCCCTAGCAGGAGTAGTACTGAGATCAGCATGTCGGAATGTCTGTCTGCACTCAAAAACTACATGTCCAAACTTCACAAAATTTTCTGTACATGTTAACTGCGGTCGTAGCTCAGTCCCCACTGACGACAATGCAGTACATTATATACTTCTGGTTTTATGAATGACGTCATGTTTTCACAATGAAGCCAATGGGCAGAACCAAGGACAATGTTATGTTTGGTCAAGTTCGGCAGGTGGCGGAATAGAGGGTGATGTCTTCTGTATTGTAAGTAAAAAAGTAAACAGTGTATAGCAGTTAGCATCAACTTAGCTTTCACCGCTACGGGAAACTCACATGCCATATGGGACCACACAGTTTTACATGCCATCCGGCAGTGGTGAGAATCCCGCCTTTACCCCCAGCCGAAGCAGGTACTCGATTCTAGCGAGCCCAGAGGGATGCAAGGCTGAGTTGACCTATATTATGTGAAAGCGGACTGGCCGGGAATTAAACCCAAAACCTGTAAATTGCAGGTTCAATGCCCTACCGCTAAGCCACCATGCAAGTGCCTTGCTCTGGCTATTATAGTTACATGCATTTCAAACAGAAGCAGTGATACAAGCCTCTGGCAGTCCATAATGGTACAGGCAGCAGTAATACAGCGTCGTCATGAGGGACATGTTTAAAAGGCTTGCTGTGCGTGGCAACTCACGAAATTTTGCCAAACCTTTTCCTACATCTTGAATATCGGAAGCCTATGAGCACAACACAGCAGAACCATCAGTTATCACGTGGCTGAGAAGAACTAATAACTTCGTTGGAAACCAGGTAATGAAACTGAATTACATCTTCTGTGGTTAACTGTAAAGCTAAAATTGAAAAAAATTCTGAAACAGAAAAAAAATTCAAAGTTTTCATACTCTGATCATTATGTAGATCATATAACAAGAAACCAATATAATTACTGGATGTTTGGCAAATGCAGTAAAAAATTAAAGAAAATAAACTATTTTACTGTTATGACATCTACACCAGTTGCTGTATCAACTCCAGTGATACTTTTAGAAAGCTAGAACGTGATGTGTCAACAGTATTATTGACTGCCTTTTACTTATGTCATTTTGACTGATAAATACCCCATTATCAATATCACAGTAGTTACGTGTAAAGTCCACCACCTTACCATTACCACACTTACCATCTTCAACTCTACTACTGTGATTTTTTCGTATCACGTATTGTTTAACTGTTTTATTCTGCTAGAATTTTATAATGTTGTCACGGATATTATAGCAGTTTTTGTTTGCACCAGGCCATGTTAAATGTTTTCATCTGACTTACCAACAGGCTCAACAACTATTTAGAAATAAATGTCACAAAATATTTCACCTCTATCGGCTTCTGGCGTTCCAGTAAGGCAATATGTTCATTTATCAAGGACGATTCAAGAGACAGCAATGGGCACGAATGAAAGTGAGATCTGAACACAAGTGCACACAAACAACATTATGAACAGAAGATTAACTGTGATTCTCTGGTCAAAGTGGCAGATGCTCATCTGGACCCAGCATCCTTCCCCAATGAGACCTATAATAATAATAATATAATAATAATGAGTACATTTATATAGCGCAAAATAAATAGTCCTCAGATGCACTAAATGAAACCCTGGTGGCATCAGTTACAGTATTAAATCACTCAGTCAAAATTACTTCAATTTTAGATAAATGAACGGTAGAGAAATGGTCTCAATAGATAGATCCACGCCCTCACCAAGTTAAATGTCGTCACTAAGTCAATAACTAAAGTACAAAAATCGCATAATAAAAAGCTCAGGTAGCTAATAACGTGATAACGTGTGTGAAGTGTGAAAGACGTGGAAGACACTCAGAAGAAATTATTAACTTACCTACACATGATATGTTACGTTTACATGCATGCATCATTTATGTCATACAGTTCCACTGTGTGCCAGTCAAACTACTATGACAAGATGCAAAAGACATGTGTTAAGATATGAAAGCAGCCCCTCCACAGCAGCTATGACGAACCTGCTATGACCTACCTGGTATGTAGACATTTGTTATCATTAAAAACTTCTAATAACATCATTGTATACAACAGCTGGGTGTGCACAAAAACTCAAAATATTGCAAAATCCCACGTTTTGAGTAAGGTTATGAGAAAAGTACCCACATTTTGTGGGACCCAGACCAAATCATACCAAAATTTGAAAAACCAGCTTGATCTGTTAAGCTTTTCAGGCAAAGCTCACTAAGAAACCCATAAAATTTGAAAGTTTCGGATGTCCGCGACACCTACTGTTGTCTGAAGGCACCACAGTTTTCATATTCCGACCTAATCAGCCCTGGAAGTAAAAGCAAATCTGCATGAATATCTCAGTATTCTTGGCTTGCTTAAGGGAGCAAAAATCAAAGGGTTACAGAGCCCAAATCTCATTAACTGTTCCCTCTACCAACGTGAACCCTTCCCCAAAAATTTTATGAATATTCATTCACAGCTGTTTAGAAATCCTATCGACAGTCAAAAACTAAAGGGAACAGGAGAACAACAAATGCCAAGTATATCATAACCTTCGGTCAAACTGAGCAACAGTTATCTAAAAACAAACGAATTTATGCAGTATCCAACTAGAAGAAGACAGCACTCACACGACTGCATAAACCCATGCCACCAGTTTTTTGTGCCTCATGACCTTGACCTTGACCTTTGACCTTAAAATAAATTGGTTTGCAGGACTCATGGTAGAACATTTCTACATCAAAACTCACTGCTGGCAAGTCCTTAAGGCCTTCTCTTTGCTGTCCACATCACGACATGACACAGCCTGCTTGTATTTCAGCATCTAATTCAAATCGTACAACAGCAGTAACATTGCACAACTGAAATCACGTGTCAGAAAATTCCTTGGTCACCAACATGTCCAACAAAAATGCACCAAAATGTAACGAGAGTACAACAGTAACGACTAGATAAAATCAATATAATTTAATCAAAAACATTTAATCAAAGAACTGAAAAATTAATCAAGCAAGAAATAACATGAAATCACCTTAACAACTTTCACACATTCAACAGTAATATGATCAGTAATAAGCAAATCTGTTGAAACATTAATGGAAATATACATTATACAATGCCAAGTTACCCAACAGAACATCACTTACAGCTGCTTCTTCACTTCGTCCAAGCATTCTACAGATGAACAACACAAAATACCATCGTGTGCACTCCACAGACATGAAACCAGACATTTGTCAGTATCTTTTCGCATATACAAGTTTGCAGTCAAAATGCATCTAAAGAGAGGCTATACTAAGTAATCAATATGGAAAAAAGTTTTGAAAAAGTTAACTATGCACGTTTAGATGAAAATAATTATCATTCATTTACTGACAACAGCATGCCATCATGAGTAATATAAAGTCATCCACTCCACTATAGAATATCACCATCACTAATCAATGGCGTGATCAGCGGCTCTCCTTTTGGGAAACCACATTACCTTGCAGTCTCTATGTCTTGTACATGCTGCTAATTCAAAACAAAAAACTCCCAACTCTCTGAAGTTACGACTTTATGGATGTATAGAAATGTGTGTATTATTATTATTATTACTACATAACGTTGCCATATCATGTCATGTAACTCATGAAATAGTCTTGAAGACAAAAGGTCAAAGATCAGCAGCTAGCCAACAGATTAGCACTCTCTCCCCTTCTTGCCCATGAATCTATTTTCCCATTCACCTCCCACCCTCGTCCATCCCCACTAGTCTTTCCTGTCCCTCAATCTCATAAATCCAGACTTAAACACAGCTCATCAAGCCGTCACTGGCAGTCCTGCCACATTGCTAAGTAGACAGTCAAAATTCAAGACTTGCAGTTTTATACAGTGCTCTTGCTCATCACTACTGGACAAGTTATCTTCAAAATGCTGTAATAACCCCAAAATGTGTTGGACGTCGAGGTGCAATTTACTTGTTCAAGGTACAAAATGCACAACAAAAGCCTTTAGGAGATATCCACATGTATTTTAACACTCAAGACTGCAGACTACTGGCATCAAAGCAGCTGTAAAGAAGGCAACACTACCTCCTTCAAGAGTCTGGCCTTGATAACAGTTGGTGATTTTCCTTGGTCAAGGTCATTACAGGCAGGGCACAAGTGGAACAACAAAACCAAGGACCAGCTAACACAGGTTCACCTGGAATCACTTTGAGGTCACTGTTATCACATTGTAATGGCAAACGCTAACATCTCATCTCTACATGCTCGTCTCAAAGTCTTTAGAAAGATACTGAATGATCCCGAAAACCCAGTATTCGATCTATTACCATCAACTCGTGACGCTGCTATTATAGGATGACTCCGATCAGCCCACCTTCTACAAGTTCCGAGGACACGTACCACCACATACCGATCATTTACACATCATGCTTTGATCCGCTACCAACCAAAATTAAAACAAATCACCCCGTCGGTAACTAAAGCTGTTCGCTTTCACGTTATTGTTGTTTTAATGTTTTCTTCTTAGTCACAGAATTCATTGATTATTATAATTGGTTTGTTTTTTCTTCCACAATGCATCATTGTATTTGTTTCCTATGTGTGCTAACTGAGTGTATATAATGTTTTATGTCATGTATTTAGGCCATGTATTTTTGAACTCTAGCACTGTCATATGGTACGACATGAAGAAACTTACTTACTTACAAGGCTGTTAAAAGATAGTTGGTATCAAGAATACAGCTACAACAAACCCAAGTATATCCATTAACTTGTCAGTTTCACAATGCTGCTTCAGGTAGTTGACGTAGTGCTCGGTGGCTCGTGGACGGCACTGTAACTCTATGTTGAATATTGTCGGTTTGAGTGTATCACGTAGAAACAGTACGGCCTAGTGCAACATTTGTAACAGCCAACGTAACAGTATCAACACAACAACTTATAACTTCGTGACCTAAACACAACTGAAATGCAGCACTGCACTTCCGATGCACAAAATTTACTGCACTGAAATCGATTAATATGAGTCATTAAAATTCCAACATCGTAAGCAGTGTTTTTTTAGTCAGCCATTTCATTTTAGTCATAGTTTTTATACTGTTGACTAATATTTGCTATCATTTTTATTTTATTTTAGTCGAGATGGTTAATTTTAGTCATAGTTTTAGTTTTAGTCGACAAAAATATGTCATTCATATTTTAGTCGTTGTCTTGTTTCAGACATCACAACTATTCATGGACACGCTTCTTAATGTATTATGTCAGGTGCAAATAAGCTGCGAGTAATAAGTAATGTCTGATTTTGAATTACGATCGAATTTTCTGGTTACACTTCCCTTGCTTTGTTTACAGTGAAACGTGTACGGTGGAGGAATAACAATAACGACAATCAAAACAGATATAATGCGGATTTATGTGCATAAATACACTCATTATTCACCAGAGGGACGCTAGCGTGAAGTGCCAAACGTTGCTTTAGATATTATCGTCAATGTCGTCAGGACTAAAATACTGTTGATTTTTATATCGTTCTCGTCTTTTGTCTTCATTTTCGTATTAGTTTTAGTCTCATCGACGATAATTCAAAATGTTTTCGTCATCGTTTTAGTCGTCGTTGACGGAAAAAACACTGTTCGTAAGCCATTTCAGTGTTGAGACAACAAAGCTTAAAAAATACATACGTGAGCTAAAGTGGACACTAACTTGCAGCATCATGGAGCAAAAGTGTGGTAAAGACACTTAGTCTATGTGGCCGACTATATCATTAACAGCCACAGAAGCAGCAGCAGCCACTTACAATGATAATGGCATTGCCATCATGTGAGCTAATGGCATCATCCAGCAGCTGCAGTTTGTCTTCCTTTGACTTGTATTTTTCTAAAGAATATGGCTATACAACACACACACACACAGTTACCAGCTTAATAGCCATTTTCCATGTCAAATGGAGTTCAACAGTTCCCTCTTTAATACTAAGGGGTGTCCGGTGCATAATTTCTGTGTAGCCCGATGCCCTTCCAATGCCAACCACGAAAAACATTCATTCATTCATTCACTCATGATGAAGGAACGTTGCTCCCTTTACCTTGCCTCTGTGACGTCGATACCCGAACAATAAACAGTAATTTTATCATATTTAAATCAATGTAGAAATGAACGACAGTATAAATATGACAGACTGCTAACTAGGCGGCTTCTGAGATAAATAAGTAATGTAGTGCCTGTACCTGCCCCAGCAAAATCTTCCGAACTGTGTCACGTGTTGGAACTTTCTTCAGATTCTCTCGTTTTGATGCCTGTCAAAACAATATACTGCAAGTAGATATTTGCTCCACGGTGCCACCATCACTACTCTCAGTTTTTGTCTAAAATGTCTTAATTTCTGACTTACTCCAGTCACTGGCCTCGTCTTTCTTCCATGAAACCTCTACTATACAAAACCGACAAGAATTGGTCTGCAGACTACAAACCTGGCAATCGACATCACTGCACTATGCGATTCCAGTCCACTATTCCAAAGGGCCACTATTCTAATGCTCCAGTCCCTGACCCCAAACCCTACTGACCATAACTCTAAATCTCAGCCTAAACCCTAACACCTGCTAACCCTAACCCCTTGAAAGCGTCGAAATAGCAGACCTTCGGAATGCCGGGCTGGTACCCACTATGCAGTATGCATGCTAATAACTACATTAGACTAGTTGCACTTAGTCAGCAGAACTGCCAGGAATACACACTTATATACAATGTGCGAAAGAGGGACAATTTTTACCCGCATGACGTGGTACTTGCTGTTGTCGTATCACAAGCCGGCATGGTATGAAAATGGCTAAATGCAGGATCATGCAAACAACGCCACCAAATAGTCCAGGGATTTAGTTTTCTGATGCCAAAATCTATGCAAAATTCCAACAGGATCGCCCCAAACGGGTCGTCAAATACAGATGCAATAGGTTCAAACGATGATTTTCAACCATTATCGCGCTATACCTCAGAAACAGTGTGAGATAGGGATATAGTTACTATGGAACACTAATAGATGTGCTCTATCGACTGGTGCTATTTTCAGTGACCTTGAGTGACCCTAACTACCTCAAATCACCCCATTCTGACATTTTGTATTGCCTTTCATATCTTCATAGTGAGTGGTGATAGAGACTTTGTTAGGTAGGTTGATGGTAGAAAGTGCTAGCCCACAGAGGGCAAACCATCCCTGAAAGGGGCATGGTGATGTCACGTGAACCATTTAAATTTTGGTGGACACCAACCATATCTCTGGCACGGCAGATCATCTCAGGTGCTGTCAACTTATTTGGACAGTCAGTGTGGTAAACTGAAGATGGTGTCCGTCACCAGTTTATCACACTGACTGCCGACATATGTGTACAACATGGTGGGCATGAGGCACTGCATTGTGCAGGTCTGTCAGGTGCAGCAGACTTTGTAATTTGCACATCTGCACTACTGTTCAATATGACACTGTCAGGAACTGTAACTGTTGGGTAGTGTTATTTAAAAACTGACATTTCAGTAACAATAAGGCTGATTTCTAAGAAATCGAATCCATGCCATGTTGTTTAAAAGAGGCGTAAGGCTGCGTAAGAGCTGGTTGGTTGGGTGACTAACATCTCATTTCAGCACAAAAATAGGCTATATCGGGGACAAGGTCTTGGGTGGAGATTTAGTTCTGCCAGGTTATGGATGACCAATGATACAGTAACCTCCCGACCTCGTTGCCTTTTTGTTCAGCGACGATCCAAAATGGAAAGGAATAGAAAAGGTTCGTTTAAATTATTATGCTAGCGCCTACGACAAGGGTGGAAATTAACTAACCACCAAAAGACCTATCAGTTCACTGTGATATCTCGTGTAATTTCTGTTCTTCAGTTCATATAACACATCAGAGCCTAATGACTCTCGTTGTATAATATCTTTTCTGTGTTGGTCTTGCTTTGGAACGTTTCTCTCAGGTAAAACCTAAAAGAAGCATATAGGGGACCTCCCACCCTCGGTACCAGACCTGCCCTTCCACTCCCAATAAGGCTGCATAAAATGTTATTTAATTTTGTGCAGGTTTGTGGCTGTTATTGCAAAATGTTTACGGACTCACATTTCGCTGTACACATTGTACTATTATGATTAAACTGCCAATGATCAAATATAGTATCTGAAAGTAAAATGTAAAAAAAGTTAGATTTACCCACATCTAATGACCGTTTAAGGAAATTTATTTCAGTTTCAAGTTTAGACATCTCAGCAACAGTTGGCTGACGCCTTGCAGACGAGCCTACAACTTTGCATAATATGCACAACTCCCAATGCAAACACATGTACAGAACTGCTCAGACTTACAATCTGAATCAAGAAAGCACCAAACAATTCCAGTGCACATCATACACAAAACTTATGACATATCACAATGTAATTAGTAGTGATGGCAGGATACAGCAATTTAAGAAAACGATGGATGCTGCACAACATTAAACAAAATATCATGATACTATATAAAACGGAAGTGCTCTGCCGCATGCCATATATCTTGCCAGTCAGATTACAATGGACAGAAACCACCTGGCCATGTTAGCAGTTGCCGGGAATGCAGCTACGTGTTCCCACCAGCAGTCAAGCCTATCAACTCCTGACAGAACCAGTGCAGCTATGTATAATGTAGGCCAAATCAAATCCAGCAGTGGCCGCCAGAAACTTCAATTATGCTGACTGCCCACATTACGGGCCACTTCCAGCCAAATGCATCGCACGCAACACAAGATGCTTGTACTGCTTGAATACAATTCAACTCAACTAATGCAATGAACGAATAAATTAGCCCTGTGTGAGACTGACAGTTGACTCTTCGCAACTGACGTTTCTGCAAAGTTCAAAGTCACGTGACACAAAAACTAGGACAAATATCAAACATCCGGCCTATCCAAATTTAGATATTGTGCCCTAGTTTAAGAATCAGTGGTCAGTTGCCAGCTCCCATTGTAAATGGCGGAGGAGATAGCTTTTAAAAATGGAAGGATTTCCAACTTTGAAGGGCTCAGGACATTGACCCTGACCTTGGATCGGGTCATACTGCATACCGTTACCCTTATGCATCACTCATCGACCTCTACCTACATGCTAAACTTCTCTCACATGGCATACATTGCATTATTATGTTATTGGTTACAGAGAACCAGCATAAAGTAAGCCACACCCCTTCTGTCAGGAGTCCGGCGGTGGTCAAAGAAAGGATAAGGCTGGGGTCAGTGCTCTGTGTTTCCTTCAGTGTTCTAACAGTGTTGGCTGGCATCCAGTCTCCAAGTAAAACCTCTGCCACTTATGCCAAAGATTCTCTTTCAGAACAGGTGGACGAAGAAAATCGATTGCGGTTCACCTAAAAAATGGACATAAAAACAGAAGCAATAATGGTTAATTGGTTATGGATAAAATGCAGGGATGCGGGTGTGACAATGGGGTTAATCCAAGCACTAATCACTGTTGCTGACACTAATGCTAGCTCTACTAACCCTAACCCTAACCTTACTAACTCTATAGTTACCCACCTCCCCACACTCTTCAGCCCCACACTTGTATCCCACATTTTACCCATTGCCACACCCGCATCCTTGCATTTTACCAAATGCCAGCAATAATAGCAGATGTGGCTACCAACATACATACCATCATCAATGCTAGGTGAATGAAACTGTTCTAAACTTGGCGTTTCTGTGCTTGACTTCTCTCTCTCCACTATATCACAACACAACACACTAAAAATCACGGCTGCACTGTATAGAGGGAAAGTACTATTTGGTTTTAGTTTCTTCAATAGTAAACCAAAAAATGGCTGTTGAGAAGAACATCTTCAAAATGACCTATTCCATGTTGAGTGGGGTGTAAAACCTCAACTCAATCCAACTACTACTTGGCCAAATACAAATAAAATACAAATACCAACTGTTATGTGATGCTGTCATTTTCGTAAACAATATAGATTCATTCAAGTTCACTGTCATCATTATCGCAAACGACACTGGAGGTTATACAAAGCCATCTTTAGCAAAAACTAAGCAGCCAAGGTTTTCAGCCAACAGACATGTTCACTAATCAGATCAAATGTCACCACTTCAGCCAACTTAGCTAAGAAGATGTTCACTTGGTATGCCGGTCATTGGTAATGTCCGACAGCTGCACTAAGTAGTTGAAAATCTGGCCACATTCTCACATTAGCAGGTGATTGTATTTGATGCTCTGGGCCATCTGTGCAGTGCTATGGCCAGAGTGCAGACTAAGACTGCAGCGGCCAGGTCCAGATGCTGTGTATCTAGGGGAATGCTGCAAGCAGGCAGAGAGTGGGAACATCACGCTATGGTCCACTACTCAGCTGCAGACAGCAACTCAGCATGACAGGCAGTGAGGAACTTAAGGAGGGTGTACTTCTTCATGGATAAGCTGCCAACACAGCAGTACTGTCGATGCATTAATTTCTGCATCACATGACTGCATGTGCCTTTGTGGTATGTCGTTGGATGCTGCTAAGATGGCTGTTCATGGAACTGATTGATTGTCTTGTTATAATAATCCGATTTGTAAAGCGCCAGAATGTCAAAAGACTTCCGTGGCGCTAGCGGACAGGAACAGTCGTGCGTTTGTTTACTTGCTATCACTGCATACTGCCGTTTCTTCGGTACACTTTTACACTTTTGACAATATTATTTGTCCAAATACAAATACATTATTCGGCCCACTATTTGGTCCAAACAGAATACAAATAGAGTATTCAGTAAATCAGTATCACTTACTAGAAATATTCTAGCAAGCAGATGAAACATCCTTGGACGTAATCCCGAGGTGCATCTAACGTACTAGCTGTACTGTGATTGATTTATCTGCGCTGCGTCATATAGGCCCTACTTCTCCAGGTTTTGTTAGTAGTGCCTCTCACTTTGTTGCAGTTTATGCCAATGACCGTCTTTGGTCATGTTCATTTCTAATCTGGCAGTAGTACGTAGTAAACTCCAGTGTTTTGATAATGAAATGTGGCGTCGGGTCCTCTGTGTAACTGCTATGGTGGCAGAGAGCAGGTAAGTGACTTAGCGCCGGACATGGTGAGCAAACGTTCCAGCGTAGAGGCATCATGACAAGAAACGTCCGTAAACTTCTTGGGGCTATCTCCTTGGGACCATGCCAGGCCAGCATTGAAGCAGTTGCACTGGCTCTCCATCATCTACAGTATCAAGTTCAAGATATCCCTGGTTGGGTATCTTGCCAACATGCACTGCTGTCCTTCGTACATAAGTCAGATCCTATCACCTGTCAGCAACAATTCCTTTTTGTCAACGGCTCCGTTCATCTAATGGCACTGACTACAGTATACCGCACATAAACACCAAGTCTGACGAACAAGCATTCGCAGTCAGTGGCCCTTCGCACTGGAACAGTCTGCTTGAACAATCCATGCTGCCGATGATCTGAGATCATTCAAAAAAACCTATTATTTTCACTTATGTTTTAAGTAGTTTTTATTTAGGTTTTATTTAATAGTTTTTATTACTGGCCCACCTAATGGGCCAGTATTGTTTTGCTCGCTGGCATCTGTCGTTATCGTCTTTTGTCATCTGTAATGCTGCCGGCCGCTGGGCACGTGGGCAGGCAGAAAATACATATATGTAATGTAATGTAACACATCTTCTTGACTAGATTTTTGGGCAGATAATTTCACAAACCTGCTAGCAAACACAAACAGGTTTTCAAAAAATTCAAATAGTCACAAGTTACTGTCTGGAACACAAACACACAGCTGACTTACTGCTATACGTGGACTACTTAAGTGGTCGGTAAAAATCTTGGAATAACACCTGCAGGAGTGCTGACGTTCTTCTGTAAAGGACCAACACTGTCACTCGACTGGGTAGAAGGTCGATACCGTGCTGATTTGAATGCTGTCAAGTAAGATAACAATCGCATTGTAATGCATATCTAAGAATTTGCTCTTTCTTGACAGAAGACATACATTAACAAACAAATTACAACTGAATGGCCTTTTTCAAGATGAGTCAACATTTGCCGTTTGTGTCCATAGAGAGAATGTTGCAAAATCACTCACTAGACCAGACTCTCTTAAAAATGTAGTGTTTCTGGGTAGTTAGAGGTCATTCAAGGTCATCGGAAATAGATCCATTTGACAGTGCATACAAGTTCCTATCAGTCTTCCATACTAACTGTCGCAATCTTGCACCATTTCTGAAATATAACAAGATACTGGACGAAAATCACCTATGTTAACCTACCCAACCTGCATTTTGAGCCCCCATTGGTGGTGATACCATTCGAGTTTCCCAGAAATCTTGGCATCACAAATATCTTTGGCATCACAAAACCCTGGGCACTGCTTGGAAGATCCTAAGTTTAGCCATTTTGAGAGAATGCTGACTTGTGATGGATGGACACCAAGCCACAGCACACACCACACTATCACAGCATCGCAAGGTAAAAACGCAGACCATGTCAAATGCAGTAATATTTATAAGCTGTGTGCAAAAGTAAAAATCAGGCAGCAGCAGATCAAAAAATTGTAAATTTCTGGTCTTAACAACAGCTGCATGAACTCTGCATTACATTACAGCATTAAATGCTCAACTTAATGATTCAGCATTGCCAAAGTACACTATTTACTATTTAAGCGTGTAAAATTTTGTGCGCATTGTTACTATAGTAGTCAGTACCATGATCTAGAGTTCTAAACAAATATTCATAACGTGCAAGTAAAGAAGTAATGTCAAAAAATGCACACACACACCAATTTTCGATGTTGCTGTTGAACTACCATCCCAGTTTATGGTATCATCACCATCTGAATCATAGTCAATTTTCTGCAAACTGCCAGTAAGAATATTTCTGGCAGCACGAAGGTCCTAGAAGCAGATTAAGACAGCATATATTAAATGAACAATATTTATTCAGCAACACACTTCACAAAACTATCTACATGTTTTATGCAAAAAAATTCATTGAAAATGTTTAACTCTGTTCATGCAGTGCACGTATTCTGGTTAACTCTGCAGCACAACTTGAGGAGTAACCATTATTTCAAGTCTGTCTAGGGTGAGTGTATATAACTGTCTACATAAGATGCACTATGACAACTACGACATGTTGTTCATCTGGCTGGCCATTCCACTAGACCTCCTGTAGCTGTGACCTCAACCCTTTGCTCACATTACTGTAGTCACTACTAAGCACTGCACACAAAAGTATGCAATGCCTGCCTTATACTGATATTATTATCGGCAGAATATACTATCAATCATATGCAAAAATGTACAACAGACAAACAGGTGAATCATATTCTCACATTATGCAGTGCTCTTAAGTACACTTTTGTTCCCTTCTGTGCTTTGACAATACATCCTGGGCAAGACGATGGACATCTGATGATCTGGTGGGTGGTGCCTGTAAAGAACAGGAAGCTCAGCTATCACAGAGGATCCCCGCAACGTGCTGTATCAGCTGAAATCTGGTCAGCTGCTGCACAATTGTACAAAAAATTGCACTTGTAATAGCATCCAACAAATGAATGACCTTGAAGTTCACTCAAGGCTCACTCCATAGGCGATCACTTCCTACCACTGCAGTAATAAGGTCTCTATATTGCACTGTTTCAGAGATACTACCACACTTACAGGGAAGTGACTGTCAGGCCGTGACCTTGAAAAGTCCAGTAGTTTCGATAAGACAATTGAAATTACAGACGATGGACGCTTTCCAATTCATGTGTACACACATCATAGTTAATACATGCTATATTTCCAAAGGTACGGGAATTAGAAAGGTTTCAAACAACAATGAAAGACCTTCAAGATCACTCTGGGTCATTGGTATTGGAACCATTTATTAAGACACGATTTTCTGTTAGTCTTCCATTGTAACTGTCTCTATCTTGTATTGTTTCCCAAATACTGTCAGTTATTTTCCAAAATTTAAGGAAGTAACGTGAACCAGAACGTATCCCCATCGGGGATTATCTACCATGCATGCACTTTGCACTATACTTATCAGTATCAGTCTGCACACCAAACTTGAAGTGCAATTCCAAAGATACGATTGGGTCCCAAATCGTCAAAAATGGGTCATGTGACAGTAACCACGCCCCTTTCAGGGGTGGTTTGTCATCCATAGACTAGGACTTACTATGTTCAACCTACCTACAAAATTTGAGGTCTTGAACTCCACCAGTTACAAAGGTATGAAAAGCAATACAAAAGGTGGTGGTTTTGTGTAGTTAGGAGTCATTCAAGGTCTTGGAAATAGCACCATTCGACAGAGCTCATACAAGTTCTCATTAGCCTTCTGTAGTAACTAAGTATCTATCTTGCACCGTTTCTGAGATATAGCACATCATATAGTAAATGTAGCATTAACCTTTCCTATAGTTTTTCCTTTGAAACAGGAGAAAGCAAGGCTCATTTCCCACGTAAACAGCTGTTACAAATTACAATAGTGTATATTTAAGTTCATAGTACAGTAACAACTAGCATCTCAATAAAAGTGTATCTATATACTTACTACAGAATCATCAAACGCATTAATGCGTTTTGCCGATGCATCTGAACTTTGCCAGAAAGCTTCATCCGATTCAAACTGTGGTGACTTACAAATCACGAATCATAATCAAACACATGCAAAATAGTAAAAATAAGATTACAATAATCGATTATAAGTTTCATACGACTATTTCTACTGCAGCATTATTACAATTCTAGCTAATATCCGCTCGCCCAAAGGGAGAGCAGGTAATAGCTAACTCATTTATTAAAGTAATTTTACGAAACATTAATTACCCAGCTCAAAGAGTACGTCGGTAGGAATAAGTGGCATATGTGGGATGAGTACATCATTACGTGCAGGTGCAGCAGGTAATAATGCCCCAGTTATCACTTGGTGCAAGTCTCCTCTCCTCACCACAAGTCTCGGTTCTGTTTTTCTCCCCGTCCCTTGCTGCCGACTTCGACTACTGCGCTGGTCTACAGTCCTCGCTCAATTCCCGTCCGATTGTACAAACCCGACTCAGTATCGGTTGACGTCTTACATAGACCGAGAATTAGGCCTACAGGCTCGCATGGTAGACGACCGACTGATGTCTGAGAGACAGCAGTGTACTGGTGGGTATAAAGTAGCGTTCTCACTGCGGCCGTCGACGGCAATAGTATGCCCGCAATTGAACGTGTGCAAACGCGGGGGACAGTCTAAAATATCTAGCACTAAAGCCTTCAATGCTAGCATGCCTTCAATTTAAAGGCATGCTATGGCCGTCGACGGCCCGGCCGTAACGCACGCATTACAGACGTAACACGCGCGTTACAGTCGGCATGCGTTAGGGAAGGGGTGGCAAAAGTGACCGGAAAACTGTGGCAACAATGGTAGCCACAAAGCGCAAGCATGTACTCTCTCGGACTCTCTCCGTTCGTGTCACTTGACCAACTGCAGAGTGCACATTGTGCACACTGTGTGCCTCACAGCTGGTAAACTCGTCACTTGCCAGTAGCTGAATTTACAACATTGTTATACCAATTTTGGGCACGGGGCAGTGGCGGGGAGAAGTATACCCCCGTGCAGGTCTCTTATCGTCACGCCCTTCGGCCTAACCACGTGGTACGGCACGCGAAGGTGGCCGCTGATGTCCTTCCCGTCGCCACCCGCCGGACGACCACCCACGCTGCCGACCGCCATGCTGGGACTGGCGGCCCCGGGCCCGTGTGCCGAGGCGGCTGGCGCGGATCTGACTTTAATGTTCCTAGGCGCTGGGCAATTCCCGTTTGGCGGCGTTGACTTCACATTGCATGCTGTTAACACGAGATAACGGTTTCAGTAAAGCTGCTGTATTGTCATAAAACTGATGTTAACTCCTGCATTAAAGTGTGGACCAGCGTGGCAGCTTCATGAAGCTACGTCTACTGAGTAATCAGCAGCGCGACTGACATATCTGCGGCTGAGTAAAGATGAAACTACACCACAGGCAGGCTGCCAACCCGTAGTGGCACTACACAAGGATGCGCCAGATCATATGACTTTGCCGTAAAGCTTATGCCCTGGCTGTCGCCCTGGCTCAAGTTACGTGAATCGAGTTGGTGAAATTTGAGTCGCTGAGTTCAAAACCAAAGCTTCGAATATTCAGACTTCATTTAACATCCCTAGGTGGTGCCGACCAAAACTTAAATGGTTCATGTGACCTGACCATGCCCCTTTCAGGGATGTTTTGTCATCCCTTGGCTAGGACTTGATATTATCAATCTGCCTACCAAATTTGAAGTCTCTATCTCCGCCCACTATAAACATATGATAAGGGATTCAAAATGTGAAAAATGGGGTGATTGGGGTAGTTAGGGGTCACCCAAGGTCATTGACAATAGTATCATTTGATAGAGCCCATACGAGTTCCTATTAGCCTTCCATAGTAACTATGTCCCGAGCTCACACCATTTGTGAGACGCTGTTAACATGAGATAATGGTTTCAGTAAAGTTGCTGTATTCTCGTAAACTGTTTGATGTTGACTCCCACATGGATGTGCGGACCAGCGTGGCAACTTCGTGAAGCTGCGTCTACTGAGTACTCAGTGGTGCAATTGATATATCTGCAGCTGATTATTGACTAAAGATGAAACGATACCAACAACAGGCCGCCGACCAGTGGCAGCACTACAGCAGGAAGCGCCGGGTGGTCTGTCCAATGCATTGGCCGGCCTTGGAATGTGACGGTTCTCAGTCGTCGCCCGCCTTGCCTGCCTCACTGCATAGTTTAGCATGGCCATGCAGCGCTACACCAGGATGCGCCAGGGCAAGACTTTAGTATTTGAACATTGGAAAAAAGCACATTTTTTTGCATAATATATGTAGAAGAATTGTGTTGTTCAATAAATGTTGGTATTAAGTTGCGGAAATAATTTTTTTCAAAAAAATTTCAATTTTCTAATTCACTCATCTGTAGTGTTGTTACGGTTTCAAAAATTTTGCCGTCGGTCAGTTTCGGTAGGTTTTGCAAGAAAAACCTCGGTTTTCGGTTCGGTTTCGGTTCTCATAATTAACGCATTGTAAACTTCTTTATGCCTATGGTCATGTGGTATGACAAGTTGACAACTTTCATCATCCCTAGTTGAAACGGCAAACAACCGCATGCATGCAATAAGGCACTCAAAACAAACAAGCTATGAACGAACCAGTAATGTAGGCCTGAAAACCGTCAATTCCAGCGGGAAAAACCTAGGTTTCGGCGACAAACGGTCTTGGAAAAAACCTAGGTTTCGGCGGCGGTTTCGGTTACCGTAACAACACTATTGAT
>Ga0209363_1000126_pt1 | contig 26020 bp, 21 predicted proteins | sample WorMetexBAHAMAS3_FD_187385 | JGI IMG/M metagenome (GOLD analysis project Ga0209363, IMG submission 187385) | Marine gutless worms symbiont microbial communities from Max Planck institute for Marine Microbiology, Germany - Inanidrilus exumae... | ecosystem: Host-associated > Annelida > Digestive... | reverse complement strand
GTGAAAATACTGCCAAAATCAGCCGACATCTTGTCATGTCGCTGTCGCTGTAATTTCAATCTTTTTTACAGGAAATCGACGCCGCTGAGGACGTTGGTGGTAGATATCGCACGCGAGAAACAGACGATGACTTCACAAAAGTTTTTAAGATTTGCAAAAGATTTAGTAGGATAAGGCCTAAAGAACCATTTCTTTTTGATGATAGGGGTAAGGGTATAAGTCTATAAGAGATCACTCTCTTAAATTAGTTAAAGTTAGGTGCACGCGGGACGTACTACAGTAGGAGACTCTTTTTTTTTCTGCTAGAATTAGAAAAAGGTGGAACCAGCTGGACCAGGAGGCAGTCGATGCGACCAGCATCAACGCATTTAAAAGTAAATTAGATGGATTTAGATATACGAGGATGGGCTTCTTCATGGACCAGTCCGCTGAGCCCTAGGCCTCCTGGTGGAACCCCTGCTAGCGAGGCCGCACAAGGTGAGTAACAAGGTGAGTATTTTGCTGCTGCTATGTGCATAATTTAGAGTAGTGCGAGTGATTGCTCAGTTTCAGGCAGCCACAGCTTACTACAGACACATAATATAACGTGTTTTGCAATGCTGTTGTTATGCAGAATTTCAACATGAATAAGGTAATCTGTCCGCGGCGTTTTTGCATGCCTGTTAAAAGCTCTGTGTTGATCTGCGCCTTGTCAGCTGTCTTCCGATATTTTTACCTTATTCCATACTCTGTGTCCGAGAAAAACTGGAACAGTACAAAGCTACAACACTACGCATTACGTGTTCAAACGGATGACTTAACCGAATTGAACAAAAAATTGTCGCAGAACAGTTTTGAATATCGTTTCGACAATGTTGGGAAATTTTATTGAAAACATGTTTTGAAATTACGGGGTTATTAACCTTCAGGGTTACTGACTTCAAATTGCAGTTTATTTCGCAAGTGATGCAGTTGGAGGAAACGAGACCAGAAAAGCAGCACACGCATAAATATGCATACAAAAACATATGTACGCACGCACACACACACGGAGACAGAGAGAGATAGGCCTACTACAGACAGTTAAGAAGTGTGCAGTAATCAAACAACAACGAACAATAAATTTAGCACAAGACTACTGACGCTATTGACACTATAAAATTCCTCTGATGTGGTGTTCCAGTTGTTTTTCGGACACAGTCTGTGAATTGCATGCAGTCTGTCTTTTTACCGCGCGACGCTATGCTAGCGAGGTATATGCTATCATGGTGTGTCTGTCTATCTGTCCGTCCGTCTGTCTGCCACAATTTTGAGAAGTAAGCGATAATATCTTGGAAATGGTGCAAGATAGAGACATAGTTGCCATAGGTTATTATATAGGATATCCTGGATATGTAACCATTACCGGTGACCCTGAATGACATTGACGGTGACTTTTGCTGTTTGAAACCTTCCTAACTCCCATACCTCGCGAAATACAGCGCGTATTATTTACGATACGTTTACACATGAATCGGAAAGCGCACGTGGCTTGTAATTTCAACTCTTTTCGAAAATGAAGGACTTCTTAAGTTCACAACCAGTCACCTACGCTGTAAATGTGGTACTATCTCGGAAACGGTGCCAGTTGCAGTTGTTGTTACTATAAAACACTAACAGGAAGTGATATGTGGCCTATTGAATAGAAGCAATTCCGACGACCTTGAGTGACCTTCAAGATCACTCACCTACAGTAAGTCTTTTCAAATGTTATTTTTCGTACACATATGCCGCAGTTGACAAGATTTCAGCTGGCGTAGCGCGTCGCGTGGTCCGTCTACGGTAGCGGAGCTTATTTTTTTCTATTACTCGTATAGTCATCGTAAAATAATTTGATGCATAACGTGCTGCTGTGTCTACAATAAAAGAGAATGTTTAGCCTGAAATGGCTTAATGCTCTAGAAAAATATAGCGTTTGAAGCCACCACAAATGAATCTGCCACATTTAAAAAAACTAAATCATTCAGTCTGTAAGTGATACCACTGCCTTTCTCTACTGTCTTGTTATCCACACATGCCGATGAGCAAGGTGTGGATATATCGGTTACTGTTTGTTTGTGTGTGTGTGTGTTTGTTTGTACGGCTACGTATTTCTCCGCCGAGGATAAAGCTAGCCACGTCAAATTTTGCTCGGCGGTTCATTGGCGTCTAAGGCAGGGAATCTCCCATTTTTGTGAACTTTGCTTCCCCAGACCCAGAGGCCCAAAATCGGACGAATCTGCCAGCGCGCGGGCTACGCCCACCGGGATATAAACATTACCGTAGAGATGCGCCGACATAAACGTTATGCTAGAGATGCGTCGTTTGTGAAATCGCGTGGCGTGTGGATCGGCATGTGTGGATATACGTCAGTCCCCGAAGACGGACGTACTTGTTACAAATTATATGAATTTTATGAATGAATCGATGGTCACTTATTGTGTAACAGTGAAAACAAACTGTGGTAAGTTTTACTGTTGTTCTACAGCATTTTTACAGTTTTCTATGTGGATTCAAAAACTGTATGGTCCATGCCAAAGCAACACATCTGTACAGTTGTATTATATAATGCTTCTTTACGTCGTTTTTCATGCGTGTATACGCGGCAGTCGTTTCTGTTGCAAAGTATAATTGCATATTTCGCATACCGCTGGAATATTTTTTTTATGAATTTCTTCTTTCCACTTGATAACGTTTTGATCACTGATCAGTGTTGTGTTGATAACAGCTGTATAATGCATGCGTGCTATGCTGCAGTGTTACAATACTAATTTCTTGTGTCACGCTATCTATAATTTTGTCGTTAAAGCTCAGTGGAAGCCGTGACTTTATGTAACGGCGACATTTCTTACATTTATCGGTGTTTTACTGTTCTTTATTGACTGCAATCAGTCCAGAGTTGTAATTAGAAATTATAAGTAGGCCTTTCACAAGATACAGCTTGGACTGTGTCAGTCACTGCGTCGGTTGTCGCCGATGACAGAGCTTTCAACTCCATGTCTGCTTGTTCTTTTGGCACACATAATTAATTCGCTTCAAACTCGTCGAAGTGCCAGTGGCAGTCCTCAGTGATATATTCACTTAATTATTTTGGGTGTAAAAGTGTTAACACTTCTAAATCACAGTATAATTTTAAGCTTCACCGACTATATTAATGTATACGATACTGAAAATTATAACGTATTTTAATCTTGAAAGCACCATCTATTTCAACTATCCTTGAAGATAGGTGTTGCTTTGCAGATCAGCAGCATTCTCTCTGTGTAATGATTTGAAACCGTATTATTACTTCATACAGGTGAATAGTCGAACAGTACAAAATAGTTTATTATAATGGAAATTAGAGAACGCTATGCATTTACGTACACTATTATAGGCCACTATGCGTGTTGGAAGTACTATAGCCCAGCGTTCTATTACTATTCATAGTATAGCATTACTATATAGGCCTACATTTCCAGTAGTGAGACGCATATTTTTCATTTGGCTGAAGTCATACCACGCTAAGTTCACTTATATTGAACGCCAAATGTTGTATTCGTGTTGCTGTATTTGAACAGGAAGAAAAATTTTCAAGCGACAACAGTAAGTGACGGCTTTTCCGCTTTTTGACTGTGTCTGTGTGTATGATGCTGTTGATGATAATAACAATGACAACAATGTATTATTATTATTGTTATTATTAGACCCTGGTTTTGACCGCTTTTGCTTGTACCTTTGTCCCTGATTGTGCTGCCATTAGCCATTAGCGAAATAAAGTGTACGTATTGTCTTGCGGGTTAGCTTGATGGGCTTCATGCCTTTTCTCTTAGCCCGCCACTATTTAGCTTTTGCTTGTTTGCATCGTAATAAATTTCGCGCTCTGTGTCTTTCTGTCTGTTGCAGTTGTATGTAAATTGTTTTGTTTTCACCTCTCCTCTAACTCGTTTTCCGTCCCAGTACCGCTTCACCATTGATCGTCCTTTATCTTTCATTCTGTTGTTCGCTGTTTATAATGCTAGTTTGAGATCCATTTGCGCCCGCGCAGTATGTTGCTTATTTTGTAGTTAAGTGCGTTGTCTTGGTCGTTCGCTCTTCCTTTTTTTTCTGGCAAAAATCGTAACATTCGCATAGCAACACAATATTCATTGATCACACAGTATTTCTCTGCAGTGAAGTTCTAAGTTGAGGTGGAATTAAACAATGTGTCGCCCTCGGGACAAAACTATACTAGCCCGCCGTGCAGTGTTACCATGGAGCTATAATTAGACTGCAGGCGACATGACGTCATGGCCTGGCCTGCGCGGGTGAAGTCGCCTGCATGCTTGCCGTGGAGTGTTACAGACGACGACAGACGCCAGCAACCATTATGAGTCTACACTAGGTGTAGGCGGGCCAGTAATAAGGCGTGTACACAGGGCCTATGTAGTGCTTGAATATCCAATTAACCACTTGGGATGATAACATGAAAGGGCGAAGTTGCATGTTGTGGTGTGGCCTTGAAGCCAAAATTAAGACGTTGAGCCGCTCAAGAGTCAGGTGGGAAAGCAAACCGACGATAGAAGCCTTTACTTTTCTGCTTTTTCTCTTTTTATACATTGTGCTTCCTGTCATTCACCATCCTTGTCCAAGTGTTCTTTTCTACGAAGAGACCATCTCTCCGGGCACGATTTATTGCCAAAATAATAACGCAGACCGTTTTATCATGCTTACTTTTGTCTGTTCGTATTTATTTATACATAATCCCATTCCAGACAATCAGTATTCGGCAGATCTCGAATGAAATAGGTAACAAATTAGCGATAATGATTTTTAACGTCTCAAGTCAAATGTGGACACTTGTAACAGTTATAAATATAACAGTTACAACAGTGTGGATTACAGACGTACTGACAAAAATGTTGTTTGAATTCCACTTCTTCATTTACGGATATCGTTATTTATAGTCGTAAATAATGGCTTTGCTCAACTCTGTACTTGCAGCAATTGACACGGAATCTGGTAATGTATTGCGCATGTATTGCACACTATCACTGCATAGTATTTCCACGCACTCTGCTTAAAGGATTTTTCGTTTTTTGGTGTATTATGGCATGTTGGTAACGAACTATTGGCACTGTCACGGTTTAAAAACCAGTAAATTTTGAGAACTAACGAATCACAGCACTTTTCCAACTCATCATGGTGCAGTTTTACTTCTTTATGCAACGATTATGACATGCTGGATCGTTTCATGCTTTTAGTCATAGCATAAATAACGCAATGTGGAGACTAGATCGTATTTCGTGAAGGCCTAGACTAGCTGGCTGTTGTGAAATGATTTGCTGCTTTGATACGGGACTAAACTGGAGGTGCGACGCGGTGCCGCGACAGCATATTTTGATTTTCCGCGCGGAAGTTTCTGTATGATTGGCTATCCTTAGCGCGGCAGAATTTTCTGTACATGTTACTTACATGTGGCCGTGACTCGGTCCTCGTCTGACAACAGTGCAATACGTTATGTACTTCCGGTTTTGTGGATGACGTCATATTTTTACACAATGGAGGCCGTGGACCCGAATCAAGCACTACGTTTTTTTGTCGAGTTCGGCAGGTGGCGGCACCAGTCGGACGTCAGACGAAGTCATTTTTTGGTTGAGTTAAATTAAAGTTAGAAACTAATTTGCATTGCGCCATAAAGTCCAAGAATTCAGAGGCGCTCGACGGCAGGACTAGTCAGTTGGGCAGCGAAAGGGGGTATGGTGAAATAAAAAATGTTTTGAGGCGGTTTCTAAAAACAGTCAATGATGCAGTATTTTCTGACATCAGCGGGCAGACTGTTACATAATGTTTGCGCCGGATGGCGGCACCGCAGGCGAAGTTGCTGTCTACGATTGCAGGCGTGTTTGTCAGAAGGATAACACAAAAAGTAGTGGACAGATTTTCATGAGATTTGGCGAACAAATACACACTACTGAGTGCCGTCTAGTTTGTTATTGTCATGTGGTGAAATGAAATGTGCCGATAGCACTAGTGGACATGCCATGTGATGTGTATTTTATAATTAAACTGCTGCTTTTATTTTATTTTGCTTGATGTCAATGCTGCACGTACGATTGATAGATGCTATTAGATACTTCTGTCTTACTTACTTAGAGTCGTCCATGGCGTGTGACAACTGTATAAGCTTGCGACGTAGTTAGTGTGGCATACTAATAGGAAGTCATACGTAATCTATCTAGTGGTGACATAAGCTTCCACTGGCTATAAGGAGGGACCCATAAATATTTCAAACCACCCATTTTGAGACCCAGGTCACATCTCTGGAACTGGCGAAACTACAGGCATTTCAAATTTGGTATACGTGAATGACATGTAATATTTTAACACGTCCATTTAACAGCGAGTTACTATCGTATGAGTGGGCGTGGCCTGTCTGTATGATAGACATGCCGAGTTGTATTAATAATATCCCGTTTGCACGATAAACTGCTTGTATGAATTAAACATGTTAAGACGCTAGCGCACAACAGCGACTGTTGTGCGGCGCTTACATGCGAAATAAAACTGAAATAAAACGGTTTTATTTCAGTTGTATTTCAGACGCGCGTATATGTTAAATGAAACAGAAATAGAACACTGAAACAGTTTCAGAGTGGTTTCAGGCTAATTATAATATTTATTCTCATTTTGAAAAATATTATTGAGGCAACCTTGTTTCAGCCAATCACGTTGCGTCGCATGGTTGCGTGATCTCTAGCAGTGACTGTGACAACAATTGCTGCTATCGTGACTTCGTAGTCTGTTTGTCGTCCTCGCCGTTTTCGTCTGACATGTTTGATTTTGAACTAGCGTTTACCCGGCCAAAGGCCGGCAGGGAAGTCGGACCACTAAACTGGACTCAGGAGCACAAAAGCGTTTGATAGGTCCCCCATCGAAGGCTACGGGCCACGCCCCACGCCAGCGTGCGATTGGCCCGTGCCGAAGTCGGACCTTAGACCAGCGCGGACCGCAGGCCATTGCGCAGGCCAGCGCGCGTGACCCGTGGGGACTTTCTCGAAATCGGCCATTTTGCACCGTTTTCTCAATTTTTACACATTAAGGGTGGAAATTTTCCGGATGTTTTTATCCGTTCACGTCTATCTATGATCCCTATGAACCATGAGAAGTTTCATGGACATCGGTCGGCACGTTTTTGAGAAATCCGGAAGACAGACACATAGACACGGCTACTGTGTGTTAACTTCTGATTGGCAGATAAACCCCGCCTACTTTTAATTTGTTTCAGCGTTTTGTTTCACATGTACGAAGCGCTGAAACAAAACTGAAATAAAACAATTTCGACGAAACAGCTCGCTAATTTTGTTTCAGTTTTATTACAGTTTTAATTTACGTGTAAGCGCCGCATTATACGCTGTAGTTCTCAGCGTTGGAGTGGACCTGGTGGACTACTCAAATCTCGACAAATCCAAACTGGTTGAGATGCAGAAAGAGGCAGCGCAGCGCGCAGCTGAAATGGAAGCCGAGGAGAGCGGTAAGAAGAAAAAGAAGAAGAAAAAGAAAAAGAAGAAGAGCAGGCGGAAAGCCGCAAAAGAGAAAATGCAACAGTTAAAGGTTAACGATAATAATAATAACGAACACTATAACTTCATACACATGTTAACTACTGCGTGGCACAAATAATCGAATTCAAGCAAATCGGGGAAATATTATTACACGTCGTAAATCTAACGGTTTTCTGCAGAGTAGTATCACCTATTTGATAATTGTAGTCGTGAACCGTTCCTGATGTCATTTCGCTGCTGATATTTGCATAGACTGCATGTCATTACATTTATATGTGCTGCTGTGCTACAATTCTGGCCTATACGTTGTGGCCCTTTCGGCTATCGTTTTTTCCTGTGCATCTACCGTCAGATCCATGAAGCTGTGTTGTTGCAACTTTTTCACGGTGAATAAATTTTGACGGTGGATTTGGGAGTTTAAGACAAAATCTGGATTCTGGAGTAAAACATTTTGGGATTTTAAGAATTAGGCAATTAGTTTTGCGAGAGTTGGATTAGAGAAGGACCAGCGAGAGGCCCAGGAGAGGCACTTTTTGGCTGGCAGCAAACATTTGTGAGGGTTGGAAAGGTTGAGGCGATTATAGTGTAGCTCGTGAAGGCCAATTTTCGGACTGGATTGGGGGCTTGGGGGGGGGAGGAATTGAGAGAGCTGGGAAATTTGGAGGTGGCGCCGGTATATAGGGGCTCTTTTCAGGCTGCTTGAAATGGGATCTGATAAAGAGTGGTGGGGGTTGTTGGGGCTGGTTGCCGTCGAGTATCAACGTGCTGTACGCATGGTGTGTTAATTGAACTTTTTGCGGGCCTGTAGGCCTAATCCGCATGTGAACTCTATTGTTTTTTAGTGATAAGACTTGTTATGTCTTTATATTCTTTGAGGGCAGCTGTCACTGAGCTGTGAGCGTTTAAATCAGACTTTGCTGTCCTGCTCTTATGAGTTGCAAGATGTTCATGTTTGCTGTTGAACAAATGAATGGTGATGATGATGATGATGCTGATGATGATAGTGACTAATAAAGTCTCCGCGTTATTTTGTAGCACTGTCGTCGTGAGACCTAGGCCTACTGTGCTGAGATCGTTAGTACTGCTGCTGTTGATTCAGGGAGTATTCAACGAAGCGTTCGAACCAGACAGCGACTCTGACGAATGCATGTTCGGCAATGAAGTGGCGGTCGACAAGAGTTACATTCAGCGTCTGGAGGTTTAAATTTCTACTTTCACGGCAGATTTCTCATTTTTGTCACTAATAATCATGATTGAAGTTAAACGTTTGGATGAAGTGCGCAACACTGCAGTCCTGGCGTCAGTATCTCGGCAGCACCTTATAAGACTTACACTATCCAAGCTCGACGACTAAACTTCCTCGGAAAGTTAATTCAGTCGACAAACTCAACATACGCTCTCTACCAAGTCACCAACCACCATATGGCAACATTCGACGAGGGCGACCTCGCACAAACTATATTTATTACATCCGCAAGCTGATAGGAGGACAAGAACGCTTGAACTGTTGGAGTAGGCACGAGAGTCGGAGACAGAGATGTCTGTGAAGAACTTGCGGTCGAGTGGTCTGACCTACCGCCACCCGTCTAGACAGAGAAAGAGAAATCACTAGTTCGATCTATACGACTCTGTCTTCATTAACTCTCTCAGACCGACTGCTTTCGGAGTTATTATAACATCGTTATAAAACAGGACATGTTAGTTGGTTTATTTTTTAGTTTTTTTGTTAACTGAAGGTTTACGAAGGCTGCGGTTTTGCTAAAGAAATACTGAAAAGTTATTAATGTCTGTTTTAGATCGACTCTTCGACAGTGTGGACTTAATAAAGCCGGTCTCAAATGTCCGTCCGTGCGTCCGTCCGCAAAAAGTTTCTTCGATTTTAATGAATTTTGGCACGTAAGTAGATGTCGATGAGTGATGCACGATGGTATGCAGTATGACCCGATCCAAGGTCAAGTCAAGGTCACGAGCTCTCCAAAGTTGGAAATCCGGCCATTTTTAAAAGCTATCTCCTCCGCCATTTAAATAGGAGCTGGCAACTGACGACGGATTCTTAAACTAGGGCACAATATCTAAATTTGATCGGGCCGGATTTTTTATATTTGTCCTAGTTTTGTGTCACCTGACTTTGAACATGGCATAAACATCAGTTGCGAAGAGTGACCGTCAGTCCCGTACAGGGCTAATCTATTTATTTTTGTCGCATATGATGTATTACAGTGATAACGGCTTACTATTACAGTGATAAAATTCGATTAGGCCTATTATATGTTTGCCTAGTGTATGTTCGGGTGGCGGTTTCGCGTGTAACGCGTTGGTCTCGATCAACGAGGTTAACCTACGCTGAACCCGGTTAGTACTGGGATAAGTGACCTTTTCCGGGTTCGACGCCTGGAGGTGGCACATTATTTCGGTATGTAACTAGCTATCCAGGTCGACTCAGCCTTCTGCCCTCCGTGGGACGGTAAAATAAGTACAGGCCAAAGGTCGGTGAAGCTCAGCGGCTGGGAAGGTAGCAGGCCTGGCGGAAAGTAATGGCAGCCTACTGCCGTGTGGATGACTTAAAGTCACCTGCGGGCTGACTGCCAATACACCGGGATCAGCTCCGGGCCCAAAGCTCGGTAACGAGTATGGGAAGCCTTTACCTTTACCTTTATGTTCGCAAGAAATAAAATTTTGTTGATTGTTACGGTAATTGATCACTATGTTGCAGTACTTCAATCGGTGTTTGGAGGAGGTAGAAGAATTCAGTGGATTGCATGATAACTTTGAAACATTTACACTTTATCGCGGCAAGAAGTCGTTGAACGACGAAGATGACGAAGCAAGTCGAATGGCCGGATATTTCAAGGTAACCTGCTACGACTGTGTAACACGATACGATACGACACGACACCGGAAATCTTTAACACGTGCTGAAAAGCTGACAGATAGACAGCTACCTCACGAAACCAAAAAAAAGAATAACAAGGAAATTGATCAATAACAAAACACGATTTCTTTGTAAGATTCTGTCCCAGTTCTAGTCCTAAGGGAGCAAGAGAGACTACAGTGTGTAGGAGCAGGAAAATCTGTGATCCCTCGTTAACACGTGCCATTCTGGGCGGTTTGGCGGCGAAAAGGTGTTATACAAATGTCCTATCTTATTCTAAAGTTACGCAGAAAGTCATTGCAGCGTAGATCACTACTGCATGCTGTAGTTGCTGATTTGGATTTAGGGAAACTTTTGCATTTACAAAATTTCGGAGGACGACGTGGTTACAACTGATGGCAAGTCGAGCAAATTCACGATCACAGACGACGTTGCTGCAGATGAGACACAAGCAGAGGATGAAGACAAGGAAGAAGAAATCAAGATCGACAAGAAACTGAAGCTGAACGTCGGACTTCCATCTAATCGCCCGTTCGAAGTCAAAGTCATGGTCTACGTCATCCGAGTTCGTTGACAACATTTTTACTCATTATTCAGTGACAGTGCTTTTTTGGAAACAGAAAGGCGCCAGTACGCATGTCTAATACCATAGCACTGAATCCTGTTGCCTTAAGTTGATTTTCGCAACAGTTCTTCATATAAGTCATGCCTTCTTATTCGGGTTCTGTAATGCAAGCACGCATGTAGAACGTAGAAACCTGAAGCTAATTTTAATTTTACAAATTTTATGATGACATCAATCTGACACTAATTTGGCATAGCTCAGATGACCAGATGGGGTCTAGTGGAAGGTGATATCGGCTGGTTTGTACAGAGATATGAGTAAAAGCGCTTAAATTACTGTCCGGACATGTGTTTGTAAACGTTCATTAGGTTGTACACTTTGAAACATACGCCTGCAGCGTGAAAAAGGTGCCGTGGAGGCGCTGACCGTCACGAAAAGCTTTGTTCACTGACATTTAATTCAATTCTATTTTAGAGTTGAATATTTTTTGCGCAATTTACTCATGTAATGATTACAGTTTTTAAAATTACAGTATCAGATAGTGGGATTTTTTGCAAGGAAAAGCAGGAGAGTGTAAAACGTACAAATAGGCCTAATATAACTTATTTGTGTTTAAGTCTTTAAAGTCATGGGATTATTGTGATAGCATAAGACGTCAGATGGTTTGAAAAAGATAAAGGCTTCCCATACTCGTTACTGAGCGTTGGGCCTGGAGCTGATCCCGGTGCACAGGTAGTCAGCCCGCAGGTGACTATAAGTCATCCACCCGGCGGTAGGCTGCCATTACTTTCCGTCAGGCCTGCGGTTACATTCCCAGCTGCAGAGCATCAAGTTATACTGTTAGATGACATGGGCACATAGGTGTGAAAAACTTACCCAAGGTTGTTATGCAGGATTTGAACCCACGACCTGTTCATCGCAAGTCCAACGCTCTACCAGTTGCGCCACCGAGGTTAATATGAACGAATATGAATCTCCGTTAGTAATTAGAACGTGCATAGGTAAAGAGGGTTAACGTTGTATGTTGTTGATTCTTCAGGCACTGGATTTACATCCTGTGGATTTGAACGGTTTGGCAGACCCGTATCTCATAGTACGATGTGGAAACAATAAAGTCAACGACAAAGAACACAAAATTCTCAACAGTCTTAATCCTGTTTTCGGACGGTATGTTAAGCCTCATTCACATGGCACAAACTACCGGTACAGTACGAACTCCAGTTCAGTTCAGTTTGGTTCTGCCCGGGCGATGTGAACGAGACTTCATTTAGCCCGCGCGGCATGCGTGCCCCGCGGGCTTGCGTTAATTTCTTTCTATTTAGTGATCCTTTGAGCAAAACCAACTCAAGATTTACTGGACCGATTTTCACCAAATTTGTACCATATGGTAGGTATTAGATCGTAGATTAACAATTTGATCCCCCTTTTTCGATCGCTTAAGTGACGTTGCCATGGCAACCTTTTTAGGGTCAAAAGTGGCAAAATAGGACTATTCACCTTTATTCGTAGCTCTGGCATTTCTAAACGGATTGCAAGTATATCGTCATTGTGATTTACAAAGTTTATCTACGATGATCTGGCTATGTTGTGCGTAAATTTGGTGAACTGTGGCCCAGTAACTCCGGAGTTTAATATACGCAAAATGTACGATGTACACCCCGTCGTTCCTTTCTTTAAAACTAGATGGAAAGTACTCTGAGAGAGTACATCTCCCCGCGAAAGCGAAATTTTGTTTTTTTTTGTCACCAACACTTGGTAACACTTGCCACATCTACTATTAGAAGTATATAATGTAAACAATCGCCGGTTTACGGAGTTTTTTGACCGTTACTTTCACATCACTACCGATCATAACGAAACACGACTTGGTCTTCCTTTTCCCCTTGGGACATTCCCATAAAATTTGGTACAAATCCGTCCACAATCTTTTTAGTTATCGTGGTCACAGACAGACACACAGACAGACAGACACACAAACCAACGCCGGTAGAAACATACTCCCTCCCCTTCGCGGGGAGAATAAACCTTTCAGACAAATTATCTCAGGATTCACTGGACCGATTTTCACCAAATTTTACCGTATGGTAGGTATTTTATCATAGATTACTGATTTGACCCTATTTTCCGATCGCTCAAGGGACATTGCCATGTCAACCAATGGTTATATGGGCGAAATCGGCCAACTCACTTTCATTCGTCGACTTGGCATTCCTAAAGGGAGTGGAATATTGCAAATTGGCCGATGGAAAATGGCAAAAGCTGGGATATCAGAACTCCAAAACTCCTGAACCAAATGTCACAAAATTTGGCGTAAGTAAGTACGTCGGCGATATTAACCCGCATGCCAAACTTCAATGCGAACTACACAGTGGGTTCGTTCTGGCAAATAAAAATGTTATTTCTCCGAAACCATTAAAGTTATTGCGCCCAGTGTGTAGTCGTGGATGTGGAATGCTCCTCTTGGACTGAAGTCGACTCTGGAGTGCCGCAGGGAACTGTACTTGGCCCACTGTTATTTCTGCTTCACATCAATGATCTTCCCAACTGTGTATCATCCCAGGTTCGCCTGTTTGCAGATGACTATATTGTGTACAGAATTATTAATTCAGTCCAAGATTAACTCCAACTCCAACGTGACCTTGATTCGTTGACCGACTGGGCTTCTTGCTGGGGCATGAGCTTTAACCCATCGAAATGTACCATCATTACCATCTCCCGCTCCAATTCTCCGTTACATAAATTCTACACGCTCTGTAGAGTAGTTCGGCAGCACGTCAGCACCCAGGTACCTGGGTGTCTTACTGAGTGACGACCTGCAGTGGTCGAAGCACGTCCAGCATATCACAGCCAAGGCCAACAGCACACTGGGTCTTCTACGGCGCAATCTTCACCACTGCCCAGAAAAAATGAGAGAACTTGCCTACATCTCACTTGTTCGGTCTCGCTTGGAATACTGTGCCGCTGTGTGGGATCCACACAAAATCACTGACCAACTTGCACTGGAGTCAGTCCAAAGGCGAGCTGCCAGGTTCACAAAGAGAGACTACTCCTACCAGTCCAGTGTGTCTCAGATGCTTCAGGACCTACAGTGGCAGCCTTTCAAGGAAAGGAGACGCGAGATCAGGCTGACACTTCTCTTCCGAATAGTTCAGGGTAAAATAGCAATACCGGTGGATGACATCGTCACAAGAGCAGATGCACGACATGACTACAAGTTCCGTCACATATCGGCTACTACTCAACAGTACAAGAACTCCTTCTTTGTAGCTACAGTCCCACAGTGTCAGTGGAATACGCTGCCCCAGTCGGCAGTGAACGCAGACACTGTCTCTGCGTTTAAGACACAGCTGCGCTCCATGCCATAGACAGCGGAGCACACTCATCGACGTGATACTCCAACGGAGGTTTTGTCAATTATTGATCCAGATCCAGATCCGGAATGAAATTTGGCACTATGAGGTGCAGGCCCCCTCTGAATATCGATACACTTGAAAGTTTGAATTTTTCAGATCTAGAAATGGCGGACTGCCGTTATTTAGTTTTTAAATTTAAAAATTGCCATATTTCTTCAACGGTTGAAGCTATCACAACAAAAATTGGCAAGATGACGCTTCATTTCACTCCAAACCCAACTACATCAAAATTTGCATTTTTGAAATTCAAGATGGCGGACGTTTGCTATTTAATAAATTTAAGGAATAAAACTGCCATTTCTCCGCAGACACAGCTGTCACCAGCATTTTTCCTTTTACCGGTGAACAGATGGGCCTTGATCTGATGCTTGAATGAGCGGAACGTAAGATCTGGCGATCGAAGTCCTGCAGGCAGCAGGTTACATACATGTAGGTGCTGTGATCTCCCTGTTTGCAGTTCTGCACTTAAACGATACAATACACTACTGCGACAGACAAGCAGACAGACAGACAAACATACGGAAAAACAAATGGTCTCACTCTTTTGATTTACCTAGGTATCAATACTATCTTACAAGGAAATATTTTATCTATAGAAACCTATATTCAAATAAGTGAGAACTGATTACCATGCGTTCTACATGTTCGTGAGGACGGGTGCACAATGTGTATCCATGGCGGCTTAGCACTGTTAACTAGGCCTACAGCTTTATATAAGCATTTTTAGTACTTGTGTTTGAATTTGTATGTGTATTTGTATTTGCGTTCATTTTTAAAACATTTTTATTAGTTGCATTACGTTCTAACCTTTCAGTACTGTACGTAACACAGATGCGTCTGACGTTTGTGCAATAAAGATTACTTACTTACTTACTTACTTACGAACACTTCTCGACCACTGATGCCGCATTTGAATGTAGTGCCCTGGCCCTGTGACACGTTTTTTAGGTTTCAAAATGATATCTGTGTTGTGACTGGAATGTATGTACTTTTATTCCAAGATTTGTGTTAGTAACCAAATATAGCGAAACAAAAGTATGGTATATGTACGTGTAGAAATAGAGACTCAATTCGTTATGAAAACGTGGTGTTTGAGGAAGTTGATATGCATATAATTATGATCTACCTGTATTTATCAGCGTACCTGTGCTTTTTCACTGGGACTGAAGAGCAGTAGGGTCCGCTGTAGTCGTTAGTTTGTCGTGGTATTCATGTGTTATTCGTGAAGGTTGTTCGAGTTTGATGTGCAATTCCCGATGGGCTCGTGGCTTGAAATCCAGATTTGGGACTACGACTTGACGTCCGCTGACGACATCATCGGTTCCACGTCGATCGACCTCGAGAATCGGTTCTTTTCCAAGCACAGAGCCAGATGCGGAATGCAGCAGAAATACGAGCTGTTAGTCTCAGCAGTTACACGTGTACTCCTGTATCGTTTCAGTGCTCTGCATTTGCATCCCATTGAATATAACCACCGTAGAAATAGAGATTCAATTCTTCATGAAAAACGTGTTGTTTGAGGAAGTTTATAATTATGCATAAATGATCTACCTGTGTGATGTAAACAGTTACAGCGCCCCATGACGTACAGACTGCGGGTTGGCGCATAAACACTAGCTAATTGGACACTAGATGTTTAAAAGGTTCAGCTGCAGGTTTGCTGTTGTCCGTAAATTTGTCAAATGCTGACGGATTGCAAAAATCCTTTCACTGTGAGACTTACCAGTAGGCTTATATTTGTAATGATGCTATAAAGTTCCGACTACATTTGAGACGGATTGTTGCCGTGCCTTGCGCCTTACCTCCCTCGTCTTCTGATTCCTTATCGTCCTTCCAGTGTTCTTAAGTCATCTTCCTTTTCTGATCTCTTACAAGTACCTCAGACCAATTTTATTTTCGGTTCTCTCTCTTTCCGTGCAGCTGCCCCAACTATCTGGAACTCCTTTCATGACTCAATCCGTTTATCCGATAGACTCCTGCATTTAACTATTTTTAGCAGCACGTTAAAACACATTTTCCAAACAGCTTTAATACACCTAGCGGCAAAGTCTGCGCCTCCGATTTATTTATGTGACCATTGGCACTTTATAAATGTTTCACTTACTTACTTACTTACTTACTTACTTTTGCACCTTTTTGATGCACAGTGGCCAATTTCCAGGATGTTTTGCGCTGCCCTGTACTTGCGAAAACAGCGGCGCATCAGCATGTCTGAAATACATCAAGTAAGCACCTTGTATCAACGCCGAGCACAGTCCCATTCAAGGTCTTGGACGCGACCACCTCTAATGTCTAACTTCAAGTAACTCAGGATAAGAAGTTCGGCTGTCGCAGATGGACCGCGCGACGCTCTCTGTCATGGTAATCTGTTGTAAACGACAGTTGGCGCTCAGTGTGATAAACGTGCGACGGTCGAACTTGTTGACAACACTTGTGAAGGTCAATGGCCCGTTGCAAACAAGAATCGGCTAAATGGACAGTCTGGGACAGACAAGGTGGAAAGTACCGCAATTATTTTTGGAGATACCCGAATTCCCGTACAACACAGTGTGTAGGATAAGCCGAGGGCAGCCTCTGTGCCAAAACAGCTCTATCCGCTCAGCCATTTCGATATAATACCAGCGTTTGATGGACGGCCGGACAGACGGCTGGACATAGGGACGTAGCATATGATGATGATGATGAGTAGATTTATAGAGCACGTCATAAATAGTCATCAGACGCGCTGTCGGTTAACCAAACAGGTGGGCCTTCAGATGTCCAGCGAACGTCAGGGGGAGTAGCAGTTCGCAGAGCGGCTGGTAAACGGTTCAAAATGACTGGGCCCGCGACCGCAAAGCTTAGACCTCGTCCCCATCGTGGTCTTTGTCCTTGGTAACCCGGTGCCAGCGGACCGCAGGTGTCGCTTGCCGACGATAGCAGAGATTGCCAGGCTAGGATTGCCAGGATTGCCAGCCAAGTACGTTGGCGCCAATCCGTATAGGCATTTGAAAACTGTCATGGCCAGCTTGTACTTGATCCCTGACGGACTCGAAGCCAATGAAGGTCACGAAGCAGCGGCGTGATGTGGTCGAACTTTCTTGTTCCCGTCACCACCCGAGCAGCTGCATTCTGAACGGCTTGTAGTCTTCAGCAAACCGTCACCGACAGGGCGTCATAGCACACCATCGTGCGGTAGAAACTATAAGCTCTACTTTAGTCGTCATCGGGGTTCCGGTTAACCACGCCCCGCCTACATCAAGAGCATTTCTCACGAACAACCGAAGGGTGCGTTTTTCGTTGATTGCTTCTGAGTTCTGACGCATGTACGTTTTGGACTTGCAGGTTCGGCTACAACATATGGCGAGATCCGATGACGCCGACGGCGATACTGGAGAAGCTGTGTAAGGAAGCCGGCTTGGAGCCGCCGCGCTATCAGCGGGGTTGCGTCAGAGTCGCCGACGAGTTCTTCTACGAAGAGGACGTCGTCGAAAACGAACACGGTCTGCTCCTCCTAATAGGCTGCTTTTGTTCTTTTTTACGTCATAGAAACGTATGGGTTTTCTGTTGTTTTTACTGTATATTAACAGTTTAACTGATGTCTTCGATAATAGCCTCACTATAGTAAGATATTATCACTTATTTCCGAAAACTAAAAGAGGTTACGTGATCCTGAACACATCCCTTTCGGCGGTAACCGTAAACGTCACGCTACAGATGCGCCGTTCGTGGAATATCGCGCGGCGTGTGGACGTAGGTCGGCATGTGTGGATATACGACCGTCCCCGAAGACGGACGTACTTGTTGCTTTGTCTGTTTCGTAATCTAACTACGTGGTTGATTTTAGTTTCTAATCGCCGTGTCTCTCACAAACCGTTGCAATGTTTTCAGAACTAGACCTCTCAGTGCTCAGTCTGAATACGCAACGCCTGGTCTTTAGGATACATCTAACGCTTAATTCGTTTTAGGCAAGATTCATTTGCGTGTTTTCGGCGCGTCATATCCGCTCTGGCGGTGTTGTAGGCGAGATAATGGAGACGAGAGAACACTTGGCACTGGAAGTTCTGAAGCACTGGGAAGACGTCCCTGGCGGAAGCATTCTGATGCCGGAGTATTTCGAGACGCGGTCGCTGTATTGTAACGAGCGGCCAGGCGAACAGGTTGATTGTCGTCTGGTTACTTCGTCTGTCTGTTTGTTTGTTTGTCTGTTTGTTTGTCTGTCTGCTCGCATATCAAAAATACAGCTCTAAATTTCACCAGTTACTGTGCATGCTACCTATGGCCGTGGCTCGGTCCTCCTCTGACCTAAATGCAAGACGTTATGTTTTATCATAATGGAGCAAACGGGCCAAATCAAAGACGACGCGTACGTTTCGTCCAGTTCGCCAGGTGGCGGCACCGCGGGCAAAGTCGCCGTGTTCAACTGTATCTTATTTTAGTCAGTGCGGCTGCGATTTCGTGTCGATCAAACTAAGTTAGTCAGCAATGTGTGTTTTAGGTTTAAATAGTTTTTGCTTGTGTAGGCCTATCTTTACTGATATCTGTCCGATATAATGTGACACTTAATGATTCTGAAAAGAGAGTTTTCACAATTTGTTATACGCAAAACTTTCTTATTCCGGACACAGCAGACACGTACCAGATAAGTGTGTAGTTTCTTATCTATAAACTAAAGTAAACAGAACATTTGTATAGTGCTATATAATGAGCAGACTCATCTCTAAAGTGCTCGGATATGGCACGTGTTAACGAGACATCACACGTTTATCCACATGTGGAATGAGCCGTGCCTGTCTTTACTCTCCAGCCTCACTTTGGCCGGTACTTATTTCCCATCCAGCTGAGGATAGGATGCTGAGTTGGCCTGGTTGGCTGATTACATACCTGCGTGTGTGACATGCGTTGTTTTCAAAGGGCCAGTTAGAGATGTGGGTGGAGATGTATCCTAAAGACCAGACGTTGCCAACCGTTGCACTTGACATCTCGCCGCGAAAACCAGAGAGGTAGGTGACGTGTATATGCGCGGCGAATTAGTGAAGTTGGAGATAAATACTGAATGGAGTTTTCAGCTTTCGTCACTTGAAAGTATTCACTGACTTCATCAGTGTCAATCAGTACACAGCGGACCGTGGCTGCGTGTAGCTGAGCGTCGTTGTTGGTGTCTGTTCAGCTACGAGCTGCGCTGTATTATCTGGAACACGGACGAAGTCACGCTCGACGACGTCAACCTGTTGACGGGTGAAAAGTCGAGCGACATTTTCATCAAGGGTTACGTCAAGGGCGTCGGCGACGACGGTCAGGCCACCGACGTTCATTACAGGTCGGCCGTAGTTCGCTGACTTCTTCCTGCGTGTTGATCCATACCTACGTCGAAGTCGAACGTAAGCCTGGCGTCAAAGGACCAATGACCCTTCCCTCACTAGTCCAGCGGTACAGTACAATACAATACAATTTGTATGGCGCCGCTCTACGAAACGTCCAGGAGCGCCGTGAAAAATTACGAATAAAGCACGATTAAAATATACATGTACGTTCTTGAGTCGTTTTAAAAATGTTTTAGTGTAGGTGCAGATCAGACGGAAGACTGTTCCAGGCAGCTGGACCAGAGTTGCAGAAACCACGTTCACCAAATTTAGTTCTTGTCCTTTGTAGGACATAGTCTGCGGTGTCAGCTGACCTCAGCCTGTATCTGCTGCCGGCTGCGGAAACTGTAGATACACAGTGGATCAAATATTGCGGTGCCTGCCGGATGTGGATTAAGTGCATGAGCAGACAGAGTTTGTACGTGATTCTCTGCTCAGCTAGTAGCCAATGTAGCTCCTTCAACGCTGATCTGACATGGTAACATATCGACAGATTCATGATGACGTGGGACGCTGCGTTCATCACATGCTGCAAAGGCTGGACAGACTGTGGCGGACGTGACGAAAGTGAGTTGCAGTAGTCAAACCGCGCCAGTATGAGGGCTGACACCATCTGTCGAGCGACTTCTTGTTTGAGAAGCCGGCGAACATGGCGAATTCGTGGTGGACGAAGAAATGGCAAAGCGATGCCACTGGTTGGAATCAGAGATCTCAGATCTGAGTTTCGTTCAGTGTTTTGTGATTGTTGGGATGGCCGACAACAATGACATAATAACAACAACAACAACAACAGCAACAATGATCAAATCAATGATAATAAATACAACACAACAGTACAATAGAACTTAAGAGTGGGAGTTTGCATATAAGCACTTTGTGAGATCAACCTTAGCTAAAATACTCTTGTTATGGTGATGGTGTTAGGTCGCTGACGGGCGAAGGAAACTTCAACTGGCGATTTCTGTTTCCGTTCGAGTATCTACGATGCGAGGAGAAGATTGTATTCCGCAAGAAGGAGAGCGCACTGTCGCTAAGTGACGTCGAGTTCAAGGTTCCGCCGAACCTCACGCTGCAGATCTGGGATGCTGATCTCATCTCCAGAGATGACTTCCTTGGCCAGTCTTGCTTGATGCTCTTTTGACAATAATTATATACACATGTACATGTGTAATTATTGTGAGGTATAACCGAAAGTTATTACGCTAGCCTCGTCTAGCGGAAAGCGTAATGTAACGGTCTGGCGTCTGTCCGTCTGTCTGTCTGTCCCGTCGGCATACTCACTGTGACTCACCAAGGGACTGCATTCGACACAGTAACGTTGCGTGACTATTGGAGGCCCCCTGTAATATTTTTGTTTGTGGCGCTCCTAAGTTCAAATTTCGTAGTCTACTTTTTATTCATAGTCATGTTTCACTTCTGACTTGTACTAACGTAATGTTCTCAAACAGGCAAATAAAGCAATATATATGTTAGTTAACATATTATTAATCACTTACAAGAAATTAATAAACAAAAGTGGCAACAATTACTAGGAGACGCAAGAAGTAAATAAAGTAAGTGAGAGAAGTCATTGTAGCCTAAAGCCCTGTCCACACCAGCGACAATGTCGCCAAAAACCGCGACATTGTCGCCGAAACCGGCAACATTGTTGCCAACAACACAATGTTGCCGGTTTCGGCGACAATTTCGCCGGTTTCGGCGACAATGTCGCCCTTTTTTGGCGACATTGTCGCTGGTGTGGACGTGACTATTGGCGACATTGTCGCCGGTTTCGGCGACAATGTCGCCGTTTTTGGCGACATTGTCGCTGGTGTGGACGGGACTTAAGATTAAACCATCACAACGTGGGGTCCCTTAACCGCGTGGACCCCTTGTCTACAAGTATACCAATTCACTTTTAAAAAATCGCATGTAGTCAACACACGCCACAGAGCAATAACTTTTACAGCAGTTGGCTCTCGTAAACTTTCAAGAATCTGTGAGACATCACGTTATACGTTTCGATTTTCCTATTTACAGCAATTAGCTGCATTATATTGATGTTTTGAGTGTGATATAGGCAATAAGTAAGCGCCTGAAAAGTGGACAAAGCGTTGCGTGAAAATAATAAAATAAGAAAGAAGAAGTATGACAGTGTTCGTTTCGGAGATGCACGTGCTACGTTGCTGTTTTATTGAACTGTTCATGCTTCGGTTGCTGTCTTGCAGGCTCAATCACGTTGGACATGAATCGTATTCCGAAGCCGGCAAAGAACCACAAGAAATGTACTCTGAAGATGATGAGAACCGACGGCAAAGTGCCGACGCTCAACTTGTTCAAGAACAAACGCTGTAAGGGTTGGTGGCCGGTGGCTGCCCGCGAGAAAGATGAAGAGACAGGCGAAGAGCATCTCGTTTTGAAAGTATGTTGCAGCTGCTGACGCTGCTGTTGTTAAAGGTAAAAGGTATCATACCAGGGGTGCCGACACATCTTGAATTTTAGGGGTCAGGTAATCTTCTCAAAATTGCTATCTGAGATAAGTTTAGACCTATAAAATAGGTAAAGTTCTCCCATACTCGTTACCGAGCGTTGGGCCCGGAGCTGATCCCGGTGTACAGGCAGTCAGAGGGCGAGAAGCTGAGTTGGCCTGAGTGGCTGATTACATACGAAGACGGCATACCCGCGAATAGTCACCCATCTCCGTACTTCCGAAACCATACGCAGCCGCGAGGGGTGACAAGTCGGCGATGCGGCCTTTTGTCAAAATTTTTTGACCACTTGTTCATATCTTACTGCTGTATCAGGCAGTAGCACAATAGCTGCCGAAGTCATCATGTCTGAGTGTGGACTGTGAGTAGGGGAAGGTGGAGGCTGAACTGCACCTCGTAACAGCTGAAGAGAAGGAGTTGAATCCAGCTGGAATGGGTCGAAAAGAGCCGGAGCCGCTGCCTGAGCCGAAGTATGTCGATGTTTCTTCTTCCTACTGTATGCGTTACAGTAACATAATGAAACTAGGTATTTCATGAAACTTGTAGACCAATAATTTTACGAAATTACGGGCTTTTTTATTTTATGAAGCCTCACCCGAACTGGGTATTTTATGAAACTTTTAGACCAATAATTTCACGAAATTACGGGCTCTTTAATTGTATGAAGCCTAACCCAAACTCTAGCCTAGCAGTAGCACTAAACCTAAACGTAACCATAAAATTTTAGTGATGTAATGAGATTGTGTGGCGCGGTGGCGCAACGGGTAGAGCGTTGGACTTGCAATCAACAGGTCGTACTTTCAAATGCTACTCGTATTCTTCACTATGGGTACCCCATAACCATAACTATCAGGCACAACACTGCATATGAGCAACATTCTGAAAAGCAATGACAAATGCACAGCTAAAACTGGATGTGCCAAGGAAATGTGTTCAGAAGAGAGATGATTGTGATGGAATACGATCAATGTAATTAGATTTAAAGTAAATGTTTATTGCTTTTTATTTATTATCAACGCCGATGACAGTCGTATGAGTAAAGGGTTCAGTGGTGTTTATGACATTGCTTTGTTGGTTTGTTTGCCTGTCTGTTTTTCACGCAATGACGCAATATCCCAAAAACCGTTGCAGTTAGGATCACTAGACTTGACTTAGACATGGCACAGCATGAGTCCTAGAAACTCATTCATTTTAGTATCAGAAGGTCAAAGGTCAACGCTTTGTAAAAAAACAGTGCCGGCGTCGGTATTTTACTGTTGCGAGTGCTGGCTTCTAGTTTATTTCATTCATTCATTTTTACTCATTTATTTTATTTGATTTAGACCGCGTAGTTCCGTAAGCTAACACTAGCAAAAGAAACCAAGAGACATGTTTGTTATGTGCATTTGTTTGTATCACTCACATATGCAGCCGTTATGACATGTTTTTGTGTTCTTCCTCGTGTTCATTACATCAGATGTGTTGTGTTTATATAGTCGCCCAGACACGTCGTTCTTGTGGTTCATGAACCCGCTCAAGACTCTCAAGTACATCATCTGGAAGAACTACAAGTGGCTCATTCTGAAAATATTTCTCCTCTTGTTACTTGTTTGTTTCATTGGACTTCTCGTCTACACGTTGCCGGGAGCCATGACAACGAAAATGCTCAATCCGTAGCCTGCGATGTGAGTTTTGGAGATGAAACAGCTTGGCAGTGGTTTTAGTGCGAATACAATTGAAGTAGAAAGATAAAATAACGACCTTTTACTACGCAAAAGTTTGTTTGTACTGTAGTTGTCGTCCTTGTTATTTATTTACTTATTGTTATTATTTTTTGTTATTTTCATAGCCTCCAATGTTCATTGACCGAATGATAAATATTACTTCAGTCGCTGCTTGCAGTCTTTCTTTTAGAAAAAATCGTAAAAGTCAAACTATTTTTCAGTTTTAGGTCACATTTGGTTACATGTTTAATTTCAGTTTGAACGGATCATATTGTAATTATCATAGTGAATATTTTACTTTTGTAAATGGTATGACACATATTACAAACAAGTATTGAAAATGCACAATCAGTTAACAGGTACTGATTTTATGTCACCATCTACAGTGTGTCTCCAAAAAACAATACACTAGACTTTTGGCCATAACTTCGGCAGATGTAAAATTATTTGACTACAAAGAAACTCTGTACGTATTTATTACAGGATCTTTCACCTCACCTTACAGTTGCTACACTACTACACGAAATTTAAAAAAATAAAATAATGGTTGAACTGTTACACAAACAAGCAAAATTAACCAGTTTTAATTACTTGAAACTTAAGTAAACTTAGCAATATTTACATGAAAATACTTCAACAATATCACAATGATGATTTACCTAATTTTTGTGCAGCATATGAAGCACAGAATGAAGATAATGCAACAAAGTTCGGAATATGATTTGATGACAAACTCCGTGAAGTTTATGCAGTAAACGATTTTACCATTGTCAGAAGGTGAAAATAATGTTCGTAGCTGATACCTATTGTAGTTCACCTACTTGTGAAATAGTCCAAAAGTTAAAGCAGGTGCTAAAAACGTCCATCTGACCATCTCAGATACAAACACAAGCTCACAGACATTTACGCCATTGGTGCAAGCTTCATCAATGACTGTCTGCTGCAGCTCATATTATACGTCAATCATCTACTGCATCAGTTCGCTGACATCATGGTCCTCTTCTGAGCAGTGCTGCATTGTTTACCAGATTTTATAGTCATATGATTCAGAGCTATTAAGGCGGCGCATATCTCGCAAGATGAATTCTTTGAGGTCTCACGCACAATATGCCATTGAAATCAGCAGCAGTTCCAATTTTCAAGTTTCACAAGGTAGTGTAGAAAAATATTTAAGGTGAGGGAGCATCTTTTAATGTATGTTTACAAAGTTTCCTCGGGAATCTGTCAGTGAAAGAATTTTGACAATCAGTCTACAACTGCCGAAGTTACGGACAAAAGTTTAGTTGTTTTTTTTTCTGAGACACAGTGTATACTTTGTTACTGCAAGTGTAATTAAATTGGCTACTATTTTTATTACAACTTTAAGTATATTTACTAGTTGTTTTAATATGCCTACACAGTGAAATGTATGATACAGGGTATTCCAGAAAAATGTAAAGAAGTAAGTAACGCGGTTCGCTATTTTAGTAAAATTGACGGTGCTTCGTGTTGTAATAGAGTAGACTACTTTTAGTGAGAGTACCTTTTTAGACATGAAACGTTGCTTTTACTTCATTACTTTTTAGCAAACAAGGCCTCGTTACATTACAAGTAGCTTAAACTATAATGTAGACGATGAAGTTTAATTGGCACATCATGCTCCTGATCTATCAATATCTTAATGGCCGGGCCGATCAACCTATCTACCAAATTTGGAGTCAAACTGTGGTGCAGATGCGGCGTGAGCAAAGACTGAATGCTAAAGATGCCGTTACAGCATATAAATGATTGATCCTTACCACTTTGTATATTTAATGTGACCTTTTATGTTGGTTATTAGGCCGCCCGGGCCCCGGAGGCCTTAGGTTTTGCTGCTGTCCTTTTTTCGCGTAAACTTTAAAAAACCCACCTCTAATCTCCGAGACTACCAAGAAGAGCGTCATAAATGTTATACCACATGTTAGGGCCTAGGTCGAACTCGATAACGTACCGCGAGAACTTCGCCCAACCCTCCCCTAATTTTTGTAGGGGTCAAAAACCTCGAAATTTTGACTTGATTGTTTCTCGATTTCTTAACATTTTTGGCCGTAGTTTCGAAACGAAGCAATATTTCTTAAACCCATTTAATAACATGTAGGACCGATGATGGGTCTATGTC